>VOFH01000691.1_pt1 | contig 102001 bp, 80 predicted proteins | sample 5384091 | NCBI WGS metagenome assembly VOFH01 (sample SAMN12384727, study PRJNA508395) | human gut metagenome | isolation source: healthy gut G | host: Homo sapiens
AGATGTTTATACGATTCTGACCAATAAAGCAGCTAAAGGTCGTAAGGGTGCTTTAGTTGCAATGGTTCGTGGAGTGGCCACAGATGCGGTAAGCGGAATCTTGCGCAGGCTTCCGCACCGGAAACGGCTGTCTGTCAAGACTGTCACTACAGATTTATCTTCAGCCATGATGCTGACGGTCAGAAAGGTGTTTCCTGCCGCAAAGCTGATCAATGACCGTTTTCATGTACAGCAGCTCAGATTATGAGTCTGTTGCTCTAACCAACTGAGCTACAAGTCCGGTGTATCCTTATATCGGATAGCGGGGACAAAAGTAGTATTTTCTCTTGAAATATGCAAGACTTTTGGATAAAATTCCTTATAACCTTTGTCCTTAGAACTTATAAGTTCGTTTTGGATTCTTGGGAAACCAGCCTTTTTTCACTCGTTCTTCCTGCTCGAATATCTCCTTGATGGTCCAGAACGAGGAAAATGCAAAGACGCCCAAAAGGGAGGCTATCATGATGTTCTCCGTATAAAGGGAGGCAATGATGCCGCCGATGCCGAGTAAAAGGAAAATCCACCAGCACTTGGTGCCCCAATAATATTCGGCTTTCACAACTATGGGGTGAAACAAGCCGATGATGAGGAATGTGCAGATACCTATGACAAGGCCCGACAGGTGATATTCGTTCAAGAAATCCATTGTTGTTCGTTATTTCTCGGGGCAAATAGGAATCTCCTTCTTGATGCTCTGTTCCAGGGAAATCAAGGTCTCGGTAGCGGTTACGCCAGGAATCTCCTGCATCTTGTTGTTCAGCAAATCCATCAGATGCTCGTTGTCGCGGGCATATACCTTGGTCAGCATGGTGTACGGACCAGTGGTGAAGTGGCATTCTACGATTTCGGGAATCTTGCCCAGCTCAGCAACTACCGTCTTATACATGGAGCCCTTTTCCAGCTTGATTCCTACGTAAGTGCAGGTTCTGTATCCAAGGGACTTGGGATTTACATGATAGCCTGAGCCAACAATAACGCCAAGGTCAATCAGGCGCTGTACACGTTGATGAATGGCAGCACGTGATACACCACATTCAGCAGCTACATCCTTAAAAGGAATACGGGCATTTTGGGAAATGATTTCCAGAATCTGCCGGTCAAGATTGTCTATTTTTTCCATAATAGTAAATAAGTAAAGTTCTTGTTCTTATCAAATAGTAAGCAAATATAGGACTTTATTTTAATTTATCTATAAAAAGGGACGGAAAAATGAATAAAAGTGAGGGGTAACGATAAGGCGCGGATTACGCGGATTTCACGGATTTAGTTTACCAAATCCGCGTTATTCCTCGTAATCCGCGCCTAAAAGAAGTATCAAGAGGGTTTTGCCCCTCCCTTCGGATTGTTACATTACTTCTCGATACCCAGCAGTTCCACTTCGAATATCAAAGTAGAGAACGGCTTGATTTGGCTACCGGTTTCTCTTGAACCGTATGCCAGGTCGTAGGGGATATAGAGTTCCCACTTAGAGCCGACGGGCATCATGGTGAGGGCCTCTGTCCAGCCTTTGATTACCTGGTTGGCACGGAAAGTAGCAGGTTCGTTGCGCTTGTAAGAGCTATCGAATTCTGTTCCGTCAATCAGCGTACCTTTGTAGTTTACTTTCACCTTGCTGCTGTCGGCAGGAACGGCACCGTTACCCTTGGTGATGATTTTGTATTGCAGACCGCTCGGGGTAGTTACTACACCTTCTTTAGCCTTGTTCTCAGCCAGGAACTTTTCACCGGCAGCTTTGTTGTCAGCATACTTTTCTGCAGTTGCTTTTTCTTTGATGGCATCCATCTGAGTACGCATGTACTCTTGAGCTTTCATCATATCCATAGCACCACCCTTGCCGATGACACCTGCTACGAAACCTGCCAGCAGATTTTCGCGGCTGATGCTCTGTGTGGAGTCGTTGCCGAAGATTTGTTGGTTGAAGCCTTCTACCCATTGTTTGCTTACCATCTGTCCGATTTGCAGACCAGCCATGTAAGCAACGTCTTTCTTGTCGATTTTGCTTGCACCTTCGTTGAAACCTTTCAGGAATTCTGACATCTGGGTTGAGTCAATGCCTTGTTGTGCAAGATATTGATCCAAGCCTTCGGTACGTGCCATACCGATAGCGTAAGATAATGAGTCGATGTCCGTCTTCAAATCAGCTTTCGGGCTTTGTGCAGTACAGGATGCCAAACCGGCAGCTGCTGCAAGAGCCATGATAAATGTTACTTTTTTCATTTTGCTTTTACTTGTTTGTTTATTTAGATAAAATTTTCTGTAATTCGACTTCGAATACGAGCGTGCTGTGCGGCGGAATCATCTCACCTGCTCCCTGGGCGCCGTAAGCCAGTTCGCAGGGGATGTAGAGTTTCCATTTGGCGCCTTCGGGCATCAGTTGCAGGGCTTCCACCCAGCCCGGGATTACTTGGTTGACACCGAATGTGGCAGGCTGGCCGCGCTTGATGGAGCTGTCGAACAGTGTTCCGTCAATCAGCGTACCTTCGTAGTGGCATTGTACCTGGTCGGTAGCTTTGGCATAGTGACCGACGTTTCCTTCTGTGATAACTTCGTATTGAAGTCCGCTGGGAAGCGTAACAACTCCCTCGCGTTTTTTGTTCTCTTCCAGGAACTTTTTGCCGGCTTCTATGTTTGCTGCGTTCATCTTCTCCTCCAGTTCGGCGAAGTACTTGTTGACGATGTCACGGGCTTCTGTATGGCTGATAGCCGTCTGGTTGCCTTCCAAGACATCTTTGATTGCTTGTGCAAAGTCATCTACTGCGATGCCTTTAGCACCCATACTTAAAAGATTCTGACCTATTCCAAGGCCGATAGCATAACTGAATTTATCCATAAGATGTTTGTTGACGACCGGATTGGTTTCTTTTCCAGTCTATTGCAAATTTATGAGTGGCAAAAGTACGTCTTTTATTTGAATGATAAGGCTTTTAAGTATTTAATTTTTCTTATTTATATCACAACTTGAACATTCTTCTTATATTTGTCTTACTTTAATAAAGGAAAGGAGCGGAAAATGAAGAACTTGGTCATATTGTCGGGTGCTGGTATGAGCGCCGAGAGCGGCATCAGCACATTCCGTGATGCGGGCGGATTATGGGACAAATATCCGGTGGAGCAGGTGGCGACTCCCGAGGGGTATGCACGTAATCCGGAACTGGTCATTAATTTCTATAACGAACGTCGCAAGCAGTTGCTCGATGTGGTGCCGAATGCCGGGCATCTGGGCGTTGCCGACCTGGAGAGGGATTTCAATGTAACGGTCGTCACCCAGAACGTAGATAATCTGCACGAGCGTGCCGGCAGTACGCACGTGATACACTTGCATGGGGAACTGACGAAGGTTTGTTCCAGCCGCGACCCTTATAATCCGCATTTCGTCAAGGAACTGGCGCCGGAGGAATATGAAGTAAAGTTGGGCGACAAGGCGGGCGACGGTACGCAGCTCCGCCCGTTCATCGGTGTGGTTTGGCGAGTCGGTGCCGGAGATTGAGACTGCCATCCGGTATGTGGAGCAGGCGGACATCTTCGTCATCATCGGCACCAGCCTGAACGTTTATCCCGCTGCGGGACTGCTGAACTACGTGCCCCGTGCCGCCGAAGTGTATCTGATAGACCCCAAGCCGGTGGACACGCACGTCATGCGTCCGATACATGTCATTCAAAAGGGAGCTTCGGAAGGGGTAAAAGAGCTGAAGGCGCTGCTTACAGTTACCCAGCCTCCTTTGCCTTAGGACTTAATCTCCTACGTCTTAGGACTTAGCCCCTCACGGTATAGGACTTAATATGCAGAACATCCGGATGTCTTTCTCCAAAACACCCGGATGTTTTACCCAAAAACATGGGGATGTTTTGCCCCATTACATCCGGATGTTTTAGGTGAAAACATGGGGATGTTTTGGGTACTCACTCCTATACTGTAGAGAGCTGGGTATAGGGGAGATTCCCGCAAGGTATAGGTCTTGCGGGAACAAAGTATATTTGTCCTCGAAATTTGTGCTATTTCTTTATCACGGCCCGTAATACGAACCAGGCATGATGGGCTACGGTACTCATCAGTCCGTAATGCCGCGCCATGATGCGGAAGCGTTCGCGCAGGGATGCTTGCCGGTTCTGGGTGGTCATTCCCTCTTCCAGATAGTCGATGAGGGTGAGATGGGTATTGTGCAAGGTCCGTGCCTTCTTCATCACCCGGATGCACCAGTCGAAGTCGGCGGAGAAGCGGTATTGCAGGTCGTAGGGTTCTACAAGGGAAGCTTTGGCAAAGAAGGCCTGATGGCAGACCAGCATGCCCTGCTTGAAGCTTCGCCAGGTAAGCACTTCCGGGGCGGCGAGGCGGCGCATGCGGATGAAGTGACCTTCCTTGTCCACCAGTTCCGTTTCGCCGTACAGCACGTCGGGTAGTTCGTTGCCGGAGATGGAACGCACCATCTGCTGCAAGGTGTCGTCCTCGTGGAAGCTGTCGCCTGCATTAAGGAAGCAGAGGTAATCGCCGGTGGCAAGGCGGATGCCTTTGTTCATGGCGTCGTACAGTCCCTTGTCCGGTTCGCTCACGATGCGGGTGATGCGGTCGCGGTAACGGTCGATGATGGAGAGCGTGCCGTCTTTGGACGCACCGTCCACAAGGATGTATTCTACGTGGCGGTAGGTTTGCGAGATAACGCTCTGGATGGTATCTTCCAATACAGCCTCGGCATTGTAGGTCACGGTAATGACGCTGAACTTGGGGGTGGGATGGTTATGCATTTCTTCCGGTGACTTTGTTGTACAGGTCAATATATTTCTTGGCGATGGCGCTCTCCGAATAGTGGGAGATGGCTTTCCGGCAGGCTTGTTCCGAGAGGCTGGGGTAGTCGGGTTCGGTCAGCGTCCAGTAGATGCCGTTGGCAAAGTCTTCCGAGGATTTGTATTGTGCCACGTAGCCGTTGTGCAGATGGTCTATCATTTCGGGAATGCCGCCCACGTTGAAGCCGACGCAGGGAATGCCGCATGCCATGGCTTCCATAATCATGTTGGGCAGGTTCTCTTCCAGCGAAGGGGTGACGAAGAGGTCTACGGCATTGTAGATGTTCACCAGTTGGTGTTCGTTGCTGACGAAGTTCAGCGGGTAGACTTTGAATGGAAGCAGGTTTTCCAGTTGTTGCGATTGGTTGCCGAAGACGACGACACCCAACTGTTCCCGGAGTTCGGGATGCTTGTCGGCCAGCAGTCGGCACGATTCTATCAAGTAGTCAATGCCTTTCCGTTTGTCCGTAATCTTCACCGAGCCGAACAACATGAGCTTTTTGTCTTGCGGCAGTAGGCAACGGCTGCGGGCTTCCTGTCGGTTGCGGGGCTTGAAGAGGTTGGTGTTGATGGGGTTGGGGATGCACGTCACGGCATGTCCGCAGAAGAGGGCGCTTGTCCGGGCACGTTCTTCCAGCCAGCGGCTGCAGGTGACGAAGTTGATGTGACGGTTGCGATACAATGCCTGCTTTTTGTGGAAGATGCGGTAGGAAAGGTCACGTTTGCCTCTGCCTCCGTGGATGAAGGGGCAGTTGTGGCATTCCTGCTGATAGTGGGTGCACTCGCGGGCATGGTGACAGATGCCGGTACACGGCCACATGTCGTGCATGGTCCATACCACGGGCTTGCCCGAGGCGAGGATCTTCTCGATGTTCTTCAGCGACAGCATCCCTTGGTTTATCCAGTGGAGATGGATGACGTCTGCTTGCTGGAATTCGGGCAGTGAGGTGATGTCTGTCCCCGTGTTGGCAATGTCTACGGCAAAGATGTTCTTCTTGTTGAAGCGGTTGGCGCTCCAGATGACAATGCGCTCCCATACGAATTTCCATATCATGCGCCAGTTATGGTCTATGAAACCACGGTGATTTGGTCGGTCTGCTTGTCGCGTACCAGAAGCTTGGCCTTGATGCCGTTGTTCTTGAGCTGCTGCTTTCTGCTCTATAAATCTTTTATTTTTTTAGTCTGTAACCGCTAAACTCCCTATCTTTGCCGAGGTTAAAAGCTCGTAATGCCGGGAGCAGTGGAGATGTTGCGCTGAGCAACGGATTGAACGTCGTGGAAAACGAGTTTTTCGCCGGAAGAAACCTGGAGTTCATCGGTAGAAAATAAATGTGAATATGGGAGATAAAGGAATGAAAAAGCTGGAGCAACTGTGGCAGACTTTCCTGAGCGTGGTGAAGATTCTGTTACAATCCAAATGGCGTACGCACCTACCGTCGTCGTTCAGTAATCCGGAAGAGCTGTTGATACTTGCCAACGGTCCTTCATTGAACCGTACGGTTCGGGAAGCTCCGGACTTTGTACAGGGCAAGACGCTGCTGGCGGTGAATTTCTGCGTTACTTCCCCGATGTTCGAGCAGCTTCGCCCGGAGATATATCTGATAGCCGACCCTCTGTTCTGGATTGTTCCCGAGAAGCGGGTACAATTGTTCCGGACGCTTGCCGAAAAAACCGCTTGGCCGATGAGTCTGTTTATTCCCGCCCGTGCTTTGAAGAATAAAGAGTGGCAGCCTATGTTGGCGGGTAATAGGAATATCCGCCTCTGCATTTACAATACCACTCCGATAGAAGGTGTGCAGGGATTCTGCAACTGGGTATTCGCTAAGGGTTGGGGTGTGCCCCGTCCGCACAACGTACTGATTCCTTCTATTGCCATCGGGTTGCGTTTGCCTTTCAAGAAAATTTATCTGGCAGGCGCCGATCACTCCTGGTTGCCGGAAATCACGGTGACGGACGACAACGTGGTACTGATGCACCAAAAACATTTCTATGACCAGAATAAGTCGCAGGCGGCAACGGTGACTCAGGAGAATCTGCATAGCGCACGGCTTTATACGATACTCTACCACATGTATGTGGCCTTTAAGTCCTATTTCGTGCTCGAAGCCTATGCGCGTCGGTTGGGCAAGGAAGTGATCAACGTTACGCCGGGCAGTTATATAGACGCTTTTAAACGAATGAAAGTATGAAAGACGGAATCATCATTCAGGCACGTACCGGTTCTACCCGGTTGCATAATAAAATACTGCTCCCTTTCTATGGCGGGCAGCGCATTATCGACATTTTAATCGGAAATATCAAGCAGGCCTGCGCCGATAAGACTATTGTGCTTGCCACTACCGACCGTCCGCAGGATGATATACTGGCAGAGGTTGCCCGCGAAGCAGGTATCTGTTGCTACCGGGGAGACGAGGACAATGTACTCGACCGCTTTATCCGGGCTGCCGCAACATTCAACCTTGACCGCTTTATCCGTGTCTGTTCTGACAATCCTTTCCTGCGTCCCGACAGTTTCCGGGCTTTCTTCGAGGAGTACGATGCCCGCCCGGCAGATTATATCGCTTACGGTTTTGCAGACGGCCGTCCCACTATCAAATCTCATTTGGGCTTGTTTGCCGAGCTGACGACTGCCGATGCCCTGCGCCGTGCAGCCGCCGCTACGCAGGAAAAACTGTACATAGAGCACGTTACGATTTATCTCTATACACACCCCGAAGCGTTCAGCGTTCGCCTGCTTCCGTTGCCCGATGAGCTGGAAGGGCGGTTGGACCTTCGCTTTACGCTCGATACAATGGAGGATTTCACCCTGTTGCAAGAGCTTTACGTCGCTTTCTGCGAGCAGACCGACCACAGCATCCATGCACTGCTCCGGTTGGTGGAGGCACATCCGGAGTATAGGGTCAAAATGCTGGAAAATATAGCGAAAAACGAGAAATAAGCTCCGGCTTTATCGCAGGGAGACTTCTTGGAAAAGGAAAAAAGATTATACTGCCGGGAAGAGGCCGGCAACAGTCGCTGACCGGACTCCATTCAGCCACTGACTGAAAGGGGATGGCTCCCTGACTGAATGCCTTTCACTCCCTGACTCATTGTCCCCCTTTCTACAGTGTATTGTGGCAGGGAAGGAAGATAGATTTGATGATAGTAAACAAAAATAACAGTTGCCGAATGAAGAGTACATACATTATCGGAGAAATAGGACAGAACCATAACGGTTCCGTCGATATCGCCAAGTTGATTGTCGACTTGGTGTCACGTCCTGTACGCGAAGAAGTCTTTAATCTGGAACTCCGTCCTATGGACGCGGTAAAGATGACCAAGCGGGATTTGAATGAAGAACTGACCGATTCGCAGATGAACCGTCCGTACGACTCTCCCCACTCTTTCGGACGCACCTATGGCGAGCACCGCGCTTATCTGGAACTGACGGACGAGGAGCATTTTGAAGTTTACAAGCATGCCAAGTCATTGGGCCTGGACTTCGTGGAAACACTGTGCTCAAAAGGCTGCATGTCTTTATTGAAGCTCTTTACGCCCGACCGCCTCAAGGTGGCAAGCCGCGACCTTACCAACCTGCCGTTGCTGGAAGTGATGGCAGAAACCAGGATTCCTATCATCCTTTCCACCGGTATGGCAGGCAAGAAGGAACTGGACGATGCTTTGGAGGTTATTACCCGTTATCACAACGATATATCCATACTGCACTGTGTATCGCAGTATCCCACTCAGCCCGATAACCTGAACCTGAGAACGATAACTTATCTGAAACAGCATTACGGACAATACCATATCGGCTTTTCCGACCACACCATTGGCATTGCCGCTCCGGTGGTTGCCGTAGGAATGGGTGCGGAGATTATAGAGAAGCACGTCACCATTGACCGCCGTATGAAGGGAACAGACCAACAAGGTTCTTTGGGACCGGACGGTGTGAACCGCATGATTCGTGATATCCGCATCGCCGAGCATTGGCTGGGCAGGGAGGAATTGTATATCGACCCTGCCGTCTCTGCCGCCAAGGTGAAGCTGGAACGTTCCATTGCTACGAACAAGGCGCTGCATCCCGGCGATATTATCACGGAAGAGGATATTCACCTGCTTAGTCCGGGCGACGGCTTTAAGTGGGCAGAACGAGATAAGGTGGTAGGCCGTCGGGTACGGAAGGAGATACCGCGTAACGAGATTATTTATCCGTCATTGATTGAGGAATGAGACTGCTTGCCGTTGTTGTACTTTATCATCCCGGTAAGGATTTGACCGGGAATATCAACAGTTATCTGCCGCAGGTGGATAGATTGCTGTTGTGGGATAATACGCCCGGAGGCGGAAAGGAACAGTTGCCCTTGTCGGGCGTCACTCATCCGGAGCGTCTGGAATATAGGGGTTGCGGGCGGAATGTAGGCATCGGTACTGCGCTGAATGATGCCGTGGCTTATGCCCGCGAGCATGGATATACGCATCTTCTGACATTGGATCAGGACAGTTACTTCCTGCCAGGAGCTTTCCCGGATTATATGGCTGCCATCCGGAGTTACGGGGAAGAAAAGCGGGTTATTTTCTCCGTCAATTATTTTATAAAGTCTCAGCAGGCTCCGCTTTATCCCGTTGCTGACAGGGTGGATGAGGTCTCTTCCGCCATGACTTCCGGTACTGTTTATCCGGTCGGCTTGTTCGAAGAACTGGACGTTTTTATGGAAGAGTTGTTTGTATGGGGCATCGACTGCGAGTACTGCTGGCGTGCAGCGCGTAAAGGAGTACGGACGGTTTGTTTCAAAAATATCCTGTTGCAACACGATTTGGGGTATCAGAAGAAGAAACACCGCTTGCTGGGTAAGGAGGTTTTTCCGAACGAGTATCCGCCGGCACGTACTTATTACAATGTGCGCAATGGCATGGTACTTCACAGACTCTATCCTGAGAGCCTGAACCTGAAAGCCCATTTACGCTACCATCTATATAAACGGATTGTCTTTGTGCTGTTGTATGAAAAGCAGAAGATAGCCAAATGGAAAGCTCTGTGGGACGGCTATCGTGACGGAAAACGCGGTAAATTGGGAGAGCGTGGGCAATAGATATTCTTACATTCTTAATCTTAAAAGAAATAACAGGCATGTTACCGAAATTAGTTATTACCGATATTGACGGTGTATGGACCGACGGCGGAATGTATTATACTGCCGAAGGGGACGTTATGAAACGCTTTTCCGTGAAAGACGGCTGGGGAGTGATTTTTCTGCGCGAATTAGATATACCCGTTGCCATTATGACCGGCGAGAATACGCAAATCGTGCAGAAGCGCGCCGATAAGCTGAAAATCGACTATTGTTATTTAGGGGTCAAGGATAAAGTGGAGCAGGCTGAGGAGTTATGCCGCGAGTTGGGTATTTCGTTAAGTGAGGTTGCCTTTATCGGTGACGACCTGAATGATTTGCCACTGCTGCGTCTGGTGGGTTACAGCGCCTCTCCCAGCAATACGCCCGAATATGTGAAGCGGGAAGTAAAGTATGTAACGGCCGCACATGGCGGTTATGGAGCTTTTCGCGAGTTTGTGGAGAAGCTGCTGAGCGATAACGGTGTGCTGGAAAAGACGGTTGGGAAATTCCTGTAATGTCCTCTTTGCGTGTGGATGGGTCGTTTTCGCCGGACGTGTCAGATATGCGGTAACGGTATCACTCTGGAAACGGCGGCTCTTCCCCGTTTCATCATGCCTTTGACAAATCCTGCCAGCCTTTGTGTGGTTGATTGCGGGCGGGGCAATTCCATACGTTTCACATCTTCCATAGTCCACTGCGGTTGATATTGCAGAAGCCGTTTTTCCGTATGCTCTATTTGTTCTTGCTGTCCTTTGCCGGTGTAATGGCGGATGAGGTTCAGGCATATCTGCGCATGGGATTGCCGGAGATTGTCGTATACGTCAGTCCTTCTTTCTTTAAAATAATCCATTAGCAACTCCCGGACAACGAGTGCGATGTCCAGTTTCCGGTCTGTTCCGGCTTCACTCCAGATTGCTTTTCCGTGTTGGCGGTAGACAGCCATCGGACGCTTTATATAATGTATCTTCCCGAATTGTGCATTCAGCAAATGTATGGCATAGTCGTAGGTGCTGACACGGGCAAACCATTCGGGCAGTTCGCCAAACAAGCCCCGGCGGAACAAGGCGGATACGTTGGAGATGTAATTGCTGCGTGCAAGGTCTGATATGTCTGTATCCTGCTTCTGCCCGCCATTGCTGAGGCTCTTGGTTCCGCGGTCTTCGTAGTAGTTGATAACCCGGTGAAAACAGGTGGAATAGTCGGGATGCGTATCCAGAAAATCTACCTGGATTTGCAGTTTCCGTTTGTCTGTCCAGAAGTCATCGCCCTCGCAGATGGCGATATATTGTCCCCGACATTGGGCGTAGGTTTGTATGAAGTTCTGTTGCAGTCCCAGATTTTTCTTCCGGTTGAATAGGACGATTTGTTCCGGGTACTTTTTTTGCCAGTCTGCGCAAATCGTTCCCGTACAGTCCGTACTGGCATCGTTCCCTATGACCAGTTCAAAGGGGAAGTTTGTCTCTTGCAGCATTACACTGCGGATGGCCTCGTTGATGTAACGTTCCTGATTGTAGGTGAGCATCAGGACGCTGACTTTAAGTCCGGTATTATTGTTCATGTCCTTTTTTCTTTCGTATTAATTCCAGCGAGTCTTTCAGTATCTTCGAACCGGTGATATAGGCCGTACCTATATAAATGACCGTGCCGGCTGCCGCTTGTGTGACGAGCAGTAGCAACTGGTTCTCTATCCATCCGCCAATGGGCAGTAGCAATAAGGTCATCAGAATGCTGAGTCCTGCATATGGCAGTAAATCCATAAGTTGCATGGAAAAGCGGTATCCCGTGTAATGGGCGGTGTAAATCATATTGATAATGTATACCAGCAGGCGGGTGACTACAAGGCCTGCTACCATCGTCAGCACATCTTCCCGATAGGTAAGCAGCACTACTGCCACGGTGAAGGCTATCTTGTAATATTCTATTTTAAGTATGCCGTCCGAACGTCCGCTTACTTTAATGAAATTATTGTTGATGGCAGTCAGTATGGTGAAGCAACCGCCAAGACAGAGCAGTTGGAAGAAAGGAATGGAAGGCCACCATTCCTCTTTCAGCAGCAAACGGATAACGGGACCTGCCGTAACGAACAGACCTGCCATGATGGGGAGTGTGATGAATGCCGTAAAACGGATGGTCTTGCGATAAGCCCTTATCAGCCTTTCCCGTTCGTTCTGGATGGTACTGAATATGGGGAAGGTGGCATTCTGTATACTTCCGTAAATCAGGCTGACACCCATATCGCACATTTTGTTTCCTTGCGTATAATATCCCAATTGTTTTTGCGGAAACAGTTTGCCGATGATAACGGAATAGATATTCAGGAAGCAGGTATTGATAAGGCTTGCCAATAACAGGCTTGAAGCGAATCCGAACAGTGACCGTATGACTGCGAAGCGGAAAGTCCGTTGCGGACGCCAGTTCTCGCGGCTCCATAGCAGGGTGGCGCGCGCTGCTGCCAGTATTACCGGTTGCAGGGCCAATGTCCATACTCCACAGCCGGTCAGTGCCATGGCAAGCGAAGCTATGCCCGAAACCGTCATGGAGTATAGGTTTATTTGCGTCAACGGCTTGAAGCGGATTTGCTTGTTCAGTATGGTGCTTTGTATGATAGTGAGCGCATTGATGGGAAGTCCGATTTGTAGTGCTGGGCAATGCCGCTGACGATGGTGCGGTTTTCCAGCCCGTCGGCAATCTTGAACTTCAGCAGCTTCTTCATCTTGGGCACTGCCTCGCATTCAAGCACTGTACCTACGCGGATATCCAGCTTTTCAAAGTCTTCGAAGGCGATGGTCGGCTTGATGGGGTTTGCCTTGTAGGTGGCGGCTTCATTTGCCTTCTTGGTGGCAAGCAGCTTGTCTACTTGTGCCTGGATGACGTCGTCTTCTATCTTTTCGAACAGCAGTTCGGGGGTGCCCAGCTGATGTCCGGCAGGCAACAGGTCGGTGTGTCCCAGCTCTGCCCAGTCAAAGCTGTCCATGTTCAGCATCTTGCGAAGCTTCTCGCTGCTGAAGGGCAGGAACGGTTCGAAAGCAATGGCAAGGTTGGCGACCAACTGCAACGAGATGTGGAGAATGGTGGCTACGCGCTCCATGTCTGTCTTGGCAAGCTTCCACGGCTCGGTGTCTGCCAGGTATTTGTTTCCGATGCGGGCAAGGTTCATCGCTTCCTTCTGTGCGTCGCGGAATTTGAATACGTCCAGCAACTTCTCCACTTCTGCCTTGACGTCGGCAAATTCTTTCAGCGTCTCGCGGTCGTAGTCGTTCAGTTCGCCGGCAGCGGGCACTACACCGTCGAAGTATTTTCTTTGTGAGTTGCAGGGCACGGTTTACGAAGTTGCCGTATACCGCTACCAGCTCGTTGTTGTTACGTGCCTGGAAGTCTTTCCAAGTGAAGTCGTTGTCTTTTGTTTCCGGAGCGTTGGCAGTGAGCACATAGCGCAGCACGTCCTGCTTGCCGGGGAAGTCTTCCAGATACTCGTGCAACCATACGGCCCAGTTGCGTGAAGTGGAAATCTTGTCGCCCTCCAGGTTCAGGAACTCGTTGCTCGGCACGTTGTCCGGCAGGATGTAGCTACCCTCTGCCTTCAGCATGGCGGGGAACACGATGCAGTGGAACACGATATTGTCTTTTCCGATGAAGTGAACCAGACGTGTTTCAGGGTCTTTCCACCATTTCTCCCAAGAGTCGGGCAGTAGCTCTTTGGTATTGCTGATGTAACCGATGGGAGCATCGAACCATACATAAAGCACCTTACCTTCGGCGCCTTCTACGGGAACGGGAATGCCCCAGTCCAGGTCGCGGCTCACGGCACGCGGCTGCAAGCCCATGTCGAGCCAGCTCTTGCATTGGCCGTACACGTTGGGACGCCACTCCTTATGGTCTTCCAGAATCCATTGGCGAAGCCATTCCTCGTGTTTGTCGAGGGGCAGATACCAGTGCTTGGTTTCGCGCATTACGGGCTGGCTGCCGCTGATGGCGCTTTTCGGATTAATCAGGTCGGTAGGGCTGAGGCTTGTACCGCATTTCTCGCATTGGTCGCCGTAAGCGCCCTCTGCGTGGCAATGCGGACACTCGCCGGTGATGTAGCGGTCGGCAAGGAAAGTCTTGGCTTCCTCGTCGTAGTATTGCATGCTGGTCTTTTCAATGAATTCGCCCTTATCGTACAGTTTGCGGAAGAATTCGGAAGCTGTATCGTGATGCGTCTTTGAAGTAGTACGGCTGTATACGTCAAACGAAATGCCGAATTCCTCAAAAGACTTCTTGATAAGCGTATGATAGCGGTCTACTACATCTTGCGGTGTAATCCCTTCTTTTTTGGCACGGATGGTGATGGGCACTCCGTGTTCGTCGGAGCCGCCGATAAAGACCACGTCTTCTTTTTTCAGTCTCAGATAGCGGACGTAGATGTCGGCAGGTACGTAAACCCCTGCCAAGTGTCCGATATGAACCGGGCCGTTGGCATACGGCAATGCCGATGTCACGGTGGTACGTTTGAATTTCTTTTCCATTGTGTTAATGAAGGGGCGTTGTTGGAAGACCGTATTCTGGAAACAGTGAATAAGTACGGCGCTTCGTTGATAGGTCCCAATTGTATCGGGCTGATGAATACGTGGCATCATAGCGTGTTCAGCCAGCCTATTCCCAATTTGAACCCGCAGGGTGTTGATTTGATTTCCAGTTCCGGGGCCACTGCGGTGTTTATTCTGGAGAGCGCGGTTACCAAAGGCTTGCAGTTCAGTTCCGTATGGTCTGTGGGCAATGCCAAACAGATTGGAGTGGAAGATGTGCTGCAATATATGGACGAGCATTTCGATGCTGAAAACGATTCCAGGATAAAACTGCTTTATATAGAAAGTATAGGCGACCCTGACAGATTGCTGTTCCATGCTTCTTCGTTGATAAGAAAAGGATGTAAGATTGCGGCTATCAAGTCGGGAAGCAGTGAGAGTGGCAGCCGTGCGGCATCCTCGCATACGGGAGCTATCGCCAGTTCCGATTCGGCGGTGGAGGCTTTGTTCCGTAAAGCAGGTATCGTACGTTGTTACTCCCGTGAGGAGTTGACCACGGTAGGATGTATCTTCACTTTGCCGGAACTGAAAGGAAAGAATTTTGCCATTATCACCCATGCCGGCGGACCGGGGGTGATGCTGACCGATGCCTTGAGCAAGGGCGGACTGAATGTGCCGAAACTGGAAGGTGAGCTTGCCGAAGAGCTGAAAAGCAAGCTTTTTCCGGGAGCTGCTGTTGGTAATCCGATAGATATTTTAGCTACGGGTACGCCTGAGCATCTGCGGCTTTGTTTGGAATATTGCGAGGAGAAGTTTGATAATGTGGATGCGGTAATGGCTATTTTCGGTACGCCGGGACTGGTCACCATGTTCGAAATGTACGATGTGCTGCATGAGAAGATGCAGGCTTGCAGGAAACCGATATTCCCTATTCTCCCGTCCATTAATACGGCAGGAGCCGAAGTGGCCGCTTTTCTTGCCAAAGGTCACGTGAACTTTGCCGATGAAGTGACGTTGGGTACGGCTTTATCGCGCATTATGAATGCGTCGAAGCCGGCGAATAATGAAATAGAACTTTTTGGCGTGGATGTTCCGCGCATCCGCCGCATCATTGATTCCATCCCCGAAAACGGTTATATAGAACCGCATTACGTGCAGGCTTTGCTGCATTCTGCCGGTATTCCTGTAGTGGAGGAGTTTGTGTCTGCAAACAAGGAAGAGGTGCTTGCATTTGCCCGTCGTGCCGGATTCCCGGTAGTGGCAAAGGTGGTGGGGCCCGTACATAAATCCGATGTAGGCGGTGTGGTACTGAATATAAAGAGTGAACAGCATCTGGCGTTGGAGTTTGAACGGATGATGCAGATTCCGGAAGTAACGGGTATCATGGTGCAGCCTATGTTGAAAGGAACGGAACTGTTTATCGGAGCCAAGTATGAGGAGAAATTCGGGCATGTAGTGCTTTGCGGCTTAGGCGGTATCTTTGTGGAGGTGCTGAAAGACGTATCCTCCGGTCTGGCTCCTTTGTCTTATGAAGAGGCTTATTCGATGATTCATTCGTTGCGCGCCTATAAGATAATAAAAGGTACGCGCGGGCAGAAAGGGGTGAATGAGGACAGGTTTGCCGAAATTATTGTCCGCTTGTCCACTTTGCTGCGCTTTGCTACGGAAATTAAGGAAATGGATATCAATCCGTTGTTGGCCACGGAAAAGTACGTAATAGCAGTGGATGCCCGCATCAGAATAGAAAAGAACTGATTATACGTTAAAAGTCGGGTTGTTGTGCAGTATTTTGTTGGGATAGGCGTTTATAGGATATAACTTAGACTATAAACACACTATGAAGAGAGAAAAAGAACAATGGCTTAGAATTTTCAACGGCGTGATGTTCGGTGCATTGATTTTATTGGGGTTCGCATATTGCGATGAAAACAGTATGGGGGCAGGAAGTGAGAATTGTACTTCTTATGCCAAATATGAATTCAGAGGTAAAGTACTGGGAGAGAGCCGGCAGGTTGTGCCCGATGCCAGAATCCTGGTAAAGCATATAGCTTCTCCTGCCGACGGTTCATATGGCTATGCTGTTTTATCCGATACGGTTTATACCAAAGAAAACGGAGAGTATCTTTATCAGAATACCATAACCGGTTATCAGGACTTCCGTATTATCTGTGAGGACCTTACCGGGGTTTACCAGACCGATTCTGTGGATATAAAGATGAATCCGAAAGGTGGAAACGGCAGGTATGAAGGTAAAGATAACAGAGAGGTAGTCTTTAAACTGAAAAAGAGGGCTATATAAGACTGATACGGGGCTATCCGGCCCAATCTTCCCTGTCCAGGTTTCTGTATCCGATCGCTTCTGCCAAATGCGAGGGCTGTATCAGTTCGCAGCCCTCAAGATCGGCGATGGTGCGTGAAACTTTTAAGATGCGGTCGTAGGCGCGTGCCGAGAGGTTGAAGCGGTTCATGGCCGTTTTCAGCAGTGCCAGCCCTTTGTCGCGGTTCAGGTATTTCTGTACTTGCCCCGGGCTGCATACGCAGGCTTTGGTAGGATGGTTGTAGTATCCGCAAGGGCAGGGGTTCATGGATGCTGCGAGAATCAGGCTGGCCGGGTATTTGACATTGCATTTAATTCGGGAAATGCTGATTTCCCGGTCTTCCAGCGGCTGGCGCAGTACTTCAAGTACATTTCGATTGAACTCCGGCAGCTCATCGAGGAATAAGACTCCGTTGTGTGCCAGGCTGATTTCTCCCGGTTGCGGGAAACTGCCGCCTCCTGTCATGGCTACAGTGGAAATTGTGTGGTGAGGAGCGCGGAACGGTCGTTTGGAGATAAGTCCGCTTTCCTGTTCCAGCTTCCCTGCAACAGAGTGTATCTTGGTGGTTTCAAGGCTTTCGCCCAATGTTAACGGGGGGAGGATAGAGGGAAGGCGCTTGGCAAGCATGGATTTTCCGCTGCCGGGAGCACCTATCAGTAGAATATTATGTCCGCCTGCAGCCGCTACCTCTAACGCGCGTTTTACGTTTTCCTGTCCTTTCACGTCGGAGAAATCCAGATCAAAGTCATTCTGTCGGGTATAGAACTCTTTACGGGTATCGACATGTACCAGCTCCAGTTCCTGTTTGTCGTTGAAGAACTCGATGACCTCTTTCAGGTTCTTTGCTCCGTAAACTTTCAGGTTATTTACAACAGCGGCTTCCCGTGTATTCTGCCTGGGTATAATGATTCCTTCAAAACCGAGTTCTCTGGCTTTTATGGCAATGGGCAGTGCGCCTTTAATGGGGTGCAGGCTGCCGTCGAGACTTAGTTCTCCCATTAACAGATAGCGGCTCAACTTGTCGGTTTGATTACTTCGCTGGCACCTAACATGCCGATAGCCAACGGCAGGTCGTAGGCGGCGCCTTCTTTGCGGATATCAGCCGGTGCCATGTTGATGACGATATTGCTGGTAGGCATCCGGTAACCGTTTACTTGCAGTGCGGAAATGATGCGTTGGTGGCTTTCCTTGACAGCAGAGTCCGGCAAGCCGACGAGATAGAACATACAGCCTCTGGAGCTGTTGACTTCGATAGTGATGAGGGTTGCATCAATACCTTGAACAGCCGCTCCAAAAACTTTGATGAGCACGTTTTTAGTGATTAGGGGTTAGTGATGGCTGAGGATAGGCTACCGTCGGTTTTGTTTTTGATTCCCTTTTCACTCTTTTTCTTCTCTTTTTCTTTTGCTCTATCTCCTCCAGTTTCTTTTTGATGTCTTCCTCACTCATATTCTTTCCTTCAATCCTTCCGGAAGGGCTAAGGAACAGATTGGCAGGCAATGCTTGTATGGCGAGCTGTTTGATGGGCGCTGTGTTCCATCCGGAGAAATCACAACTCTGTTCCCACTTCAGGGTATCTCTTTTGATTGCTTCTTCCCATTCCTTTCTGTCGATATCAAGGAAATGCCCCAGAGTGCGAATAGCTTGTTCTTTTCTTCTTTCTTGTAAATCCGGCGCAGGGCAGCGTTGGCTTCCATGCTTTGCGGGTCCCAAGATGCCCAAAAATGTATCAACAGATATTTGTCCTTAAAGCTAGTACGGCTGATTTGTGTGCCTTTGGCATTGGGCAGGTTGACGTAAGGGGATGGTTTTCCCAACGGATACCTTCTCTTCTTCTTGGATAAGGTCAAGCAGTTCGTCCACATACGGACGGTCTTTCAAGCCTCCGGTCATGTGTTCTGTCATTTCTTTGATTAAGGAGAATAATCCGGTTGCGGTTTTTGCACGAAATATTTCTCCAGCAGATAGATACTTACCAGCGAAGAAGGATGGCTGTTGATGAAGGCTTCTGCTTTTTCTTCCAATGCTTTCTCCGAGGGAGTACTCAAACCTTTCAACTCTTTCTGAAAAGCTGTCAGTTCTTCATTGGGGGCATTCCCCGTGATTTCCAGTGAAGTTAAGCTCGGCGGCGGAGCCTTTTATCTTTATTTTGTCTCCTTTGTTCAGGTAAAGCGGATATTCTGTGCCGTCACTGAATTGCAGCCATGTAGAGACAAGCGTGTCGGTGGTGAGGGTTGCAGAGAACTTGTCATCCTTGACAAGCAGAGTGTCCATACGGTTATAGAACTTGTCCGTACCATATATATAAAGGGTATCATTCCCCAGCCCTTTGATTTCACCATTTAGGTAGACTGAATTTGTATTTTTGCTGCCGCAGGCAGACAATATAATAAGCAGAAGGTATGCAAGATAGATTTTCTTCATTCCGGTTCTTTTTCTGATACTTCGTCGCGAAAATACTTCTTTTTGGTGTGAATAAAAAAGAAATGCCCGACATATTTCTATGCCGGGCACGTTCTTTTCAATCTAACCTTTATTATTTGATGATATTCATAAAGTCAGTGTTAGTGAAGTATTTGGCGAATTCCAGGTCAGAAGCAGCCTTCTTTGCCAAAGCCGGTTCTTTTGCAATGGCATTCTTCAGACTGCTGGTTACCATAGATGTATTGTTGGTTCTTGCGCCAAGTACAGCCATCAGGTAGTCAGTATAAGCGTCTGGTCTTTCGATAGCAGCCAGTGTGTTCTTAGCCTTGTTGTAGTCCTTAGCCAGGATTTGTGCCAAAGCAGCGCTGTTAGTCTTAGTGTCGCCAAATGAGCTGACAGCCTTGTCGTACTGTCCTTGAGCAACATACAGATTACCCAATGCCTCGTTCAGTTCCTTAGAACCGGAAGCCTTGCTCAGATAGCTTTCTGCTGCTGTTCTGTCGCCCTTGGTCAAGGCAATCAGACCGAGATTCATGTTTGCTTCAGGAGCATCCTTGATGGAAAGAGCTTTCTTGAGGTAGCTTTCAGCCTTGTCAAGATCACCAGCCTGATAAGCCAGTTTACCTAAGTTGTTGTATGCACGGAAGTCGTTCGGGTAGATTTGAGTAGCTTTGGTGAAGATAGCTTCTTGCTTAGCAGGATCGTTAGTCAAAGTAGCTGCATACAGCAGTTCTTCGATGTTCAGTTGCTTAGCATCGCTGTCAGCCAAAGATGCGATTTCTTCGTCAGACTTACCGATTACGTCATAGTTCAAAGTCAGACGAGAACGACGCAGTTGCGGAAGGATTTCGTCAGCCAAAGTCTTATAAACAGAAGAGATGTTCTTGATTTCTTGTTCTCTTTGTTCAGGATCCTGATACATGGAAAGAACGCGAAGAATCAATTCTTTATCTTGGATGTTTGATTTGGATACCAGTTCCTGGAAGCCTTCCCAGTCCTGAGCTGTATACTTGGTGTCTACTGCTGCATTGATTTTTGCTTTCTTCAAATCTCTGTTGATGATTTTAGCCGTGTTGTCCTGGCGGTTCTCAGCCAGTGTAGTATTCAAGCCTACACCACCATCGGGAGAAGCGTATGCGGAGATTTCGATGTTGCTGATTTTCTTGTTTTCAGCTTCGTCTATGTTTTTCACTTCTTTGCCGAATTCTTTGGCAGTCTTCAATTCGCTGGCGCGTACGTTGGCTTGTTGAATCAAGAACATGATGTTGGCGTCATGCTTTTCTTTGATGATACGTTGGAAAGCGTCGTCACCATTGGCGGGGTTAGCGCTGCCCAATGTTTGTTCCAGCATCTCAGAAGTGGAGATTACACCATCAGCTACTTTTACAGCAGGGATAGTGACAGTCTTTTTGCCTACTGTAGCCTTGAATTCCAGATACAGTTCGGATTTGGCCATTTCCGGTACATAGTCGAAAGATGTCTTCATAGTGTAGCTGCCGCCCATCTTGTAAGAGATAGTCTGGTCGTTACCTTCTACTTTTTCGCCCTGGAACACAGCCGATTGGCCTTTAGCTTCGCCGCCATTCCATTTCAGCACAGGGGTCACTTCTACCACAGCCTTCTTGTTGAAGTACTTTTCGGGGAATTTTCCGTTGATTGTAGCGGGAACTTTACCACCTACAGCCTCTAGAACTTGAGGAGTTACGGTGAAATAATCTGATGACAATTCACCCATCTTTTTGCTGCACGATGTCATTAATGCAACAATCATTGCCATTAAAAACGGCAGATACAATTTCTTAGTCATTTTAGGTATAAATTAATTGTTTGTAATTGAAATTTGTCTATTCCATGTTAGTGTGCTGTTTAGGCATGGACATAACAACGCAAAGATATTAAATCCTATTACAGTTTGTTAACTCGTGCAGCAATTTTATCATAATTTAATGAATTTCTCGCTCTTTGCGGTACTTTATATTGCGGGGATGATGTTCTATGATTTCACTGCGCAATCTGTGCCGGTCAATATGTGTGTAAATTTCTGTTGTAGCGATAGATTCGTGGCCCAGCATACTTTGTATGGCGCGCAGGTTGGCTCCTCCTTCAAGCAGGTGGGTGGCAAAGGAATGGCGGAAGGTGTGCGGACTGATGTTTTTGGTGATGCCGGCCTTCTCCGCCAGTTCCTTGATGAGATGGAATACCATGATGCGCGAGATATTTTTGCCCCAGCGTGCCAGGAATACATAGTCCTCGAAGTCCTTCTTGATTTTCCAGCCTCCATTGCGGTCCACGAACCAGTTCCTTATCTCCTTGATGGCACGGGACGATATGGGTACAAGGCGCTGTTTGCTGCCCTTACCTTCTACCTTGATGAAGCCTTCGTCGAAATACAAGTCGGAGATTTTCAGGTTGCACAGTTCCGATACCCGTAGGCCGCAACTGTATAGAGTCTCGAGGATGGCCCGGTTGCGTTGCCCCTCGTTTGTGCCTAGGTCAATGGCGGAGATGATGCGGTCTATCTCTTCCACTGTCAGTACTTCTGGAAGCTTGAATCCGATTTTGGGTCCCTCCAACAGTTCGCTGGGGTCTCCCTCCAGGTAGTCGGCCATGACGAGGAAATGGAAGAATGACTTGATGCCCGACAAGATGCGTGCCTGCGAGCGGGGATGGATGCCGATGTCGTGCAGTCCGGAGGCAAAATGCTGCAAGTCATCCAGGGTAGTGTCAAGGATAGCGATACCCTCTCCTTCCAGAAAGTGCAGCAGCTTCTGTAAGTCTGTTTGGTAAGCATCCACTGTATTGGGTGAGAGTGCTTTTTCCAGTTTCAGATACTGGTGGTACTTTCTGATTATCAGCGTTTGTTTCTCCTTATTCGTGGATTTTTCTTCTGATTTCATTTCTTTTTTCTACCTTTGCTTCGCGAAAATAGGCTGCATTTCAGCAAATTGCAAATAAATTTGCATCTGCTTTCGGTTTGCACTATCTTTGCACCGCAAAGGTATAAAAATGTGTTATGAGGATACAGATTATTAACGGCCCCAATATAAATCTGTTGGGTAAACGCGAACCTTCCATTTATGGCAGTGTTACTTTTGAAGACTACCTTGCCGGACTCCGTGAAAAGTATGCGGATGTACAGATAGACTATTTCCAATCCAACATCGAAGGAGAGTTGATAGACAAGATACAGCAGGTGGGTTTTGATGCGGACGGCATCATCCTGAATGCGGGGGCCTATACCCATATGTCCATTGCCCTGCAAGATGCGATCCGGTCGGTCACTGCTCCGGTGATTGAGGTGCATATCTCTAATGTACATGCCCGCGAGGCTTTTCGTCATGTGTCCATGATTTCCTGCGCTTGCAAGGGTGTCATTCTCGGTTTCGGGCTGAACTCCTACCGTCTGGCCATGGAGGCATTAAAAGATTATTAAATAAAATAGGTATATAGATTATGTTATTGAAGCAAACGAAGATTGTCGCAACGATTTCTGACCAGCGCTGTGATGTTGATTTTATAAAGCAGTTGTTCGATGCAGGTATGAATGTAGTACGTATGAATACTGCACATCTTGGCCGTGAAGGTGCCGAGAAGTTGATTAACAATGTGCGTTCGGTTTCCAACCGCATCGCTATCCTGATGGATACGAAAGGACCGGAGGTCCGCACGACGGTTCTGGCTGAGCCCATTCCTTTCAAGGCGGGCGACCGCGTGAAGGTGGTAGGCAACCCGGAGCAGGAGACTACCCGTGAATGTATCTCGGTATCCTATCCCCATTTCGTCAAAGACTTGAATGTGGACGGCCATATCCTTATTGATGACGGTGACTTGGAGTTGGTTGTTGTAGAGAAGACCCCCGACTACCTGCTCTGCGAAGTACAGAATGAGGCTACTCTGGGCAGCCGCAAGAGCGTCAACGTTCCCGGCGTCCGCATCAATCTGCCTTCTCTGACTGAGAAGGACCGCACCAATATCCTTTATGCTATTGAGAAGAACATAGACTTCATTGCCCACTCCTTTGTGCGCAATAAGCAGGATATACTCGACATCAAGGCGATTCTTGACGCTCATAACAGCGATATCCGTATTGTTGCTAAGATTGAGAACCAGGAAGGCGTTGATAATATCGATGAAATCCTGGAAGTGGCCGACGGCGTTATGATAGCCCGTGGCGACCTGGGTATCGAAGTTCCGCAGGAACGTATTCCGGGCATCCAGCGTTTGCTGATTCGCAAATGTATCCTTGCCAAGAAGCCGGTTATCGTTGCCACGCAGATGCTCCATACCATGATTTCCAACCCGCGTCCTACCCGTGCGGAAGTTACCGACATCGCCAACGCCATCTATTACCGTACGGATGCTTTGATGTTGAGCGGTGAAACCGCCTATGGAAAGTATCCGGTAGAAGCGGTGAAGACGATGACCAAGATTGCCGCCCAAGCGGAGAAAGACAAGCTGTCTGACAACGATATCCGTATTCCGTTGGACGAGAACAGCAACGACGTGACTGCGTTCCTCGCCAAGCAAGCGGTAAAGGCTACCACCAAACTGAAAATCCGTGCAATCATCACCGACAGTTACAGCGGCCGCACTGCCCGCAACCTTGCTGCATTCCGCGGCAAATACCCGGTGCTCGCCATCTGCTATAAGGAAAAGACCATGCGTCACCTGGCGCTTTCATACGGTGTAGAAGCCATCTACATGCCCGAACTTGCCAACGGGCAGGAATATTACTTTGCAGCCTTGCGTCGCTTGTTGAAGGAAGGCCGTTTATGTCCTACGGACATGGTGGGCTACCTGAGTAGCGGTAAGGAAGGCACACAGACCTCTTTCCTTGAAATCAACGTCGTGGAAGATGCCCTGAAACATGCTGAAGACAGTGTACTTCCGAACAGTAACAGATACTTGTAGGATAAGGGATTAAGGATAAGGGGTTAGGGATTAGCGGTTAATGATTAATTAATAATTGTGCGCAGAACTAACCCCTAACCCCTAATCCCTTATCCCTAACCTATAATCCATTAACAAAGTGACGATTGACGAATACATTTTGCAGCACATTGATGATGAGGGCGATTATCTGAAGGCTCTTTATCGCGATACGCACCTCAAGTTGCTTTATCCCCGCATGGCTTCGGGACATTTGCAGGGGCGTATGCTCAAGATGTTTGTCAGGATGATACGTCCCCGTCAGGTGTTGGAGATCGGGACATATAGCGGGTATTCCGCACTTTGCATAGCAGAAGGACTGCCGGAGGGCGGGATGCTGCATACGTTTGAAATCAACGACGAGCAGGAGGACTTCACCCGTCCGTGGCTGGAGAATTCCGATTACGCGGATAAAATCAGGTTCTACATTGGCGATGCCTTGGAGCTGGTACCGCAACTGGACCTCACTTTCGACCTTGCCTTCATTGACGGAGACAAGCGCAAATACATCGATTATTATGAAATGGTGCTCGCCCGCCTTTCCGGCGGTGGATATATCATTGCCGACAATACCTTGTGGGATGGCCATGTGCTGGAAGAACAACCCCATCGCACAGACCTGCAGACAATCAGTATCAAAGCCTTCAATGATTTGGTGGCGTGGGATGCGCGTGTGGAGAAAGTCATTCTCCCCCTGCGTGACGGATTGACGATTATCCGTAAGAAGTAACTGTTTTTTTTATCTTTTTCTCAGCAGCCGCTTGCTGAGGTATCTCACCGGATACCATACGGACAAGAAGCCTACAGTGATGACCGTTAAGAATACCAGAATAATATCCGTGGCATGTACACTTACCGGATAAGCGTCCACTACAAAACTTCCATTGCCTCCCCCCAATGAAATCAACCCGAAACGTTGCTGCAGAAAGCACAGCAACAATCCTAAAACGATGCCGGAGAGGGCGCCGAATACAGAAATCATCCTGCCTTCGAACAAGAAGATGCGCGCTATGAGGCGGTCGTCGGCACCCAGGTTGCGCAGTGTCTCCACATCCTCCCGTTTGTCCAGTATCAGCATGGACAGCGAACCGATGACATTGAAGCATGCGATACCCAGAATGAAGGTGAGGAAGAGATAAGAGATGAGTTTCTCTATTTCCATGATGCGGAAAACATCGGCCTGCTGCTCGTAGCGGTTCTGTACAATGAATCGGTCGCCGAGAATGCCTGCTATTTTCTTTTGTACGGAGCCGATGTTGGAACCGGGTTTCAGTTTCATCTCGATGGCAGAGACTTCCGTGTCATAATTGAACAGACGGCGGGCAAAGTCAAGTGACGTCAGTATGTAGCGTGAATCGTATTTTTGCTGGTTGACGGCAAAGATGGCGCCGGGCGAGAAGAGATACTCCCGGTTGAAAGCCGCAGTGGGGTTGGCTATGTTTACCCGTACGTTCCGTTTGGGGGCATAGACCTGCAACGGGTCTACGAACTGAATGCCGGTGCCCAACTCGGATATAAGTTCCACACCCAGAAAACCATAGTCCACCACCGAGTCGCTCAGTAGGAACTTTCCCGTCCCATAGAGCAAGCTGTCGATGGATGTAAGCTGTTCGAAATTGTCCTCCACTCCCTTGATGACGGCCATTGCCTGGCGGTCCTTGTACTGCACCATGGCATTCTCTTCCAGTGTTTCCGTCCACACGTCAATCTCGGACAGGGCGTGTACTTGCCGGATGCACGCTTCGTGCGGGTCGAAAACCTTACCTTCGCGGACGGTGATTTTCAGTTCCGGGTCGAAGGCTGTGAAAAAGCCTGCCACCATGTCCTGAAAACCGTTGAACACGGACAAGGTGCATACCAACGCCAACGTAGCCAATGCCACTCCACACACCGAAATACCGGAGATGATATTAATGGCATTGTGTTTCTTCTTGGAGAAGAGGTAGCGGCGGGCTATAAAAAAGGGAAGGGACATTATTTCAGCAGTTCATCGATTCTTTCCAGATAATCCAGCGAGTCGTCCACGAAGAACTTCAGTTCGGGAATGATGCGCAGTTGGTGACGTACGCGGGTTCCCAGTTCAAAGCGGATGGACTTCATGTTTCCGTTGATGTTCTTGACTATTTCTTCGCTTTTCTCCGAGGGGAATATACTGAGATAAGCGCGTGCCACGCTCATATCGGGACTGATGCGTACGGCGCTGACTGAAATCAGTATGCCGGGCATGGACTTGGTTTGCAACAAGAAGATATCACTCAGTTCCTTCTGCAGGAGACGGGCTATTTTATTTTGTCTGGTAGTTTCCATACTGTTCATTTTTTTATGCTGGGGTGCAGCCTGTTTTCACGTTAGCAAAGTTACTGAAATATATCGTTCTGCCGACTGTTTATAGCTTTTTTTTCATTCTTTTCCCTATTGTAGGGTTCATTCTTTTCCGTTCTGTCGATGAGATATGCCTTTTCGTAGATTCTATTTGTTGTTCTTGTTATGCTTCCCTAACTTTGATGTCAGTTCGGAGAACTGCTGATGATGAGTGAAGAAGGAAGAGAACCATTCCGTTATAGAAGAGACTCTCTCTAAATAGCGTTTTTTCATGTATTATTGACTTGAACCGTTTTTACCCGGGAGGGTAGAAACGGTTTTTTTGCGCATCTGACCGGGCTTTCTTGTCTCTTGCATAGGCTTCCGTTGTGTGTTACATAGGCTTCTGTTGTGTTTTGCACGGTGGTTTGTCTTGAGAAGCCTTTGGGTTTATCATGTACGCACGGCTGTGGTACGCCTTTTCCACAGTCGTGAAGAAGACGTGCCACAGCTGTGAAGAATATGCTTCACAGCCGTGGTTTTCATCAATATATAGGGGTTGACAGAACAGACATAAGGGAATGACAGAACAAACATGAGGGGATAACGGAACGGACATAAGCACTCGACGCATTCCGTATCAGGGTATGAATAGCGGAATGCGTCGAGTGCTTATGGGGGAATGATATGATATTTTTTTTTATGCCTTTACATACTTCCTTTTGGCTATCAGCACTGCCACGATGATACCTATCACCAGCAGTGCCAGTGCTCCGTAGGCGATGCCTTCCGTCACGTGCAGGCTGGTGGGGTCAAAGCGCATTTCGATGGTGTGCTGTCCGGCAGGAACATACATTGTGCGCAGGATATAGTCGGCGCGTGCCAGTTCGGCAGGCTGTCCGTCGATGGTTACGTGCCAGCCGTCCGGATAATAGATTTCGGAGAATACGGCAATACCGTCTTGGGCATTGTTCGTTTCGTACGTCAGGCGGTTAGGTGCGTAACTTGTCAGGCGGATGCTGGAGAGGCTGTCTTTATAACTTTCCGTGGCACCTTTCAGCACATCCTTGAAGCGGGCATCCACTACGGCTGTCTCCGTAGGTATGATGCTGTCCAGGGCGTCAATCTCTTCGTTGGCGTTGTTCACATACTGCACCTTGTTTACAAACCATGCATTGCCGTAGGCGTGTGGGTTGAGGATGGGAACGGTTTGTCTTTGCTGCCCTGCAGGGAAGATGAAGTATTTGGTGTTCAGCATGTTCAGTATGCGGAACTTATTGGCATCCACGCTGTCCATCTCACCTCCGGCGGTGGCAATGGCCTTGTAGGCCGCCTGCATTTCGGGAGAGATGTGATGCTCTATCATTTCCTGGTAGCGGCGCAGCTTGGCCGGGTGATAACCGCCGACGCTTTTGTGCCAGTAGGAGGTGTTGTTGTCATCGAAGGTGCTGGTGGCAAAGTTCAATACACGATAGTCCAAGCTGGTATCTTGCAGTATCAGCTCGTCTGTATTCGTCTTGGTGAAGGTTTCCGTACGGATGGAGTGGGGCACGAACTGGGCATCATTCAGATAGCGCTTGTTGACCCCCCACATATCTGCCAGGCAGAGTATGGTGATACCTGCAATGGTCAGCGAGCTGCGCAGCTTGCCGCTTGCATAGAGCCAGAGCAGGCTGCAGCCGATGCCTATGATGATGAAGCTACGCAGGGCGTCGCTGCTGACGAGTTCGGCACGCATCTCTCCCAAGTTGGCAAGGATGTCGGAGAGTTCGTTGGCGGGTATCATCTGCTGGTTGACGGCATTCTGCAGCATCTGTGCCTCTTGGGCGGGCACGTAGCCGGAGCCGATGCTGCCCGGGGCAATGGCAAGCAGCAGGGCGATGCCTGCAGTGAGCAGCAGGCTGATGCCGAGGGGCTTCTTTTCCTGTTTTAAGATTTCCGGCTCTTCGAGCAGGCGTTTCAGGGCAAAGATAGCCAGCAAAGGTATCGTGAACTCTGCTATGACGAGGATGGATGATACGGCGCGGAACTTGTTGTACATCGGGACGTAATCGATGAAGAAGTCCGTCAGCGGCATGAAGTTCTTACCCCATGCCAGAACGATGGAGAAGAAGGTGGCTCCTATCAATGCCCACTTCAACGGTCCTTTCACGATGAAGCATCCCAGTACGAACAGAAACAAGACGAATGCTCCGACGTAGACGGGACCCGACGTCATGGGCTGGGTACCGAAATATTGTGTCAGTGAGCCGTACAGACTGCTGTACATCGGGTTTGCCTTGCTCATGGCAGTTTCACTCTGGCTGAGGGCGGCAGATGCTCCGCCTTTGAAGTTGGGCACCAGCAGAGTCAGTGTTTCGTCGATGCCGTAGCTCCACTGGGTGATGTAGTCGCGGTCCAGCCCGCTACTGGTCTGCTTGGCAGCGTCGCCGGTCTGCACCAGCTCGCTCTTGCCGCGCATGGTTTCCTTGCTGTACGTGTAGGTGTGATAGAGGTTGGATACGTTGGCGGCTATGCCGACGAGGGCTGCCACAATCAGTACGGCACTTGCCTTGAAGAACTGGGGCAATGTCTTGGTACGCCATGCTTTCTCGAAGTAGGCTCCCACAAAGAAAAGGATGACGAACAGGAAGTAATAGGACATCTGCACGTGGTTGGACATGATTTGCAGGGCCACGAACAAGGCGGTGAGGATGCCTCCCCACAGCAGTTTCCCACGATAGGCGAGCACGATGCCCGCTATTGTGGGTGGGATGTAGGCAAGGGTGATGAACTTCCAGATGTGTCCCGCCGAAATCAGAATGAAGAAGTAGGACGAGAAGGCCCACATGATGCCGCCCAAGCCTGCCAGCCATGCCGGTATGCCGAATGCCCGCAGCAGGATGTAGAAGCCGAGCATCAGCATGAATGTGAGGCACACATAGTCGGGCAGGAAGAGTTGGTAGGCTTTCTGTACCCACTGCAGTGACTTGGTGGAGTCATACGAAGGGGCTATCTGATACATGGGCATACCGCCGAACAGCGAGTTTGTCCAACGGCTGCGTTCGCCCGTCTGTTCGTAATACTCCTTGACTTCTTGTCCTGCCCCTGCTCCTGCAGCCGTGTCGTGCTGAAAGAGAATACGGTTTTCTATATCCGCCGGGAAGAAGTAGGCGAAGGAAAGGAGGACGAATGCCAAGATGGCAATAAGGTCGGGAAGAAGCTTCTTCATGAGTTATAAGTTATGAGTTATCAATTAATCAATTGTGGGGCAAAGATAGTGCAAACCGAATACAGAACTTTCATGCTTGCATGAAAAAGTTTTGTTGAGGTGCAGCCTATCTTCGCTTTTGTGGCAAAGATACATAAATGCAGATTGTTATTGTCACGTTATCGGCAGAATGTTGTACCTTTGCCTTTCCAAAAAAAGATTAAAGTGCTTTAACGATAATATGCAAGCTTAAATTATTATAGATATGACAATAGGGATAATCAGTGCAATGGACAGCGAACACCGCCGGTTGGTGGAGCGCTTGCAGGATAAGAATACGTCGGGCGATGGTAGTTTCCGCTATGTGGAAGGTACATTGGGCGGTAACCATGTAATCTTGACGCAATGCGGCATCGGTAAGGTGAATGCGGCGGTTGGAGCTACGGAGCTGATACGCCGTTTTGCCCCGGACTGCATTGTGAGTACCGGTGTGGCGGGCGGCATCGACGCTTGCCTCAAGGTGACGGATGTAGTGGCGAGCGACTCTCTGGCGTACCACGATGTATGGTGCGGTGACGGTAACGAGTACGGACAAGTGCAAGGTTTTCCCGCCTCTTACGAGGGATGTTCCTCTCTGTTGAAACATGCCTTGTCGCTGAACGAAGCCGGAATGGAAAGCCGCATCCACAGCGGACTTGTCTGTACCGGCGACCAGTTCATCACCAACCGTACGGAGCTGGATACCATCAAGCAACGTTTCCCCGACGGTCTTGCCGTTGATATGGAGTCTGCCGCCATTGCGCAGACTTGCTATCTGTACAATGTTCCTTTTCTCAGCTTCCGCATCATCAGCGACACACCCGGAGTAGAGGACCATGCTTCGCAGTATGCCGATTTCTGGGGAACCATGGCAGAGCGTTCGTTCCTCACGATATGGACCTTCCTCTCCACCCTTCCCAGCAATTTATAACTCATAACTTATAACTTATAACTTATGAAGAAAATACCCAGCTTTACCATCGATCACATCCGTTTGCTGCGCGGTATTTACGTATCGCGCAAGGATGAAGTGAACGGAGAAGTCATCACGACTTTTGATATCCGTATGAAAGAGCCCAACCGCGAACCGGCATTGGGACAAGGTGCCCTGCACACCATTGAGCATCTGGCTGCCACCTACCTGCGCAATGAACCGCAATGGCAGGACAAGATTATCTATTGGGGCCCCATGGGCTGCCTTACCGGCAATTATCTGCTGATGAAAGGCGACTTGCAGCCGCAGGACATCGTACCGCTGATGCAGGATACGTTCCGCTTTGTTGCCGGATATGAGGGCGAAGTTCCCGGTGCTGCTCCGCAAGATTGTGGCAACTACTTGCTCCACGACCTTCCGATGGCTAAATGGGAGTCTGCCAAATACCTGCATGAGGTATTGGAACAGATGAAAGAGGAGAATATGAAATATCCGGAAAAAGAAGAAAAATAAGGGGTTAGGGATTAAGGATTAGGGATGGGTTTATGCCTATATTAAAGTCTATGCGACCCCAATAATCCCTAACCCTTAATCTCTTATCCTTTATTATCACACAATCTCAATCCCCTGCTCCTTGCAAAGCTGTAATCCCAGGTCTTTCAGCTTGAATTTCTGTATCTTGCCGCTTCCTGTCATGGGGAACTCTTTGATGAAGAAGATATACTTGGGTATCTTGTAGCGTGATATTTTGCCGATGCAGAAGTCTCGTACATCCGATTCGTGCATATCCACTCCTTCGTGCAGGATGATGAAAGCGCCTACGGCTTCACCGTATTTCTTAGAGGGAATACCGGCTACCTGCACATCCTTGACGCCTTCCAGTTGATAGAGAAACTCTTCGATTTCGCGCGGATAGATATTTTCACCGCCGCGGATAATCATGTCTTTGATGCGTCCGGTGATGCGGTAGTTGCCGTCCTCGTCTTTCACGCCCAAGTCTCCGGAGTGCAGGAAACCGTTCTTGTCGATGACTTCGGCTGTGGCTTCCGGGTTTTTGTAGTAACCCTTCATGGTGTTGTATCCGCGGTTGCACATTTCGCCTTGTACGCCTACGGGACACTCTTCTCCGGTTTCGGGGTCGATAACCTTTACTTCCGTATGTTCAAAGTCGTGTCCTACAGTATTGCAACGCACATCGAACGGGTCGTCTATTCGCGTGGCGGTCATGCCGGGAGCGGCTTCCGTCAGCCCGTAAACGCTGGTTACCTTCATGTACATTTTCTCTTCCACCTGCTTCATCAGCTCTACCGGGCAGAGGGAACCTGCCATGATACCCGTGCGCAGGCTGGACATGTCGAACAGGTCGAACATCGGATGGTGCAGCTCGGCTATGAACATTGTGGGTACGCCGTAGAGTGCGGTGCATCGTTCTTTGTGGATGGATGCAAGCACCACCAACGGGTTGAAGCGTTCCACCATGACTTGTGTACAGCCGTGGGTAAGGCAGTTCATCGTGGCAAGCACCACGCCGAAGCAGTGGAACAATGGGACGCAGACGCAGAGCTTGTCATCGGCGGTAAACTTCATATGCTCGCCGGTAAGGAAACCGTTGTTGGTGATGTTGTAGTGGGTAAGCATTACCCCTTTCGGGAATCCGGTAGTGCCCGAAGTGTACTGCATGTTTACTACGTCGTGGCAACTTACCCGGCTTTTGAGCTCATTCAGGCGACTGTCTTCTATATTGTTGCCCAAGAGAAGTATTTCGGCCGTGTTGTACATGCCCCGGTGCTTCTCCTGCCCCACGTAGATGACATTTTTCATATAAGGGAAACGTTCGCTTTTCAAGTGTCCGCGTTGGCAGGTCTTCAGTTCCGGAAGCATGGTATAGGTCATCTGCACAAAGTCACTGTCCTTTTCGCCATTGACGATGCAGAGGGTATGCATGTCGGAGTTCTGGCAGAGATATTCCAGCTCGGACTGTTTGTAGTTGGTGTTTACCGTTACGTAGACGGCACCTATCTTGGCGCAAGCGTATAATAGAGTCAGCCAGTCGGGTACGTTAGCTGCCCAGATACCTACGTGTGTTCCTCGTTCCACGCCGATGGCGATAAGCCCTTTGGCCATGTCGTTGGAAAGAGAGTGGTACTCCATGTGTTTGCGCGAGTGGATAGCGTTGTTGGAGAAGCTGATGCTGTCCTTTGCTTCCGACTTGCGGCATACCACAGGACCGTTCTCGTCCTGGTCGTCAAGGAATGTGCCGAGACGCACGCCCAGTACGCGGGCTATTTTGATGAGCGGAGCCAATGAAGGCAGGTCGATATTGTTTTCGATGCGTTCGATTTGTTCGATGGCTAGCCCCGAACGTTGCGCCAACTCTTCCATGCTGATGGACTGGCTTTCGCGGAGTGATTTGATTTTTTCTCCTACAATCTTACTTGTATCCATAATTTGATAGTATTTTCAGTCTAAAAGGTTATGATTAATAGCTGTAGATTGCAAAAATAAGATATTCTTTTACTTGGTGCAACATTCTATGACGAAAAGTTTGCTTATGGTCTTTGCAGGTGTACAGGAGATTTTGTCTGTATGCCATCGCTATTCCGGCTTTCTCAGAGGAAGAGTGATAACGAGCAATACGGTAGGAAAACAAAGCTATCTGAGCCTCAGCTGAGCCAGTATCAGTGTTAGACTTTCCGTATTTGCCGAAGATTTCTTGCTTTTTAGCAGCGTCTAAATACATAATGTTTAATTAAAAGTTATTATAAATATTCCCTTTCGGGGCTGCAAAGATAGGGATAAACTTTTATATCACAATGATATTCAGCAAAAAAATCATATCTATACTGCATATCTAATCCAAAATCACTAACTTTGTCGCTTGAAAATAATAGGTATTATATGCAAAATATTAGAAACATTGCAATTATTGCCCATGTCGATCATGGGAAAACGACGCTTGTAGATAAGATGCTTCTGGCAGGAAACCTTTTCCGCAGCAACCAGAGCACAGGTGAATTAATGTTGGATAACAATGATTTGGAGCGTGAGCGAGGGATAACAATCCTTTCCAAAAACGTTTCTATCAGCTATAAAGACACGAAAATTAACATTATTGATACTCCGGGACACAGTGACTTCGGAGGTGAAGTGGAACGTGTATTGAATATGGCGGATGGATGCATTCTGCTTGTGGATGCTTTCGAAGGTCCTATGCCGCAGACCCGTTTTGTATTGCAGAAAGCTTTGCAGATCGGTCTGAAACCTATCGTTGTTGTGAATAAGGTGGATAAGCCAAATTGCCGTCCCGAAGAAGTGTACGAGATGGTGTTCGACTTGATGTTCAGCCTGAATGCAACCGAGGACCAGCTGGATTTCCCCGTTATCTACGGTTCTGCCAAGAATAATTGGATGAGTACCGACTGGCAGCAGCCGACTGATAACATTTATCCGCTTCTGGACTGTATCTTGGAGAATATTCCTGCCCCCGAACAGTTGGAGGGTACACCGCAAATGCTGGTTACTTCGCTGGATTATTCTTCGTATACCGGGCGTATTGCTGTGGGCCGCGTACACCGTGGCATATTGAAAGAAGGCATGAATGTGTCTTTGGCAAAGCGTGACGGGAGTATCGTGAAATCAAAAATCAAGGAATTGCATACATTCGAAGGTATGGGCCGTGTAAAGGTGCAGGAAGTGTCTTCCGGTGACATCTGTGCGTTGGTAGGTATCGAAGGATTCGAAATCGGAGATACGGTCTGCGATTACGAAAATCCGGAGGCGTTGCCGCCCATTGCCATTGACGAGCCTACGATGAGTATGCTCTTCACCATCAACGACTCTCCGTTCTTCGGCAAAGAAGGTAAGTTTGTAACTTCCCGCCATATACATGACCGTCTGATGAAGGAGCTGGACAAGAACCTTGCGCTTCGCGTACGCAAGAGCGAGGAAGACGGAAAATGGGTGGTTTCCGGTCGTGGCGTGCTTCACCTTTCCGTGTTGATTGAAACGATGCGTCGCGAGGGGTATGAGTTGCAGGTAGGGCAACCGCAGGTAATCTTCAAGGAGATTGACGGCGTGAAATGCGAACCTATCGAAGAGCTGACCATCAATGTTCCCGAAGAGTATGCCAGTAAGATTATCGATATGGTAACCCGTCGTAAAGGTGAAATGGTGAAAATGGAAAGCGCCGGCGAGCGTGTGAACCTTGAGTTCAATATGCCGTCGCGCGGTATTATCGGTTTGCGTACCAACGTGCTGACCGCTTCCGCCGGAGAGGCCATCATGGCGCACCGTTTTAAGGAATACCAACCCTATAAGGGTGAAATCGAACGCCGTACCAACGGTTCCATCATTGCCATGGAGTCGGGTACAGCCTTTGCCTATGCCATTGACAAGTTGCAGGACCGCGGCAAATTCTTCATTTTCCCGCAGGAAGAGGTTTATGCAGGCCAGGTAGTGGGCGAGCATTCCCATGACAACGACTTGGTGATTAATGTAACGAAGTCCAAGAAGCTTACCAATATGCGTGCCAGTGGTTCGGATGACAAGGCACGTCTGATTCCTCCCGTACAGTTCTCTCTTGAGGAGGCACTGGAGTACATCAAGGAGGATGAATATGTGGAAGTTACTCCTAAATCAATGCGTATGCGTAAGGTTATCCTCGATGAGCTTGAGCGTAAACGCGCAAACAAGAACTGATAAACAGAAGAGTTTTAGTTGTTATATATGAAAGGAGTGCCCCGCCGAAAGGTGAGGCACTCCTTTTTATTGTCGTCATTCAAACGAAAGTCAATCGATGAATTTTACCTTTGCCGCATTACGGGGTTTGGCAGTGGGCGTTTCGTCCGGATAGCCGAAAGCGATACAGTAAAGTAGCTGATAGCCTTCCGGAATATCCAGTTTCTTCAGGTATTCGGCAGCAGCCGGAGTAGAGGTCATGAAGCGCGTGGGACCGCCCAAGCAGCAAGAACCGATTCCCATGGACCAGGCTGATAGAATCATATTCTCACCCAGCAGTCCGCAGTCAATCTGCGAAAGGTCATAAGACGGGTCATTGGCAATAAATACTACTGTAGAAGCGTTGCGAAACATGTTCTTGAATTTCGGGTCTTCGGCGGCTTTGGGATTTTCCTTCTTGTAGATTTCCGTGATGCCGTTGATGAAATCCGGGTTATCCACTACACGCACTTCCCACGATTGCTTGTTCTGTCCGTTGGGTGCATTGATACCGCAATCCAGGATAATCTGCATGGTGTCGCGATTCACGGCTTGCGGTTTGTACTGGCGGATGCTGCGGCGTGACATGATGGTTTCAATCACCGCATTCTCTTTGCTTTCATTTGCATTGGCAACTTGGGTCTCTTTCTGGACCTGGGCACCGCAACTGCAGAGCAGTAACAAACTTGCGCCTGCCAACATCAATCTGATACTTTTCATATTGCTTTATTTGAATAATGGTTTCTGCAAAACTACTAAAACTTTCGGATTATCAATGAGATAGAGATATTAAAAAAGAAAAAAGGCATCTCCCGGAGGAGATACCTTTTCCATATGTTTCTAACTTTATTGTCAGATTAGAGCTTCGGACCAGCAGCAACCAAAGCCTTACCAGCTTCGTTGCCAGTGAACTTAGCGAAGTTCTTGATGAAGCGACCAGCCAGGTCTTTTGCTTTTTCTTCCCATTGGCAAGCGCATTCGTAAGTATCGCGAGGATCAAGAATCTTCGGATCTACATTAGGCAATTCAGTAGGAACCACGAAGTCGAAGAAAGGAATAACCTTTGTCGGAGCCTTGTCGATAGAACCGTCGAGGATAGCGTCGATGATACCACGTGTATCTTTGATAGAGATACGCTTGCCGCTACCGTTCCAGCCGGTGTTAACCAAGTATGCCTTAGCGCCGACCTTGTTCATCTTCTTAACCAGTTCTTCTGCATATTTAGTAGGATGCAAGCTCAGGAAAGCAGCACCGAAGCAAGCAGAGAATGTCGGAGTCGGTTCAGTGATACCGCGTTCCGTACCGGCCAACTTAGCGGTGAAACCGGACAGGAAGTAGTACTGAGCCTGTTCGGGGTTCAGGATAGATACCGGAGGCAATACACCGAAGGCATCAGCCGACAGGAAGATTACCTGATGAGCGTGAGGACCCTTAGATACCGGCTTAACGATGTTGTTGATATGATAGATAGGATAAGAAACACGCGTGTTTTCAGTTGTGCTCTTATCGGCGAAGTCAATCTTGCCGTCAGCGTCAACAGTTACGTTCTCCAACAGAGCGTCACGTTTGATGGCAGCGTAGATATCGGGTTCGCTTTCTTTGTCGAGGTTGATAACCTTAGCGTAGCAACCGCCTTCGTAGTTGAATACACCTTCGTCATCCCATCCGTGTTCGTCGTCACCGATCAGCAGACGTTTCGGGTCGGTAGACAAAGTAGTCTTACCTGTACCTGACAGACCGAAGAAGATAGCAGAGTCCGTACCCTCCATGTTGGTGTTGGCAGAACAGTGCATGGAAGCGATACCGCGAAGCGGGTTCTTGTAGTTCATGATAGAGAACATACCCTTCTTCATTTCACCGCCGTACCAAGTGTTCAGGATAACCTGTTCGTTGGTCTTCAAGTTGAATACAGTAGCTGTTTCAGAGTTCAGACCCAGTTCCTTGTAGTTGTCAACTTTTGCTTTGGAAGCGTTGAATGATACGAAATCAGGTTCGCCGTAGTTAGCAAGTTCCTCAGCAGTCGGGCGGATGAACATGTTAGTTACGAAGTGAGCCTGCCATGCCACTTCCATGATGAAACGTACTTTCATACGAGTAGCGGGGTTGGCACCACAGAAAGTATCGACAACGAACAGACGCTTGCCGCTCAGCTGGTTTACAGCTTTAGCCTTCAGGTCGGCCCATGCTTCTTCAGAGCAGGGTTTGTTGTCGTTTTTGTATTCTTCTGAAGTCCACCATACAGAATCCTTGCTGGCTTCGTTCATTACAAAGAATTTATCTTTAGGAGAACGTCCGGTATAGATACCAGTCATTACGTTCACAGCACCAAGTTCAGTTACTTGACCTTTTTCGAAGCCTTCCAGACCCGGTTTGGTCTCTTCAGCGAACAATACATCATAAGACGGGTTGTGGATGATTTCCTTCACGTCTTTGATACCGTACTTGCTTAAATCTAAATTTGCCATTTCTTTTTAAGATTTTAAAATTGGTATTTGGTTTATAATCTCTTTCCTTAATCTCTTTTTACCTTTGATTTACAAGGAAAAACGGGTGTAGAAAAGCTCTTTTTTTCCTGCTTTTCAGCAGGTCCCTTGTTTTTGCGACTACAAAAGTAATACTTTATTTTTAAAGAAACATCCTATTAGAGAAATTTTTCTGTAATAGGAAATCTTTTATAGAACCGTAACAATATCTGCAAACTGAATGTTGCAAATTGAGTGGAATTCGTTTACTTTGCACATCAAAACATTCTATAATTATGAAAGTTATCAACTTTGCCGAGACTAACTCAGTCTTGAACCAATACATGGCGGAAATTCGTGATGTAGCAGTCCAGGGCGACCGTATGCGCTTCCGCCGTAATATTGAACGCATTGGAGAGATAATGGCGTATGAAATGAGTAAGGAACTGACGTATTCTGTCAAGCAGGTACAGAAAACCTTTCTGCGTGATTTGTGAGAAACCGGTGTTGCTGGTATTGACTTCGTCTTGTGCCTGCGAGTTGTAATATTCCGTCAGCTCATCCGCCACGGTAAGGTCTGTACCCAGATAACGGTGCTCGTCCAATTGACCGGTGTTCTGGTTGGTAATCTTCACGGGATTGAAGTTGAGCAGGATGCGCGGGTCGTCTTCGCCTTTGACGTAGACGCCGCTTAGCGGATCGTTGCTGGTCATGTCATAGTTGCCGTGGCCCAGCATACGGTCTATGATGGCGCCCGAAGCAAGACGGTTCGTAACCCAGTCGCCCAATCCGTGGCCGGCGGTGAAGTTCAGTTGCCCGGACTTCTGGTTGACAATGAAGATGTTGTTTTCTTGTTCCTCTATCAACGGATAGGCTGACGGATTTTCCAGGATTTCCTTGATGGCGGTACGGCCTTCCGCCTGCAAGGCTCCTTGCGCGGCTACACGCATGGCAAGGCGCAGGCGCAAGGAGTTTGCATAGCGTTCCCATTTGTCCATGTCCCCGTTGTTGATAAAGTCTTGTGTATTGAAGTTCCTCGGTGTGGGGATGGAGCGGAACCGCGGAGCAATTTCTTTGAGCTCATCAAGAATGGTTTTATAAATATCCTCGGCCTTGTCATAATGAGCATACGATTTACCTACATCGTTGGTAAGCGGCAGCGTACAAGCTTCCGAGAAAGGCATATCCCCGAAAACGTCCACTGTGGCGGCAAAGAAATCGTACAACTGTACTTTGGCGGCAAGATAGAATGCCTCGTCCTGGGCTTGTTCTGCCGCGCTTTCTTCCTCGTAGAGAGATTCCAGCTTGCGGAACTGGGCCAGTGCCGAATACACATTGTCCCACTGTCCGTCAATAGCGGGTATATAGCCGGGGGTATACATATCCGTAGTGTTGGAGTAGCCGAAGGTTTGTGCATACTTGCCCGTAAACTGTGAATCGAATCCGAAGAACCGGTTGTATTCGTAAACATCATAGTCCTTTACTTTTTGGAAGACTCCTACCATCAGATTACTGATGGTGACTTGGGTTACTTTGGAGGGGTCTTCGTATTTGCTGTCGAAGTCATAATCCGTACAGCCTGATGTTGTCAAGAGGAATGCTCCCAATGAAACAAGAGATAATATCTTTGTCTTTTTCATACTCTTTGTTGTTTTTTGGATGGTTGTTTTGTCAGAAACTTGCACGAAGTGAAACACCGAAACTGCGGGTAGCTGTGGTAGAACTTCCCACGGTAGCCTGGTTGGCCCAGGATGTTCCGACGGACGACTCCGCATCGTAGTTTTTCAGTGCTTTGTAGAAGTAGAAGAGATTACGTCCGAAGACCGACACACTCAGCCGGCCCAGTCCCAGTTTGGAGATCATCTTTTCGGGAAATTGGTAGCCGATGGTCAATTCACGCAGTTTGACATAAGAATTGTCGAATACCGAATGGCGGTATGTCAGCTGTTCGGCCTCCGTTCCCCAATTATAGGTGGTGTTGTAGTAATAGCCTGCCGGAATGATACGTGTGTTTCTTTCGCCAGTGGAGGCCACTACACCCGGAAGAATGATGCCGTCGTGGTAGATTATCTCTCCGTTGGGGCCGGCACCCGTGGAAGGGTCTACTTGTACCGGAATTCCGCTGGAATTGTTGTCGCCCGGATAGTAATAGGATAGTCCGCCGTGTTCCGTATCGCGGTACTTCAGGGATTCGGGTGTCAGACCCGATGCGGTGGAATACTGGTACATCTCGTTGATGACGTCGCCGCCTATGCGGAAGTCGATACTGAAATCCAGGAAGATGTTCTTGTAGGAGAACGAGCTGAACAGACCGCCTACGCCTGCCGGATTGATGTTGCCGACTTTCTGCAATTCAGTTTGGTTGAGGTAAAGACCTTTATCGGAAACGAGGTACTCACCGTTTTCGTTCACCTGGGGAACCTGTGCATAGATGTCACCCATTGGCTGGCCTTCCACAGCTTGTATTTTTATTCCGCTGCCTCCGGAGTTGAGTATTTCCAGATAGGGCACTCCATCGGCCAGTTTCACCACTTTGTTCTTATATACACCATAGTTGGCCGTCAGGTCCCAGCGGAAATCTCTGGTCAGTATGGGAGTGGCACTGATTGATATATCCCAGCCGCGGTTGGCTACCTCACCCACATTCATCAACACATTCTTTACGCCTGATGTGGAGGGTTGCGGCGTGGAGAGTATCTGGTCTTTCACGCGGTTGTTGTAGTAGGATACGTCGAAGCCCAGCCGGTTGTTGAGGAACTTGCTTTCAAAACCTATTTCGTATTCGTACTTCTTTTCCGGATGGATATCTGCATTCCCCCATGAAGAGGGAATGGTGTTCCAGGTGAAGCCGTTGTCCGAACCTTGCTCGTAGACGATATTGGCGGTATAGGTTTCAGGAGCATTTCCTACGATACCGTATGAGAGGCGCAATTTTCCATAGTTCCACCATGACGGCATGTGGAAGGCTTGGGTGAAGAGGAAACTCAGATTGGCGGAAGGATAGAAAAAACTTTGGTCTTTCAGTGTGGACGAACGTTCCTGACGCCCGGTGAGTTCGAGGAACAGGTAGTTGTCCCAACCCAGGCTCAGCGTACCCATGTATCCCGTTTTCAGCAGTTCCATACGTTGCAGCGTGCTGCTGGCGGTGTAGCGGCTGGCGTTGAGGTCGAACCAGTTTTCCGTAACCAGACCGCCGTTGGTGGAGACGCGCATGTTGTTCATGTTTTCGTAACGTCCCGTCCAGCCCAGTGTGGCGGCAATGTCGAAACGGCGGATGTTGTAGTTGAAGTTCAACATAACATCTCCATAAACAATGTCGTAGCGTCGGTTGATGGTCTGGAAGCTGCCGCTGGGGTCGTATAGGGAATTGGGTTGTTCGCTTTCATATTTCAGTGTTTGCTTCACATCTGTGATATCAGTTGAAACCTGGGCACGCAGACTCAGCCAATTGGTTATCTGCCAGGTGGGACGTATCATGCCGATGAGGCGGTTTTCTGTCTCGTCGCTATGGTGATGGTACATATTCCACAGCATGTTGTTCACTCCGGTGGCGTAACTGGGGTCGTAGGCCCATGATTCCTCGGGAGTCAGCGTGGCGTTTCCTCCGACAAAGGTATTACGGTAGCCCAGGCTGGTGACGTAGCTCTGTTTCAGATAGGGAATATCCATGAAGGAGGAGAACATGTTGCTGAAACTGCCGTACAGGTTCAGCGATGTTTGCGGGCGGTCCTTTACGTCCTGTACGATGTAGTTAAGGGAGTATTCCAGTTTCAGCGGTTTCGCCAGTTGATACGAACCGGTCAGCTTGAAGTTATGTTTGGTGAAGCTGCCCGTCAGCGAGTTGGGCGTTTCACCCATGAAGGTGTAGGAGAAGCGGTTGCTGCTGGTCTCCGTACCCTGCGAGATGGCGAGGTTGTAGGTCTGGTTCCAGCCCGTGCGGAACAGCTCTTTCCACGGGTTGTCGGTCAGTGCCTGGTAGGGGCGCATCTTCCCGTCCCAGTAAAGTACCTCGCTGCCGTCGTATTTCGGGCCGAAGGACAAGGTGGTGGAACGGAGGCTTTTGTAGCTTTGTCCGTTTAGGGTTCTCTGATAGAAGCCTCCCGTCTGTTTCTCATAATCGCTGTATGCGGTGTTGTAGGTTCCCGGCCCGTATACGGTCTGTACTTTTGGCAGATAAGCCGGTAAGTTTGCCATGACTTGGGCATTGAAGTCCACCGTCAGTTTGCCGCTTTTGGCGCGCTTGCTGGTGATAACCACCGCGCCGTTTGCCGCTTCCGAACCGTAAAGTGCCGTGGCCGAAGCGCCTTTCAGAATACTGAGGCTCTCGATGTCCTCTGGGTTGATGTCTACCAGACCGTTGGAACGTATCTGCCCGTCGTTGCCGAATTCGGCAAAGTCGGTACTCTTGCCCGTTCCGCCGTTGCGGATGGGCACGCCGTCCAGGATGATGAGCGGCTGGTTGTTTCCGGTGATGGACGTGAGTCCGCGTACATTGATGGAGACAGCTCCGGCGGAACCGCCCTGCGTCTGCGTGATGCGGACGCCCGGTGCTTTACCGTACATGGCAGAGGCAAAGTTGGGTGCTCCTGCCTTTACCAATTCGTCTGCACTGATGGTACTGATGGCATAGCCGACACGTTTCGTGTCTTTTTTGATACCCATTGCCGTTACTACGACTTCTTTCAGTTGCTGGGTATCTTCGCTGAGTGTAATCTTCAGGTCGCCTTGCTTTTTTCGTTTTGCCAGGTTTATCTCCCGGGTGGCATAGCCCATATAGGCTATGGACAGCGTTGCATCGGCAGGCACGGTCAGTGTAAAGTTTCCGTCCACATCGGTAATGACACCGTTGTTGGTTCCTTTCTCTATGACGCTGGCGCCGATAAGCGGCTCTCCCGTCACATCCCTTACAATGCCTGTAATGGTTCGGTTCTCTTGTGCAAAGGCTGTTCCGGTGAAAAGAAATGTTAATAACCAACTTGCAATAATCAAACTTTTTTGGAAGTGCGACGCTGAATGTGGAATGTCACACCGTTTTCTCATCCTGATTTTCATACTACTGAAAAATAATTGATTTATCTTATTATAAATGTTACGTCCTTTCGGCGGATATTTTAGCAAGAGGTATGCCAAACGAAAGGCAGACTATCCTTTTAAGGATGAATAATATTGATAATCAATTGCTTATTTTCTATCGGGAAAAAGGAAAGTTCGGGTGTTTGTGGTGTGGAGATGTGGAAAAAATCCACAGTAGGTATTCCACAATTTCCCTCTCTTCCCTTGAAGTCTTGTTCGTCGGAGGTCTGTTCTATCGCTGCAATAAAATCTGGTGCAGTTGCAGTGGTTGCATTTTCTTTTCAGGGTGGGAGTGTTTTTGACCTTTATCTGGGAAGGATTACTCGAACGAAGGAACTATCAGCCTGCGGTTTGTGAGAGAAAGGATAGGGAGGTACTCTTACTTTTAGGAAATTAATATCATGTTTGCACCTTATTTGTTTCGTGCAAACATAATATTAATAAGAAATGATACAAGCTATTAATATTGCAACTCAAAAGTGTGGAAGCAAAATGCGCTTCCATACTTTTGAGTTGCTTCCACAGCATCTGAAATGCCGTTGGATAAGAAATTTCGGCAGATGAGTGGAAGTGTGGAAGCAACTTATGCAAAAATCTTAGTGGTTTATTTTACTTCCCACGTATCATTCGTCATCAATAACTCCTCGAAGTTGTGATACTTCTTCTTGGCAGACACCTCTTCGATTTGTGCATGTACGGCATCATCGTAGGTGGGGGCTTCCACATCGCGGATTACGCCGAGGGCAATCGGGAAGTCAGGGCCTTCCATCAGGGCAAGTTTCAGTTGCAGGGTGTTGTCCTCGCAATGGGCGTCGTGGATAAGAATATCCTTTTCCGTGATGCCGTTCTCGCCGAGCTTCACCACTTTCAGCCCGAAGCCTTCCTGCATCAGTCCGTATTCGTTGTTCTCGCCGAAGAGCATTGGTTCGCCGTGTTTCAAGTAGATAGCATTCTTGGCGCGGTCTTCCTTCTTGGCAACGGCATCGTGCGTGCCGTTATTGAAGATGACGCAGTTCTGGAGAATCTCGCAAACGGAAGCCCCTTTGTGAGCCATGGCTGCCTTCAATATTTCCACTGTCCCCGGAGCATCGGTAGCTACCGCGCGGGCAAAGAAACGGCCGCGGGCACCGAAGCAAAGCTCTGCCGGGTGGAATGGATCTTCTACCGTACCATAGGGAGACGATTTGCTGACGAAACCACGGGGAGACGTCGGGGAGTATTGTCCTTTCGTCAGGCCGTAGATACGGTTGTTCAGCAGAATCATGTTCAGGTTGATGTTGCGGCGGTTGGCATGGATGAAGTGGTTGCCGCCGATGGCGAGTCCGTCGCCGTCGCCGGAGATTTGCCATACCGTCAGGTTGGGATTGGCAACCTTGGCACCCGTAGAGATGGCAGCAGCACGTCCGTGGATGGTCTGCATTGCATACGTATTCATGTAGTAGGGCAGACGGCTGGAGCAGCCGATACCTGAGATGACGGCATTCTCCCAAGGAGCTTTGCCGATTTCTGCCATTGCTTTGTGCAGTGAAGCCAGAAAGAAGTGGTCACCACAACCCGGACACCAACGGGGTTGTCCTTTTTTATAGTCTTTTGCTGTATATTCGCACATAATCTTTTTTAATTGATGGTTGATAATTGATAGTTGATAATTGGTGGCTGATGATTGATAATCCGCGTGTTCCGCATGGTAATTATCAATTGTCAACTGTCAATTATCAATTATTTTATTGAACGCTGCCACCAGCTCGGCAACGACGAACGGCTGTCCTTTCACTTCGTTGAATTGGTACGGGGTGAAGTTGTCTATCTTCATGCGCAGATAACTTGCGAATTGTCCGAGGTTCTGTTCGGCAACTACCACCTTCTTGTACTTCTTCAGGACAGCTTCCGTGTTCTTGGGGAGCGGGTTCAGATAAGTGAAGTGGGCGAGGGCCACCTTCTTGCCTGCCTTGTTCATCTCTTCCATGGCCGAATACAAGTGGCCGTATGTACCGCCGAAACCGACAATCAGCAGGTCGGCATCGTCTGCGCAACCTTGCACTTCTACATCGGGTACGGGGATTTTGGCAACCTTCTCGGCACGCAGACGGCACATCAGGTTGTGGTTTTCCGGGTCGGTGGAGATGGCACCGGTATTGCTGTCCTTCTCCAGACCGCCGAGGATGTGCATATAGCCCTCTTGTCCGGGAATGGCCCAGTAGCGGACACCCGTTTCGGGATTGCGCTTGTACGGCGTATAGTTGTCCTTCATTTCGGGAGTGACATACGGAGGATTGATAGCAGGATAATCTGCCAACTTGGGTAGTTTCCATGCACCGGAGCCGTTGGCAACGAAGCCGTCGGTCAGCAATACGACCGGAGTCATGTGTTCCAGTGCTATCTTGCTTGCCATGTAGGCTGCGTCGAAGCAGCCCGTGGGTGAAGTGGCGGCGATGACGGGCATCGGACTTTCACCGTTGCGGCCGAACAATGCCTGCAACAAGTCTGTCTGCTCCGACTTGGTGGGCAGACCGGTGGAAGGGCCGCCGCGTTGCACGTCGAGCACTACCAACGGAAGTTCGGTAATGACAGCCAGGTTCATGGCTTCCGATTTCAGGCAGACGCCGGGACCGGAAGTGGAGGTCACGGCCAGTGCGCCGGCAAAAGCAGCACCGATGGAAGTGGCGCAACCGGAAATCTCGTCTTCGCACTGTACGGTCATTACGCCCAGTGACTTGTGTTTGGAAAGTTCGTGCAGCACATCGGTTGCGGGGGTGATGGGGTAAGAACCCAGGTAAAGCTTTAGGCCTGCTTTCTCGGCAGCGGCTATGAAGCCGTAGGCCGTGGCCTTGTTGCCCGTGATATCCATGTATCTGCCGGGAACGGTAGTCTTGCTTTCAATCTTATATGTGTGGGCTACGGAAGCATGGGTATTGTGTCCGTAGTCATATCCTGCATGAATGACCTTGATATTGGCTTCTGCAATTTCGGGTTTCTTGGCGAATTTCTCGCGGATAAACTCTTCGGCTATCGTCAGGTCGCGGCTGAACAGCCAGCATACCAGTCCCACTGCAAACATGTTGCGGCACTTCAGCATGGATTTGTTGTCCATACCCGTGTCGGCAAGGCAGTCTTTCACCATTTGAGAGATAGGAGCGGCAATGACATCCTGTTTGATGCCCATTTCTTCAATGGGGTTGTCCGTCTTGAAAGCGGCCTTTTCCAAATCCGATTTCTGGAATGCGTCTGTATCGATAATGATACAAGCAGTGGATTTAGCAAACTTATATTGGGTTTTCAGTGCGGCGGCATTCATCGCTACCAGTACATCGCATTTATCACCGGGGGTATAGACTTTGTTTGCACCGATATGTACCTGAAAACCGGATACGCCCGTCAGTGAGCCTTGCGGGGCACGGATGTCTGCCGGATAGTCGGGGAATGTACTGATGTCATTACCTACCGTAGCCGAAACTGTTGAAAAGATGTTGCCGGCGAGCTGCATACCGTCGCCGGAGTCTCCGGAGAAGCGGACTACCACTTGCTCCAGTTCTTTGACCATCATGTCGTTTGCCATAACTTACGAATTACTATAGATTATTTGAGGATTACTATTCCGTTGGTAGCGAGGAAAGCGATACATACAACTACGGCAGCTCCGGTGATGGTCAACCACAGCTTGTTTCTGCCCATGAAGTCGAAGTGTACATTCGCCATCAGGTTCTTGGAGATTCCCGTAGAGAATGTCAGGTTCAGCAACTTGTCTTTGTTCATGAAGTGCTCGTAGAACAAACGTGTCATGAACACAGCAGTAAAGAATGAAATCAGGATACCGATAATCAGTGTCGTGGCGAAACCGCGGATAGGACCGGTACCGAAGTTGAACAGGATGATACCTGTGATGATAGATGTCAGGTTAGAGTCGAAGATTGCGGAGAAAGCATTGGAGTAACCGTCGGCAAGTGCTTTCTTGACACCTTTACCTGCACGCAACTCTTCTTTGGTACGTTCGTAAATCAATACGTTGGCATCCACAGCCATACCGAGCGACAGTACCATACCGGCAATACCGGACATCGTCAGAGCTGCCTGGAAGGATGAGAGGATACCCAGCGTGAAGAACAAGTTCAATATCAGAGCGCCGTTGGCAACCATACCCGGGATGAAACCGTACATGGAGCACATGTAAATCATCAACAGAATCAATGCCACAACGAATGACATGATACCGGCGTTGATGGATGCTTGTCCCAAAGACGGACCTACGATGTCTTCCTGTACGATGTGGGCAGGAGCCGGCATCTTACCTGATTTCAATACGTTTGCCAAGTCTTTTGCCTGTTCGGGAGTGAAGTGACCGGTGATTTGTGAGTTACCGCCGGTGATTTCCTGATTTACGTTCGGTGCGGAATAAACATAACCATCCAACACGATAGCGATGCTCTTGCCGATATTCTGTTTGGTGAGCTGAGCCCAGCGACGTGCACCGTCAGTGTTCATAGACATACTTACGGCAGGTTTACCGTAATGGTCGTATTCGTCTTTGGCGCTAACCACTACATCACCTTCCAGAGGCGCCTTGCCGTTACGTTCTGTGGAACGGATGGCATAAAGTTCGAAAGTCTGAGCTTTCGGATCATATTCATAAGGAGATACTCCCCATTTCAGACGCAAGTCTTTCGGCATTTCGGCCTGAATTTCCGGCATGGAAAGGTATCTGTTGATTTCAGCTGTATCCTTGTAGTTGGCATAGGCTACAACAGGACCTTGTCCGCTGGGGTTGACTTGCAAGATTGCGAACAGCGGGTGTTCTTTCTTTATTTGTGCAAGGTCAGCGGTTTGTGTCTTGTTTTCACCCTTTAAAGCAGCGGCAAGACTGTCGGCTGTGCTGGTAGCTTGGGCTACGGCAGGAGCTTCGGTAGCTGCGCTGTCTGCCTCTTCTGCCGGAGTTTCGCTTGCAACGATGGCACGCAACTTGGTGTCGGCAGCTTGCAGATAGGGAGTAACGTCTTTTGCGTTGTATGTTTCCCAGAATTCCAGGTTGGCAGAACCTTGTAGCAATTTTCTTACACGTTCAGGCTCTTTGATACCCGGAAGTTCCACCATGATACGTCCCATTTTGTCTTCCAGACTCTGGATGTTGGGCTGAACCACACCGAAGCGGTCGATACGGGTACGGAGTACGTTGAATGAGTTGTCAACGGCTGCCTTTACTTCTTCGCGCAATACTTTTTCAACTTCTGCATCGGAAGATTTCTGGTTTACCTTGTCCTTTAGCTGTTGGGTAGCGAACAGTTGTGACAGCGGAGCACCCGGAGCAAGCTTGTGATACTCTCTGATGAACAACGTGATAACGTCGTCCTGGCTGGTAGTAGCCTGCTTGCCGCAGTGGCCAGTGCTTGGTTGAATGCTTCGTCAGACTTGTTGTCCGCCAATGCCTTGATGACATCGGGTACCGACACTTCCAGGATGACGTTCATACCACCCTTCAAGTCCAAACCTAAACTGATCTCCATTTCACGACATTGTTTCAGCGTCCAATTGCCGAACCACACTTTCTCGTTTGACAGAGAATCGAGGTAGTCCTGTTCTACTTTCACATCGCCTTTTGCGAACTCTTTAGCCTTATGGGCGTAATGGCGGGTCACAAAAGAGAAGGAGAGATAGAACACACACACCAGTGTGAGCAATATCGCAAAAACCCTTACAAATCCTTTGTTTTGCATGTTACTTTTAGTTTATTATGATTACTTTTTAATTGATTTCTATTGTATATAAGGCTGCAAATATAGCTTTTTTTTCACAATTCTTACTTCATACCGCGATTTTTTAACATCGGCTCTAATTGCGGTTCTGACCCTCTGAAATTCTTGTAGAGTGTCATCGGGTCTTCGCTGTCTCCTTTTTCCAGCACATTGCGGCGGAAAAGGTCGGCGGTTGCCTTGTCGAAAATGCCGTGTTCCTTGAATGCTTCAAAAGCATCATTGTCCAGCACGTTTGCCCACAGATAGCTGTAATAGCCTGCGGCATAACCGCCTATGATGTGGTTGAAGTAGGTGGTGCGGTAGCGGGGAGCTATTTCGGGGATTAAACCGAGTTGGTCCATAGCTTCTTTTTCATAGGCTACGACATCGAGATCCTTCGTATCCGTCAGGTTGTGCAGGTTCATGTCGAGGATAGCGGCTGCCAGCAGCTCGGTGGTCATGAAACCCTGGTTGAAGGTCTTTTGTTTCAGTATCTTTTCGATGAGGCTGTCGGGGATGACCTCGCCGGTCTTGTAATGCTTGGCATACATTTTCAATACTTCGGGTTCGGTAGCCCAATGCTCGTTGATTTGAGAGGGGAGTTCCACGAAGTCGCGTACGACATTGGTGCCTGAAGTACCTTTATACTGGCATTGGGTCAATAATCCGTGCAGGGCATGGCCGAATTCATGGAACAAAGTTTCCACTTCGTCGATAGTCAGCAGGGAAGGAGTGTCGCCTACGGGCTTGGTGAAGCTGCATACGTTGCATACCAATGGACGTATGCTGCCTTGTTGTTCGCGGTAATTGCTCATCCAGGCACCACCGCTTTTGCCGGGACGGCGGGAAGTAATCTACATAGAAGATGCCTAATTGCGAGCCGTCTGCATCTTTTACCTCGAAGACTTCTACATCGGGATGATAGACAGGGATATTGTTGAGTTTTGTCAGGGTAATGCCATAGAGTTTGTTGGCAACGGCAAAAGCGCCTTCGCGTACGTTCTCCAATTTGAAGTAGGGCTTAATCTCTTCTTCTTCGAGGTTATATTTCTCCTTACGGAGTTTTTCGGTGTAGTACCACCAATCCCATGCTTCCAGTTTCTCTCCTTTGCCTTCCTTGTCCATCAGCTTTTGCAGTTCGGCTGCTTCGGCTTTTGCTTTGGGGAGTGCATAACTCCACAAGTTGTTGAGGAAGTCCATCACGGCGGTGGAATTCTTTGCCATTGTATTGTCCAATACAAAGTTGGAGTAACAGTCGAAACCCAGCAGTTGCGCCTTTTCAAGTCTCAGGCGTACGATGTCGGTAATGATTTTCTTGTTGTCGTTCTTGTCATTGTTATTGCCGCGGTTGATGTAGGCCTTGTACATCTGTTCGCGTAGCGGCCGGTTGGCGGAGTATTGGAGGAAAGGCAGGCGGCTTGCATTATGGAGGGTAAACAGCCATTTGCCTTCCTGTCCGGTGGCACGGGCTTCAGCCATGGCGCTTTCGCGGAACCATTGGGGAAGTCCGGCGAGGTCTTCCTCTTTTCCTACATAAAGCTTGAAGTCGTTGTTTTCGTTCAGGATGTTGTTGCTGAACGTGATTCCAAGTGTGGAAAGCTGCTTGTTGATTTCACGCAGACAGGCTTGTTTGTCGGCCGGAAGATTGGCACCGGAACGGATAAATTTCTTATGGGTTTTTTCCAGCAGCCTTTGTTGTTCGCGGGTCAGGCCGAGAGCATCTTTCTGGCTGTAGACAGCATCCACTTTCTTGAAAAGCTCCTGGTTGAGGGAGATGTTGTCTTCGTGTTCGGCCAATGTCGGAGCCAGTTTCATGGAAAGGGCTGTCAGTTCATCGGTAGTTTCGGCCTCCGTCAGGTTGAAAAATACACCGCCTACACGGTCCAGGGTGGGAGAGCTGTTGTCGAGGGCAACAATGACATTTTCGAAAGTAGGGGCTTCCGTATTGTCAATGATGGCTTGGATATTGGCGTTCTGCTCTTCTATACCTTTCTGGAATGCGGGTTCATAGTGCTCCAACTTGATTTTATCGAATGGAGGCACGCCATTGGGTGTTTGAAACTCAGTAAGGAACGGATTGCTTTCCGTTTGGTTGGCACAGGAGTACATCATACAACTTGCAGCTAAAATTAGAATACATTTTTTGAACATTGTTTTCTAAGTATTAAATGTTTAAGTATTAATTTTCAATATCTCTTAGTGATATAGCACCATATCGGATAGTGGTCTGACTCTTTGATGGAGCGGTCTACTGTACAATTGTAGGCTCTCAGGTTCTTGCTTGTCAGTATGTTGTCTATCCTAAAATAGAATTTGTTCTGGTTGTAGGAGATGCCCAACCCTCGTCCTGATTGGGTGAATGCGTCGTCCAAATCCTGGGCGATGGTGCGGTGGGTATAGGAGATGGGGGTATCGTTGAAATCGCCGCATACAATAATGTAAGGATGCGGTGAAGCGGCTATTTCATGTGCAATAGTGTCAGCTTGCGGGGCACGGATGGCCGATGCTTCTGCCAGCTTGCGTATGAGCAGGCGTGCGCCGCTTTTCACTTTTTCCTTTTCGGGAGATTTCAGCATGTCTTCGTACACGACTTTATCGGCTTTTGTCAGCTTGTTGGACTCCAGATGATTGTTGATGAGGGTAACCGTGTCTTCCCCAATCTTGATTTCATAGAGTACCGAACCGTTGTATTCGCTGGGATAATCCAATATGCGTGACGAGAGAATCGGAAATTTAGAGTAACATGCTATCTTGTTGGTATGTCCCTTTCCGCTACCCACTGTGTTGATGCGGTGGTATGGATATGCCTTGAGTTCCCGCTCTACGTCTTTTTGCGAAAGATGCTTTGAGGATTGTACTGTGGAATATTCCTGCAGACAGAGGATATCGGCGCCACTTTCCTTCAAATAGGTCAATATCGGGTTTTTGCCATCTTGTTTGGCGGCACCGTCAAATCCCATAATGTTGTAGGAGAGCAGTTTGATACTTGTTTCCGGTAAGTGGTCTGTATGGAAGTTGATGGGCAGATAGGTGCGTATCTGCGAATAGCAGAGCAACATCCCTATTAGGGGCAGCAAAGCCGACCTATAGCGCTGGATGACCAGCCAAAAAATGAGGAAGCCGGCATTTATCATCAGGAACACGGGAAATGTCAGCCCCAGGCACGATTGCACCGGATGTGTGACCGGCTGGATGTGCGGACTATAGGCGGTGAACAGTAATAGGCCCGTAAATAAGGCATTGACCGCTAAAATCAGAAGAGCGACAAAATTACCGAGATGCTTCATTATAATAGTTGAAAATTGAAAGGTGAAAACTGAAAATAAGAGTGGCGGTTATATTCTCATTTTTCATTTTCCGTTTTCCATTGGTTTAACGTTTACTCGCGTCGAACAAGCTTTTCTTTTCCTCTGTAGTAAGGCTTTCGTATCCCGATTTCTTTAATTTGTCGAGAATGCGGTCTATCTCGTCGGATTGGGCTTTTTTCCGTGCGTTGTAATCATAATCTTTTTGTTTGCCAGTACCGTAGTGTACTTTCATTTTCGGCTTTCTGGGTTTGAAGCTGACGATGGAAACTAAGGTATCCAGACATTTGTTTATCCATGAGGTCAGGTCACTACCTTTGCTGAGGCTGGCGGCAAACCATACCCCTGCCAGCGCACCTCCTAAATGTGCGATATGTCCGCCGGCATTGCTGGAGGTGATGAACAGTAAATCGGTGCCTATAACGATGAGTGCCAGGTATTTCAGCCGGATGGTTCCGAACAGCAGTAGCCGTATCGGATAGTTGGGCTCGCGATAGGCGGTGGCGGCTACAATGGCAAGTACAGAGGCAGAAGCGCCCAGCATGAAAGAATAGTCTGTCATGGGACGGAAATACGGGAAAATGTTATAGGCGGCCATATAGAGCAGACCGCCGCAAATTCCTCCCAGAATGTATACACCCCGGAGATGCTTTGCAGAGAAGAAACTCAGGAACAGTGCACCGAACCAGTAAAGCCACAGCATATTGAAAAGAATGTGCATGAATCCTGCATGCATGAACATATATGTCAGTAGTGACCATGGTTGCAGGATGAAGCGTAGGACTGATGCCGGCAGTTCCAACCATTCGAATACGCCTGCTATGCTCCGGTTGAACAACTGGAACATGACTTCGGTTAGCGTAGTAAGTATGAATACCGCTACATTGATATAAATCAGTTGGATGTAGATGTTTCCTCTACGGAACGATTCCTTTAAATCAGTTATAATAGTAGCCATTTCCTCTGTCTTTTTCTCCAGTACATAATCAGGATAAAGCCGAATACCATACCACCCAGATGTGCGAAGTGAGCCACATTGTCTCCTGCACTGTTTGCAAATCCGGCATAAAGTTCAATCAAGGCATATCCGATAACAAAATATTTGGCCTTGATGGGAACCGGTAGCGGGAAGATGAACATTTGCTGGTTGGGGAACAACATGCCGAATGCCAGCAGAATGGCGTATACTGCTCCCGAAGCTCCCACGGTAGTCATCATATTGAGATATTCCTCCATCGGGATGATGGCCATGCCGGTATTTACGCTGTCATAGGCGGAAAGTACTGTCTCATAATGAATATACTGTACCACCTCCTGGATAATTCCGGCTCCTATACCGCACACCAGATAGTAGAACAGAAATCGTTTTGGCCCCCATACCTGCTCTAAAATACGTCCGAACATCCATACGGCAAACATGTTGAAAAATATGTGCGCGAATCCAGCGTGCATGAACATATATGTTATCAATTGTGCTGCATTGAAATCTTCGGCAAGAAAAAAATGCAATCCCAGATATTGGGCGAGGTCGATGCCGTAGCTTTGGGCGACGATGGTACCCAGAAACATCAGCACATTAATGATTAAAAGGTTCTTGGTTACAGTAGGTATAGTATTCATAATCTGTTGTTTCAATTCATTTTACAGTTCAAAAACAGTTGCCTGTTTTTGCTTTCTCCGGCAAAAATACGAATAAATTCTGTTCTATAACAGAAAAAGCAGATTCTATTCCTTCTTTTTCGTTGTTTTCCAATATTTTTTTAATGTTTTTATTTGATATTCAGAAATATTGCTCTATTTTTGTGGAGGTTTGTGATGAAAAGTAAAAATATCTTTTGTGTAACATATTAATTAATTTTAAGCATTATGAATAAGGCGGAACTTATTAGCGCTATGGCAGCGGAGTCTGGTTTGTCAAAGACTGATTCAAAGAAAGCATTGGATGCATTTATCGCATCAGTCACTAAGGCAATGAAGGCCGGTGATAAAGTATCATTGGTTGGTTTTGGAACTTTCAGTGTGGTGGAAAGAGGAGCGCGTATGGGTATCAACCCCTCTACTAAAAAGCCTATCGAGATTGCTGCAAAGAAAGTTGTTAAATTCAAACCAGGTACGGAATTGACAGCTGAATAAGAACAGTATACTCAACATACAAAGAGGGGACGTTTTACAAAGAGCGTCCCCTCTTTGTATGTTGAATATCTTGTGAGGCCATAAAAACAAGCCTGCTTGTTTTGTACTGATTTCGGTTTACGCTATCTTTGTACGCAGAAAATACATTTGAATCATGAATATAGAACAGAAGTTGGTAGCGTCCGTAATGAGCGGACTGAAAGCGCTGTACGGTCAGGATGTTCCGGCTGCACAGATACAGTTGCAGAAAACCAAGAAAGAATTTGAGGGACACCTTACCCTGGTCGTTTTCCCTTTTCTCCGTATGTCTAAAAAAGGACCGGAGCAGACGGCCCAGGAGATTGGTGAATACTTGCAGGCAAACGAGCCTTCGGTTGCAGCATTTAATGTCATCAAGGGCTTCCTGAACCTGACCATTGCCTCCTCTGCGTGGATAGAATTGTTGAATGGCATTCATGCGGACAAGCAGTACGGTATCGTGGCTGCTACTGACAACTCTCCATTGGTGATGATTGAGTATTCTTCTCCCAACACCAACAAACCGCTTCATTTGGGCCATGTACGCAATAATCTTTTAGGAAATGCGCTGGCTAATATAGTGGCTGCCAACGGTAATAAGGTAGTAAAGACAAATATTGTCAATGACCGTGGAATTCATATCTGCAAGTCCATGTTGGCATGGCAGAAGTACGGAAATGGTGAAACTCCCGAATCATCCGGCAAGAAGGGAGATCACTTGATTGGCGATTACTATGTTTCCTTCGACAAGCATTATAAAGCGGAAGTGAAAGAACTGATGGCCAAGTTCCAAAGCGAAGGCATGAATGAGGAAGAAGCCAAAGCCAAGGCGGAAGCTGAATCTCCTTTGATGAAGGAGGCTCGTGAAATGCTGGTAAAGTGGGAGGCCAATGACCCGGAAGTACGTGCGCTCTGGAAGAAGATGAACGACTGGGTGTATGCAGGTTTTGACGAGACTTACCGTATGATGGGTGTAACTTTTGATAAGATATATTACGAATCAAACACGTACCTCGAAGGTAAGGAGAAGGTAATGGAGGGCCTGGAGAAAGGCTTCTTCTACCGGAAAGAAGATGGCTCTGTATGGGCAGACCTCACGGGTGAGGGGTTGGACCACAAGCTACTGTTGCGTGCGGACGGTACATCCGTCTACATGACGCAGGATATAGGTACTGCCAAACTCCGCTTTGCAGATTATCCCATCGACAAGATGATTTATGTGGTAGGCAACGAGCAGAACTACCATTTCCAGGTGCTTTCCATTCTGCTTGATAAACTGGGCTTCGAATGGGGCAAAGGGTTGGTGCACTTCTCTTACGGTATGGTGGAACTTCCCGAGGGCAAGATGAAGAGCCGCGAAGGTACAGTAGTTGATGCTGACGACTTGATGGCGGAGATGATTGATACAGCCAAGGAAACCAGCAATGAACTGGGTAAGCTGGATGGTCTGACAAAGGAAGAGGCAGACAATATCGCCCGTATCGTTGGTCTGGGTGCCTTAAAGTACTTCATCCTGAAAGTGGATGCCCGCAAGAACATGACATTCAATCCAAAAGAGTCCATCGACTTTAATGGTAATACGGGGCCGTTCATCCAATATACTTATGCACGTATCCAGTCTGTTCTCCGCAAGGCAAAAGAGGCCGGTATCGAAATCCCTGCCCAGTTGCCTGCCGGCATTGAACTGAGTGAGAAGGAAGAGGGACTGATACAGATGGTTGCCGACTTTGCCGCTATTGTGAAGCAGGCGGGTGAGGATTATAGCCCTTCTTTGATTGCTAACTATACTTACGACCTCGTGAAGGAATACAACCAGTTCTATCATGACTTCAGCATATTGCGTGAGGAGAATGAGGCTGTGAAGATATTCCGTCTTGCCTTGTCCGAGAATGTAGCCAAGGTAGTACGCTTAGGTATGGGATTGCTGGGAATTGAGGTGCCGGATAGGATGTAAACATTGTACTATAAAAGAATAAGCCCGAGGATACTTCTTCGGGCTTATTTTTTTATAGTGCAATATTTATTCTTGTGGTAGAAATAATAGAAGTTTAAATTATCGTCTCCTTTCTCCCATTTTATACGTGTAGACTAAGTCCTATTTTGTCTTGCTTGTTTTGGCAGTTGCCTTGGCGGTTGTTTTAGTCGTTTTCGTTGCTTTCACCGCCTTTGCAGTCCGCTTAGACTTGCCCGTATCCTTGTCGCTTTGCAGTTTCACAATTTCCAGACAAGCCTGAAGGTTCAGGTCTTGAGGGATGATGTCTTTAGGAATCTTGTAGTTGCTGCCTTTATAAGCGATGTAAGGGCCATAGCGTCCATTCAGGATTTCCAGTTCCGGTTCTTCCTCAAACTTCTTGATATGTTTCTGGGCTTCTGCTTCTTGTTTCTTTTGCAAAAGTTCAATAGCTTCTTCCAGCGTAACAGTCATCGGGTCCATTGTCTTGGGTAATGAGGCATACAAGCCGTTGTTCTGGATATAAGGTCCGAAACGTCCCGCACCTACGACTACATTCTTGCCTTCGTACTCTCCGAGAGTACGGGGAAGTTTGAACAGCTCCAGCGCTTCTTCCAGCGTAATGGTCTCGATGGACATTTCTTTTTTTACCTGGGCGAAACGGGGCTTTTCCTCATCTTCGGCAGTACCTATCTGTGCTACTGGGCCGAAACGTCCGATTTTTACAGACACTTGTTTTCCGCTGACGGGGTCTGTTCCTAGAATCCGTTCGCCTGCCTTGTGGGCGGTTTTCGCGGCAAGCGTGTTCTCCACCGAAGGATGGAATTTCTTATAGAATGTTTTCAGAATGGCGGTCCATTGCTTGTCACCTTCGGCTATTTCGTCGAATTGCTTTTCGACGCTCGCTGTGAAGTTGTAGTCAAGGATGTCCGGGAAGTACTCTATCAGGAAGTCATTGACCACAATACCGGTGTCTGTCGGCATCAGTTTTGACTTTTCGGCTCCGGTGATTTCTGTATGGTTGTTGTCCGTTATTTCATTACCCTGCAGGTTAAGCACATTGTAGGTGCGTTCTTCACCTGCTTTTTCTCCTTTTATCACGTATTCGCGTTGCTGGATGGTGGAAATGGTAGGAGCATAGGTAGACGGACGTCCGATACCCAGTTCCTCCAATTTGCGCACAAGGCTTGCTTCCGTGTAGCGGGGAGGGTGTTGGGTGAAACGTTCGGTAGCAGTGATACCTTCATGTTCGAGCTTCTGTCCTTTTTTCAGAGGGGGCAGTAGGCGTGCCTCATCTTCCTGGGTTTCTACGTCATCATCGTATGATTCGCGGTAGACACGGAGGAAACCGTCGAATTTCACCACTTCGCCGGTTGCAGTGAAAGTCTCCGTCTCGTTGCTGATAGCAATGGTTACGGTCGTTTTCTCAACTTCCGCATCTGCCATCTGCGAGGCGATGGTACGTTTCCAGATGAGGTCGTACAGTTTTCTTTCCTGCGGAGTACCTTCTATCTTGGCATTTTCCATATACGTAGGGCGAATGGCTTCGTGAGCCTCTTGAGCGCCTTTGGTTTTGGTGGCGAAGTGGCGGTTGTGTACGTAACGTTCGCCCATCAGGTTGGAGATGGTTTCACGGCTGGCGTTGACGGCAAGTTCGGACAGGTTGACGGAGTCGGTACGCATATAGGTTATCTTTCCCGATTCGTACAGCCGCTGGGCCACCATCATGGTCTGTGCCACGGTGAATCCCAGTTTGCGGGCAGCCTCCTGCTGCAAGGTAGAGGTGGTGAACGGGGCGGCGGGAGTTTTCTTCAGCGGACGGGTAGTGATGTCGCTGATGGTAAACGTAGCTGCTTTACAGCTCTCCAGCAATTTCCGGGCTTCTGCCTTTGTCTTGAGCCGGTGCGCCAGTTCGGCTTTCATTTCCACTGTTTTGCCGTCAGTGTCCGGAACGAGGAATACGGCGGTAACACGGTAGGATGCTTCGGTTTGGAATGCATGTATCTCGCGTTCGCGCTCTACAATGAGACGGACGGCTACGGACTGTACACGGCCTGCAGAAAGGGCAGGTTTCACTTTTTTCCACAATACGGGTGAAAGTTCAAAACCTACGATACGGTCCAGGATACGTCGGGCTTGCTGGGCATCGACCAGGTTGATGTCAATGTCACGGGGATTTTCTATCGCTTTCAGGATGGCACCTTTGGTGATTTCATGGAAGACGATACGTCTGGTGTGTTCCGGTTTCAGTTTCAGCACTTCGTACAAGTGCCATGCGATGGCTTCCCCCTCGCGGTCCTCATCGGAAGCCAGCCATACGGTTTCTGCCTGCTCGGCTTCTTCTTTCAACTGGGTTACGAGTTTCTTTTTATCCGCCGGTATCTCGTAATGCGGTTTGAAGTCTTTGTCTACGTCAATACTGAATTCTTTTTTCTTCAAATCGCGTATATGACCGTAACTGGAAAGGACTTTATAGTCTTTTCCGAGGAATTTCTCGATAGTCTTAGCTTTTGCCGGAGACTCGACAATGACAAGGTTTTTCTGCATAAATTTCTGTTTTATAGTGACTCCCCGCCACTGAATTCGCCCGCAAAAGTAGGAAAAAAAGATTCTTCCCACCTTATAATATAAGGAGAATTTAGCAAAAATGACCTTTTTTGTTCAAATTAGAGCTTCGGCTTGTGCTACCTCTATTAAAAGAGGAAGCTTACTCCACCTAAGAAACTGAGACCTTCTGAAGGGTATCCCCAGTAGTACTGGTAATCTTTGTTCAGCAAGTTGTTCACGCGCGCATACGCGGAGATTCCTTTGAAGAGTTCGTAGCTGCCGTTTAGATAGAGATTGCTGACGGGGTCTGCCTTGTTGCCCTCCACGCCTTGGCGTGAGATGTGCTGATAGCCGATGCCGACAAGCAGTGGGGAGATGGGGCGTACCTTGAGATTGAGATTGCCTTCTACGGCCGGTTTGAAACTTACTACGACATCAGAACCGTCTGAGTCCGTTGTCCAATGGCGATAGACGGCATTGGCGGCGAGATAGAAAACATCCTTGTAGTTGTAGCTCAGGTCGGCTCCGGCATAGAGGTTCTTGGTGTCTTCTGTGAGGAAAACATTGCTTATCCCGTCGGACTTGACAGTCGGAGTGTCAATCAGGTCGTTTTTCAAATCTTGATACCCGCCGTATAGGTTGAACCACAATCCGCTGACCGGACTTGCCTTGAAGCCGATGGCTGCGTTGAGCTGTTCGTAGGTATTGTCAAGCTGCTGGTTTGTAATGCCATAAGGCGTAATGGTTTCCAGACGGCGGAAATCGTTCTGTAGCCGTCCTCCCTTACCTTGTGCGTAGAGGATGTAGCTGTCCGAGAAGATGTATTGTATTTCTACGTCGGGAGCGGCGCGGAACTTCTTGCCGAAGCCGAAAGCCAGGTCGACGTGTGCGCCGAGACGTATTTTCCAGTCGTCATTCTGAAAGAGATAGTATGGATTGAAGTCTACGTCGGTGTGATTCTCGAAACGTCCGTCGCTGTAGAATGTATTGTCCATGGCAAAAGCCATGCCGATGGTCTGCTCATCGGAGATGGAACCGGTGACATCGGCTTTGGTACGCACGATATTTTCTTTGATATTGCTCACCATGAGGTCGTGTTGGCGCTGGTAGACCAACAAATTGGTTTCGGCACGGAATTGGAGAGGCATATCGTCGCTCGTGGAACTTACCCCGAAATGTACATCACCCGAAACGAATTTCTGCTTGTTGCTGACGAAGTCGGGCAGGAAGTTGAAATTGCTTTGGTTGAACTTTCCGGCAATATTCAAATCGACTTTGCTGAAGGCATGTACATAATCCATGGCAGCATGGGTACGGTAGTAGAATGAATTCCACTTCCCGCCATTATCCGGCAAGTCCAGTTTGCCATCCATGCCATCCATTGTGAATGTCAGGTTGAGGCGGTCTTTGGGGGATAAAGAGAAGAGGTAGTTGGCGCGTACATCGAGGTTACCGTAGTTACCGTATCCCAAGCGTACATATCCGGGCAGCGCTTTCGCCTGCGTCTCTTTTCCGGTATAGGCTTGCATGATACCTGCGGGGATTTGGGTTGCCGGCATCAGGGTGGCGTCATATTCCACCGCCTTTTTGCTGACGGTAGGAGGTTCCACCCTGGGAAGCACGTTCACTTTGGAGGCATCCATGATGTCCGGATTATATTCTTGTTCCACGACTACCGTACGGTTCATGGTGGTGTCTTGGGGTTGTGTCTGGGCTTGTGCTCCCAAAGAGAGGGAGACAAGCATAGTTCCTGCGAGGATATATTGTATCTTTTTCATAATGTGCTATATTTCTTACTTCAATTTCTCCAGTCTTTCGTTAATCATGCTTGCTATATCGTCGTCGGCCTGGTAGTTCTGCTGCAGGCTCAATAGGTATTGGCGTGCATCGAGCTTCTTGTCCATGGCTACATATACATCAGACAGAAGGATGAAACTGCGTGCCAGCCAGTAGGCATACGGTGTGCTTTGGTCGATGAAATTAAGGATTTCCTTTTCTGCAGAGGCATAATTACCGGCATTGTACCATTGTAATGCCACCAGATATTTGGCTTCGGCTCCATAAAGGGTACGGGTGTCTTTGGCCAGCAGCTGAAGGTCATCCATTGCCTTCTTGTCGGCTTTCTGGTTGAGGTATGCCTTGGCACGGTAGTACAACGCCTCGTTCCGGAGCTCCGGAGACAGCTTGGCTTCGGCAAGCAAGGCTGTGGCGGCGTTGATGACTTCCGCATCATCATGCATCAGTGCTCCACAGCGCAGTACACCGATAGCGCCAAGCTGGCGGCGCTCTGCCGTGGTGGCTTTGGCCTGCAATTTCTTGTAGTCGGCCAATGCCAGGTCATATTGCTGGCGGTTGAACAGAATTTCTCCATGCATCAGCAAAGCCTCTTCAGAATATGGGTTATCGGGGTATTCCAGCAGTTTTCCGGCATGTTCCAATACCGCCTCTTCATCTTTCTGCTCTTTGCCTATGACGCAGAGGTAGTAGTGTGCATTCAGGCTGAAAGCGCCTCCCGGATAACTTTGCAGATAACGGGTGAAGCTCTCTTTGGCAGGTGTGGCTTCGCCTTTCATATATACTTTTTCGGCAGCGATGTAAGTCAGCGAGTCTTGCTCACTGGGTTCGAAGCGGATTTCTCCCGGCATCTGGGCGGCAAGGGCGGCAAACTCGTCCACGCGGTTGGCATCTACGTAGATGGACTTCAAGTCGCGCATGGCAAGGCGGGCTTCCTCGCTTCCGGGATATTGGGTGACCACATGCTTGTAGGCTTCTATGGCACGGTCATAGTCATCGTTCTGGTAGTAAAGCAGACCGATTTCGGCGGCGGCTTTACGGCTGACGGGGCTTTCGGGGTATTTGGCAAGCAGCTCGCGGAAGGTGGCGATAGCCTGGCGGCTGTTGTTGCTCTGTACGTAGGAGCGTCCCTTCTCGTAGAGGGCATTGATGGCGTAGGGCGAGTTGGGATATTTGGCTGCAAGTCGGTCCAGCATGCTCACCTTTTCCGTATAGTTTTTCTGCATGCCATATACCAGTGCTAATTGATAGACGGCATAGTCTCCGGCGGGAGTGTTCAGGTTCTCGGCTTTGGCGTAGTATTGCTTGGCTTCCTCGAAACGGCGGACGTGCAGGTTACAGTCACCGATGCGGTTGTAGGCATCTGCCAATGCGGTCGGGTTTTCGCCTTTCTCCAGTTGGACAAAGTTGCGGAAACGGTTCTCTGCCGTCGAATAGTCTTTCTGGTGGAAAGCGATGTAGCCCAGGTTATAGTAGGCAAGGGCAAACATTTCCGTATCCCTCTGCCGGGTGAGTGACAGATATTCGTTGAAATTGCGGGCAGCTTCTCTCATCCGGTTCAGGCGGTAATAAGACTCGCCGAGCCAGTAGAGGGCGTCTGCCTTGGTCTGGAGGTTGTATTGCCCCAACGTGACGCTTTGGTTGAAGTAACCGATGGCTTGTTCGAACTGCGTGTTGGCAAAAGACTGGGTCCCGAGTTGGAACAGAATCTTTTGTTTGGCTTCCAGAATGGCTTTGCTGGGATGGGAGATACGGTCGATGGACTTGAGTGCGGCATCATAGCTGCGTGTATTCATGTATACTTCCACCAGGTAGTTGCTGACCTTTTCGGCATAAGGAGAGTTCGGGAACTCGTTCAGGAATTTCTCGAAGACGGTCACCGATTCGCCGAAAGCGGAATAGGAGGTCTCGTGAATGCATAAGGCGTAGTTATAGGCGGCTTGTTCCTTGACTTTCATATCGGCGTTGGAGGCGGCAGCCTGCTCGAAGGCCATACGCGCTTTGGTCTTGTCTGCCAGTTGCAGATAAGCCAGTCCCATGTGCAGGTATGCGTTCTGCGAAAGGGCATCGTTTTCGGCAGTCACTCTGCCGAGGACGGAGGGGACTTGCGAATACACGCCGCATTGATAATAGGACATTCCCAGCATGTAAAGGGCATCCCTTCTATGAGCGGCAGATTCGGCATTGTGTTCTATATATTGTCCGAAGGACTTTACGGCTTCGTGATACTTCCCGAAATGGTATTCGGCTGTACCGAGGATACGGTTCAGCTCCGCCGTGTGGGTGTAGCTCAGACCGTCGGGATGGGCTGACAGTGCATTCTGCGCCACGATTTCCGCCTTGTCGTACTGCTTCTTCAACAGATAGATTTCGGCGATGTAATAGGGAACCAAGTCCTTGTATTTGGCATTGTCCTGCAAAGGCAGGAAACCGCTGAGCGCTTCGTCATACCGTCCTTGGGTATATCGGATATAAGAGATGTAGTAAGCACAGTCCGCTGTATACTTGCGGCTGGTGCTACGTAGCGTCTCGAACCAGATGGCTGCTTCCTTTACATTGCCCGTCTTCAGATAGCAGGTGGCAAGGCGGTAGGTCATGTCGTCACGCTCCTCGGTACCCAGAAGGTCGAGGCGGGCGGAGTTGAACATGGCGAGGGCATCGTCATAATTGCCTTCGAAGAAATAGGAGGAGGCGATTAATGCATAGATGCGGTTGGCATGGGGAGTATCAGGATATTCGTCCAGAAAGGCGCGGAGCAGGTCTATGCTTTTGGGGTCTCTGAGCTCGTATGCGGCGCATACCAGCATGTATTCCGCTTCTTGCCGCTCGCCGGTATCGGGCAGAGGCTTGCCGTCTGCATTCATCTGGCGTACATAGGCTTGCAACGGGGAGATGGCGGCGGCGTATGCCTTTTGTTGGAACAACGTCTGTCCTTCCTGGTAGAGTCGCTTGGGAGAAGTACTCTTCTCGCTTGTTTGTGCTGAGGCGAGTAAAGGTGCGCAACAGAGTGCTGTGCACAATATTCGGGAGATTTTATGTTTCATCTTCTTTTGTTAGAATAGGTATTTTACAAAAATACGGGTTTAACCCGGAAATGTTCCACTTGTTTGGCTTTTTTAGGATATATACCATAATAGGAACGAATAATCATTCACTTTTGTTCTTCCGTATGTCTTCCAGGAAGATACCCACTCCTTTGCGGATGGAGCCGAGTCCGAACTCTTCCGTACGGATATCTTTTAAGGGGAGGAAGAAGACTTCCGCCGCATCGTCCATTGCTTCGAAGTGCAAGGTATCGGCTACCGTACAGCGGAAAAACAGGTCCAGCGTGTGTACGGGGAATCCCGAATAGATGTAAATATTGGGTAGGGAGAAGAGATATTCGGCCTTTGCCACCTTCATGCCGGTTTCTTCTCTTACTTCGCGCGCAACGCCTTCCTCACCGGTTTCCGCCATGTCTATGAAGCCTCCGGGGAGGTCGAGTGTCCCTTTGGCAGGCTCTTTGGCGCGGCGGCACACCAATAGCTCGTCGCGCTCGTTCAGTATCAAGGCGACGGTGGCGGAAGAGGAGTTGAAGTAGTAGACGAAACCGCAATCCTTGCATTGTTTTGATTTTTCATTATGAATTTCGAAATGCTCCGAACCGCATTTCGGACAATATTTGAATTGCGAAAGAGGATGTTCCATATTTTAAAGCTTTACGGGTTGCAGTAGGCAAAGATAGTAAATAAAGTTGGTCACTTTTTATTGTTAATTATTATTTTATTTTTAGTAACATGGTGAGTATCTTATTTATTATTCATCTCTTTTATAATAGGAGATGTTGAAAAATATGTTTTTTTAGGATTCTATTGTTACTTAGTTTTCTGTTACTATGGGAGTTTTTTCAGCTTATTGTACTTATCTTTTTTTAACTCAAATAAATTTTAATATTATGAAGAAAGTTTTTTTAATTATTTTAGTCTTATGCTCGACTTTTTCTGTCGTAGCGCAACAGTATGACACAGCTGTATCACCTTTGAAAGGTGAAAAATGGTGGGGTGGTTTGGTTGCGTTGGGTAGCCAAATGCCTTTTAATTCAACAACAGAGTGGTACGATTTGGGAAGGAAGAACTTGAATAATCAGGTTGTACCGTTGCTATTATCTTCCGAAGGACGTTATATTTGGAGCGAACAACCTTTTCGTTTTCGATTGCAGAATGATACATTGCTTCTTCATTCTGATTATGAAAAATTGAATGTCATTTCAGCAGGAAAAACATTAAAGGATGCTTATCTCAATGCTTCTGCCAATTATTTTCCGCCTTCGGGGAAGCTACCAGAAGAAATATTTTTTTCTAAACCACAGTATAACACATGGATTGAACTGATGTACAATCAAAATCAAGTTGATATAGAGAGATATGCTCAGGATATATTAGCAAATAATTTTCCGACAGGTATCTTTATGATAGATGATAATTGGCAAAAATATTATGGAAATTTTGATTTTAAGCAGGAAAAGTTTCCAGATCCGGCTGGTATGATTGAACGTCTGCATAAGCAAGGTTTTAAAGTTATGGTATGGATTTCTCCTTTTGTTTCTGCTGATAGTCCTGAATACAGATTTTTGGCTCAAAAAGGGTATCTGGTGAGAGAAAAAGATGGAGTTACTCCGGCTATGATATATTGGTGGAATGGTGTAAGTGCCTGTTATGATATGACAAATCCGGAAGCATCGGCTTATTTGGAAACACAGTTATGCAATACTCAAAAGAAATATGGGATTGATGGCTATAAATTTGATGCAGGTGATGTTGCTCATTTTACAGATGAATATACTTTTTATGATTCGAATGCTAATGCGTGTACATTTTCTCAAAAATGGGCGGAATTAGGATTGAAATTCTCATATAATGAATTTAGAACGTCATATAAACTTGGTGGGCAACCTCTTGTACAACGTTTAGGAGATAAATCTTATTCGTGGAGTGCTTCTGCATTATTAATACCTGATATGGTGGCAGCGGGTCTATTAGGACATGCGTACACTTGTCCCGACATGATTGGCGGTGGTGAGTTTGGTTCATTCTTAGATATTGATACTGACAATTTCGATCAAGAGTTAATAGTTCGTTCGTGTCAGATTCATGCTTTTATGCCTATGATGCAATTTTCTGTTGCTCCTTGGCGCATACTGGACAGAGAGCATTTAGATATTTGTTGCAAGTTTGCCCAGTTTCACGAGCAAATGGGAAATTATCTTTTGCAAATGGCTGTTCATGCCTCTCAAACGGGTGAACCTATTGTAAGACATTTGGAATATGCATTTCCTCATCAGGGATTTACAGATTGTCATGACCAGTTTATGGTAGGAGATAAATATTTGGTGGCCCCGATGGTAACAAAAGGAACTTGTCGAAAGGTGAAATTGCCCAAAGGTGAATGGAAGGATGATATGGGTAAAAAGTTTAGAGGCCCGAAAACTATTGAAATAGAAGTACCATTGGAACGTTTGCCATATTTTGAGAGGATCAAATAAGGTGTTTTTGTAAAACGGATAGAGCTATCAAACGAGCACAGTTTGTACTATTTTGATGGTACAAACTGTGCAACTAAACAGATTTATAAAAGGTTAGAGGAATTTGTAAAGAGAGTCTGTTTTTAATTTTTTTCAGCCTTGATAAATGCATGCCGATAACCCTGCACCTTATTCCAGTTACCTCGTGTAAAATCAGGGATTTCTACAGGCACTGAACCATTTTCTATAGAAAGTTTGGTTAAAGGGATAAGTGAACACCATTCGGCAAGGTCATAAACGTCCATGTCTAACGGTAATCCGTGATGTAGGCAATAAATTAATCTTGAGTCCATAATGAAGTCCATACCGCCGTGTCCACCTACTTCTTTAGCCTGTTCTTCCATTGTTTTAATAATAGGATCTTTATATTGATTCATTAACTGGCTTTTTATTTCTTCAGGCATATATTCATGGGCTGTAAATACTTGTTCTTTTGTAATTTCTTGAGGAAGATCTTTACTGTTCAGCGCATAACCCTCTACCGGATATTTGTCGGCAAATCCTTTGGTTCCTGTAAGTTGATATAGACGGCTATAGGGACGTGGAGAGGCTACATTATGTTCTATTTGGATTGTTTTTCCTTTCTCTGTACGTATTAATGTCAGGGTGATTTCTCCATTTTGTAGTTTTTGAGCTTCTGTTCCTTTTCCATGTTCTTTTAGATATTCGGGTAGCGAAAAAGGATTACTGTCCATTGCCACTAAGTATTTCATCCGGTCACCACGGTGAATATTTAATAACTGACAAGCTGGTCCCATGCCGTGGGTAGGGTATACATCTCCTCTGTTGTTGATGTTGTATTGCATACGCCAATCTGCATTGTAATCATCCCAATATTCTTGTAGACAGTGATTATAAGCTCCTTTTACGTGAGTGATTTCTCCAAATAAGCCTTGTTGCGCCATATTTAAAGTTGTGATCTCGAAAAAGTCGTATACACAGTTCTCAAGCATCATACAATGTTTGCGAGTACGTTCAGCTGTGTCTATCGTTTTCCATATCTCTTCCATGTTCATGGCTGCAGGTACTTCGCATGCTACATGTTTTCCGTGTTCCATGGCATAGACCATCATGGGGGTATGGTGCAGCCAATCTGTAGCTATATAAATAAGGTCGATATCTGGTTGTTCACATACTTGTTTCCAAGCGTCTTCGCTTCCATAATATTCTGTCGCTTTGGGCATATTAGCGCGTAGTAACATTTGCTGGCAGGTGTCTACGTTCGCTTGGTGTAAATCACATAATGCTTTTACTTCAATCCCTTTTTGATAGGTGAAGCGTCGAATGGCTTCACTACCTCGTGAACCTAATCCGATAAACCCAATACGTACAGTTTCAATAGGTGGACAACTCAACCCGATAACATCTCGTTGGCCTGCAGGACGTTCGGGAGTAGATACAGTGACACATTGTGTATATGTGTCCTCATTATGCGTATCCATTGCGAGGAACAGACCTGCCACTATACAAGCAATAGCTAATATAATTAGCGGAATGTTTTTTTTCATGATAATAGAATTTGAAGATTAATGGTTAATAAATTTTGTTTTTTCTTCTTTAATATGCTCTAAGGTTCTTTTTTAAAAGAGCCTGTTGGCTGTTGGAATACTCACATATATATGAAAATAAAGTAATAATTAACAATTTGGTTTATATTCGTTGTTTAAGAGAATCCAAAAAGATATAGATTAGGAGATAAAAAGGCTTTTTTGCTTGGTAGATAATGTAGAATTATCTATATTTGAAAACTTCTTTTTCTAATGCTCCGGTTCTATATCCCTGTTATTAAATTTAAACAACTCACTATGTCTATTATAAGGCAGCTATTTCAGGAAGGAGGAAAGTATGGAAGAACGCATGTTTTTTCTCTAAGATACAACAAGGAGACACGGCTTCTTTTGAATGGTTGTACAAAAGGTATCACCCTAGAATGTATATGTTCTGCAAAGGAATTTTGCATGATGAGGATAAGGCGAAGGATCTTGTTCAGGAATGCTTTATCGCTTTTTGGGAGCATCGTACTCAAATTAACGCTCCGGAAGCAATAAGTGTTTATCTATTCCGTATTATGAAACACCTCTGTTTAAAACAAATTCGACGGGATTCACTACTCAATAATTTTTCTAATATGAATGAGGTGGCATTGAGAGAACTGGAACTCTCTCATTATACGCCGGAATGTAACATATTGAATGACCTGTATTTCAAAGATCTAAGTGAAAAGTATCAAGAGGCACTTGATAAATTGCCTAGACAATGTCAGAATATTTTCAGAATGAACCGTAATGAAGGTATGAGAAGTGAAGAAATTGCCATAGCTTTGAACTTGTCTGTTCGTACTGTTGAAAATCAGTTATATAGAGGATTAAAACAAATCAAGAAGTCTATGCAGGATTATCTTCCAGTATTACTCCTCTTGTTAGTAAAGAACTTTTTAAAATAATGCTATGATGAACAGTATCAATAAAGATTATTTTATGAAATACTTGAAGAATGAACTTACTGATGATGAAACACGCCAGTTGGTTGCCTGGTTGCGTGAGAATAAAGAGAATCAGGAGTTTCTTTTTTCATTGAAAGACTCTTATCTATACTTGAATTACGAAAAAGATAAGAAAGAGGCTGATACAAAACATGAGTGGAAGCTGTTTTCGGAAAGAGTAGGCCTCTCTAAAAAAACTGTATCCTCAGGTAAACATTTCTCATTGAAATATATATGGACTTCTGCTGCTGTTATTCTTTTGTGTATTGTCGGTGGTTGGACGGCAGGGATGATATATGCGGGACTGGATGTACCACGAGGATTAGTTACTTTGGAAACAGAGATCGGACAACAAGCAAAAACAATCTTACCGGATGGTACCGCGGTGCTTTTGAATGCTTGTTCCAAACTGACTTATTCTTTAGAAGGTTGGAATGATACGCGTGATGTACGGTTGGAAGGTGAAGCGATTTTTGATGTAGTGCATAAAAAAGATCAACCCTTTTATGTGCATACCCGTAATTATAATGTTCGCGTATTAGGTACGAATTTTAATGTAATGGCGTATGGAAACGATCCGGAGGGAGTTGTTACATTGAAACATGGTAAAGTAGAAATAGGTGTCGCCGGAAGTAATAAGAATACGTTTCTTCAGCCGGGAGAGAGTTTTGTGTACGATAATCAGACCGGAACCTATCAAGTGGAACAACGTTCATTGAAACATGTTTATGCCTGGGAGCATAAAGAGATTATTTTCGAAGGACATACATTGGAAGAAAAGAAAGAAGAGCTTTCAAGGCATTTCGGATATAAATTTGAGATAGCTCCTGAATTACAAAAAATGAGTTATAAGGCTACATTACGTGATGAAAGTTTGAATGAATTTCTTGCCGCGTTAGACAGCATCACTCCACAAATGTCTTACTGTATTGATGTAAATCGAAAGATTGTAAAAGTAAAGAAGTTGAATTATGGAGAAGATTAAGACAGCTTTTATTGGTGTTGGATATAGAGGTAAACAGTTGTTACAACTTCTACAAACTTTTCCCGTTTTTGAAGTTGTGGCAGTTGCTGATCCGGGTATTGAAGGTGTTGATATATCAGGAGTTACCTGCTATAATGATGGAGACGATGATTATCTGAATATGCTTGATCGGCATAAGCCGGAGTTAGTGTTTGTTACCTCTCCTTGGCAGTTTCATGTCCGCCATGCGGTACAGTGTGTGAAAAGACAGTGCCATGTTGCCTTGGAAATAAAAGGCGGACTGTATTTAGGCGAATACCAACCTCTGGTTGAGTTGGCAGAGCAAGGAAAATGTCGTGTTTATCCTTTGGAGAATACACTTTTTCGGAGAGATATATTGGCTATCTGTAATATGGTAAATGTCGGTCTGTTCGGAGAAATTATATATATGCGTGGCGGCTATCGGCATGACTTACGTGCTTTGCTGTTAGATGATGCTGGCAATATCGGGCACCGTGGGAAAACGGAGAGTGTTTGGAGAAGTAAGTTTTATCAGTGTGAAAATGGAGATCTTTATCCTACACATGGGTTGGCGCCTCTGTGTATGATTGCAGGCATTAATCGAACGGATTATTTTCAATCACTGATTTCTTTTGCTTCCAAGTCGGCCGGTTTATTGCAGCGGATCAAAGATTTACATGGGGATACGAGTGTGCGAATTACGATGGGAGATATTATTTCTACCCAGATAAAAACAGAAAAGGGTATTCTTATTTCACTGATTCATGATACGACTTTACCTCGTCCTCGTAGTTTGGATTTTGAAATACAAGGGACGAAGGCTATATGGCAGGGGGATAATTGCAGGATTTATGTGGAAAATGTCAGTCCGGATGAAACTTGGGAATCTGATTGTACTTATATTGAACATTATGAAAGCCTCTATTGGCAACAATGGGGTAAAGACGCTCTGCTGCACGACGCTCATCATCAGGGCATGGATTATATCATGTTGAAAGTGTTGGCAGAAGATTTACTGGGGAATCTTGTATATCCGGCTACACTGAATGATCTCGCTTTTTGGACTTCGGTATCTCCTTGGTCAAAGAAATCAATTGCTGAGAATCAAACGATTTTCTTTAGTAAGAGCCTAGAAGTTTTGTGTACTAACTCATTAACTTAAAAGAAGGTGTGTCGTAATGCACGATGCACCTTCTTTCTTGTTTATCACTATATAGGGACATTCATTAAATATTATAAAATTAGCCAACTAATTCATACACAAATTATTGCGAATTAGTTGGCTTTTTTGTATCTTTAGGTATTCCCCCGAAAACAAGGTTTGACGGCCAAAACGGGGGGAAATACCCAAACTAATAAGATATGGCAAAGATACAAAATATTTCAGAAATTCACCCTACTTTGGGTTTTACAGAATTTGATATTCTGGAAAAATACCGCAAGAGTTTTAATGAGAGTGAGCTTGGTAAGCTTCATTCGGTCTTTCCGTTTGAATGTATGGCAAAAGCCGCAGGCCTGTCGGACCGACGCCTGGGCCGCAGGAACATATTCAGTCCTTCCGCAAAGATCGCCCTTATGGTCCTGAAGGCATACACCCGGATTCTCCGACAGGCAACTGGTGGAACATCTGAACGGGAACATACACTACCAGATTTTCTGTGGAATTATGATCCCCCCGTCCCTTCCCATAACCAACTTCAAGATAGTCAGTGCCATCCGTAATGAGATAGCATCCCGCCTTGACATTGATTCTTTCCAGGAGGTCCTGGCTTCACACTGGAAACCTTATCTTGATAACCTTCACGTCTGCATGACCGATGCCACATGCTATGAGAGCCACATGCGTTTTCCTACGGACATGAAACTTCTTTGGGAAAGCCTCGAATGGCTCTACAGGCATATATGCCGGCATTGCAGGGAGCTGGGCATAAGGCGTCCGCGCAACAAATACAGGAATGTGGCGGAATCCTATCTGTCCTACTGCAAGAAAAGAAAGAGGAGAGCTTCAAGGACAAGAATGCTTAAGCGCCGTATGATCAAGCTTCTTGAAAAGCTCCTCAGTCAAAGGGATGGGATCCATAGCGAGTACGGTGCTTTACTCCGATATACCCAGGATTACCATAAGCGTCTTTCCACCATCAGAAAGGTCCTTGTACAGGAAAAGGAAATGTTTGAAGGGCGGAAAGTCAGTGACCGCATCGTCAGCATTGACCGTCATTATGTACGTCCCATCGTCAGAGGCAAGGAAACCAAGTCCGTCGAGTTTGGTGCAAAGGTCAATAATATACAGATAGACGGCATATCGTTCATCGAACACCTCTCGTTCAAGGCATTCAATGAGGGTATACGCTTGAAGGACTGTATCCGTATGCAGCAGAAGCTTATGAATGTAAGGGTAAGATGTGTGGCTGCCGATTCCATATATGCCAATAATGCCAACAGAAAGTTCTGTACAAAATATGGGATATCCACATCCTTTGTGCGCAAGGGAAGGGCGGCAAAAGATGAGTCTTTGAGGAAGGTGCTTAGAAGCGAACTCTCAAAAGAAAGGGCCACACGGCTTGAAGGAAGCTTCGGCACTCAGAAGCAACATTACTCGCTCTCAAGGATAAAGGCAGAAACAGGAAGACGGAAATACTGTGGATTTTCTTTGGAATACATACGGCAAATGCCATACTGATGATAGAAAAAATCAGAAACAAAACAGCTAAAGCAGCATGATATGATGTTACTCACAGAATCAGAAGAGGTCATCAGACTTCTTCCGGAACGTCATGTCCTGTCGGATAGAATTATGTGAGAAAGCACCGAAAAATGGCAATAAGAACGGCCTATGAAGTGGTCATGCCCTATCATCTTCATATGCCATCTTATTTTTTAGGGACATTTACTGAATATCCCTATATAAATCGGTTTATTTTCTTCAAGCTGCGATAATTCGAAGATTTCTTTGATTTATGTGTCTCCAGCATCTAAATAAAGCGACAGTAAGCTCATAAAACCATCCAATCAGCCAGTTCATACCTTCTTTTGTCAGTTTTGCACACATCTTTTTTATATTGAAGGCAATGGCTAGGAAGGCAAAGTCCATGAAGACCTTGTCCTTTCCAAAATGTCGGAAACGTTTGTAGTTCATATTGTTTTTAATTTGTCCGAACACGGCTTCCGGTTCTATGCATCTCTGCCCTCTGTGTTTCAGTCCTTTCTCAGAGCAGAGCAGTTCTTTGGCTCTCCGCTTGTATTGTCTAAGCCTATGATTCAGTTCTATCGTCCTGTTTCCTTTTGCTTTAAAACAGCGGCATCGCAGGGGACCGCCTTCACACCTGACAGCTCTGTACCGTGCATTTTCGCTGACATATCCGGATGCGGTTTTCACATTCCTGGTGCCTATCCTCCGCATCCTTTGCCCCATAGGGCAGATGCAGAAGTCATGTTCTTCATTGTAGTAGAAGTTTTCGGCCTTGAACGGGTCCGGTTTGAATCTCGGCCGCTGCTCCATGTGGAAATAGTTGTACTTTACGTAGGCTTCCATGCCGTTTTCGGACATGAAGCGGTAATTCTCTTCGGAGCCATAGCCGGAATCAGCAACCACCGTATGGGCCATCCGGTCATACCTGTTTGAAAAAGATTGCAGGAAAGGAATCAGGGTCAGTGTATCCGTAGGGTTCGGGAAGAGTGCAAAATCGGTGATGAACTGATTTTCGGTGCCGATTTGAAGGTTGTAACCGGGCTTCGTCTGTCCGTTGCGCATGGCATCCTCCTTCATTCTCATAAAAGTAGCGTCCTTGTCCGTCTTGGAATAGGAATTCCTCTCTTGCAGTGTTTCCAGATGGCAGTCGTATTCCTGCAGTTTATCCCTGTGTTCTTCCAGTTCCTTCAGCTGTTTGCGTTTCTTTTTCAGTTCAGTCTTTTCCTCTTTCGCGGATGGCTCGGAAACCTGTTCCAGTGCATGACGCAATTCTCCTGCCATTTCAGTCAGCATGGCCGGAGTGAACTCAACCTCCTCATTGTTCTCTGATGACTTCTCCCGGGCAATGACATCGTCTATCTGCCCTAACAGGACATGTATCTTCTTCATCAGGCGTTCACGGTTCCGCTCAACCGTTTTTCGCCAGACGAAAGTGTACTTGTTGGCTTTGGATTCGATCTTTGTCCCGTCAATGTATTCCACATTCAGGCTGATGAAGCCTTTGGAAGAGAGAAGGACTACGGTTTGCGTAAACACCTCGTTGATTTCCTTCTTCACCCGGTTGCGGAAACGGTTGATGGTAATGAAATCCGGTTTCTCATATCCGGCCAGCCAGATATAATGGATGTCACGGTGAAGGAGCTTTTCAATTTTCCGGCAGGAGTAGATGTTGTTCATATAGGCATACAGAATGACCTTGAGCATCATCCTGGGGTGGTAAGGGCTGCGGCCGCATTCCTTATACAGCTTTCTGAAACTTTCAAGATTCAAGCCCTCAACCAGGGCGTCAACCATGCGCACCGGATCGTTTTCTGCAATATCCTCATCAATTCTTTGAGGAAAAAGAACGGTTTGGTTGGGATTGTAAGGACGAAAATGTATCTTTGTCATAGTAAAAATCTTATGCTTAAAGATACAAAGTCTTTAGGTAATAACAAAGCCCCAGCTTGTGAAAGTCGGGGCTTTGTGCGTAAAAGACAGAAGGTGTGCATTTTGACACAATCCATTTGCCGGACGGGCATAAGAGCTACCACTAAAAGCATCGATTTGGATAAAATATTTTCCGGTAGTAGCTGTTAGAGTCCAATTTGTATTACCGCCACCTGCAAATAGATCTTTATTCGGAGTACAAAGCGATAAATCTACAGTGTTAGATGTTATAGATTCTCCTTTGGTTAATTCCACTTCACCTTCATAGATATAATTTGTTCCACTCTTTAATTGTAATTGTGCCCCGGCAAAGTCTATTCCGTTACTCATGACTACACCGTTTGCTTTTACTTGCTCATTGGTGAACTCAAGAGTCCGTTCGTTACTCATAACAGTAACTTTAGTGCATTCATCTTCTTCGAAATAAACACGAATCTCAAAGGCACCACCCGCAGTAATCGGGAAACTCTTACTGGCATCGTATGCAGAACCGCTTGCAATTTGATTTCCGTCCCATAATACAAATCTGTCTTCTCCGGCTTTCTTCAGCTGGAAAGTTCCTGCAGCAGTGGAACCCCACATTCCGGTTTCTACCTCTTCACCTTCAGGCGGGAACCAAGTGTAGTAGCGTAAATTTCCGCTTTCATATCCTTGCATACGCATTTTGGTTTTTTCCTCTTTGATTTCTCCATCTTGCCAATGGCCAGAAATTGTACCGAGGATATAATAACTATCTGTAGCAGGGAGAGCTGTCCAACCATGTCTGTCACCGAAAGTTAGTTCAAATGTCTTGGGGTTAAATGTAATTTTGCAAGAGGCTTCAATGTCGCCGCCTATTAGAATGGAGTCTTTTGCCATTGTTTGAATTTCTCCGTTACTTGTACCCCAGTATAGCCCTGTGTTGGCAGGGGTAGGAGAGATAATGCCCTTTACGTTGGCAGGAAAAGTTTCTTCAACCTCAAATACATCTCCGTTAGGCAATAACTCGACAACAGACTTATTGCCCAATAAGAGATACAATTTGTTGAAAGTCGGAACTTGTAATGAGGTTAAATCAAAACTTTGTATGGCTTTTCCGTTACGGCTGTTTTCCAAAATCATTTCCACTTTGAAGTCTCCTATTTCAGCGTTTTTCGGAAGAGGAATGGAAAATGTTTCGTTCATCTGAAAACTTTGTCCGAGTAACATCTGCTCTTTACGATAAAGTTCTGTTTCATTTCCATCTTTTAAAAGGATAGTGTACATTTTGAGATTCTTTTCATCTGTTAATGTACCTGTAAGAGATACTTTATCTCCGTATGAGAGTCCGCTTTGCGGAGAAATCATAATATCCATTTCCGGTTTGGGTGCATTGTCTGCATTAGCCGGATTGTCGTCATCACAACCGTAAAAGAATAGCGGTAGAATACCTAATGATAATATAAAAAATCTTTTTAAAGACATAGTCATAATTTTTTAAAGGTTAAGCTTTAAGGAATATTTTATGGTCGTACATCCATTTGACAATCAATAGTACAATGGTCGATTGAAAACAAATGCCAACCAACGGATAATACACTCCGAGCCACTGTTCCAGTCCGAAAAACAGAGAATCGGATATACAGCGGAAATTTACAGCTTCAAATAAGCAGTATGCAGCTATGGAATTCATTCCATAATATTTGAGCCAGCCTATTCCGTACTTCCAGCCTTTGATGTCTATTAAATAATAAAAGATACCCATAAGCAAGAAGCAAACACCACCATAAAAGAGTGTCATGGAACTACTCCATATATGTTTGATAATTGGGAATATAGGATCCATCAGCAGAGCTGTGATTACAAGTACTGTACCTGTTATGAGTAGTATTTTCAGACGTTGGATAGGCTCTTTCTGAAGTCTTAGTATATGACCGGCAAAGCTTCCGAGCATTACAGTCACAATGAAGTTTAAGCTGCTTAATATCCATGTGTAGTGATAAGATGCAGTAAAACTCCATGTGCCGTCTGTCCAGATAACTCCATCACGTAGTGCTCCTAATACATATCGGTCTATTTCTTCTGCAATATTGGTTCCCGGTTCATAATTCATCTTACCTGCTGTGGCAAAAATTAGCAGGTAAGTGATGAAACACAGAATCGTAATACCAATTTGTGTACGGAAAGAACACCAGATATAGAGCAAGGCTGTCACTACGTAACCTACGGCAATGGCCTGAAGTGTATTTGCGAAAATATGAAACTGCCTGATGTCTAATGCTAATAAATTACCTTGCACCACCCAGCCTAATAAGAACAAAATAAAGAAACGTTTGAGGAGTCGTAAATAGAAATGATGGTCTACTATATTTCCCTGTTTGTATCTTGACATGGCAAATGGAATAGTAATGCCGGACATAAACATGAACAGAGGCATAATCAAATCCCAAAATGCAACACCTTGCCATTCTACATGAGTGAATTGATTAGTAATAGGAGCCAATGCCGGACTATTTTCTATTTCTAACCAAGTTATGAGGATGGGTTGAAACATCAAGAGGCAAAATAGGTCGAAGCCTCTTAGAAGGTCTAGGGAAGCCAGACGTTTATTAGCAGTTGCCATAAGGTTATTTCTTTAAAGTAAATTTAATGGATGATTGGCTTGCCGGCAGATCGGAAGATGCGCTTACCTGAATATCTATATTCAAGTCATTATATCCAGTTTCTGCTTCCCAACAATCCTTGTTTCCTAATCTGATTGCGTATTCCGGGCGGTCATGTATGCTGTCCTCCGGATCCGGAAGATATAGATACAGATTGTAATCACCGACTGCCAAATCTGTCGGTAATGCGACTTTTGCATTTATAGTTGCACTTTTGTAAGGTTGCCATTTGCGGGGATCATCCGGTAAAGAAGCTACATAAGTGGTCTTTCCGTCTTTAGAGCGTAAGATTAATTCAACTTTTCTTGGATTGAACGGAGGAGCATAACCTAAGTTTTGTAGTGTGATGTTTGCATATAGTTCACTACCCGGAGCATGTTTTTCGGAGAATTCCCCTTTTTGCAGAACAAGCCGATAGCCCATTTCACGGATGATTCCGTCCATACATCCACCTGTAATCCAGGTATCATTAACTCCTTTATAATAATCTTCATTAAGATAAGACCAGCGGAGGTTACGCATTTCAGCTTGTGCTTTTTCACAGTCGGCGGGATCTACACCGTCAGGCGGACAAGTTTCTCCACCTATAGGTACATACAGTCCTTCTGTATTTAAATAGCTTTTGTCAACGGCTGCGTCTGTATAAGTTCCGTAATCATCTACGCTTGCCATAAAACAATCATTGTGGTGTCCGATGCGGGCTACAGCTTTGTTGCTGAATGCGTCTCCTGCTTGAATAGCTGTTTTTACTCCTATATAGTTGCGTTTGTAATTAGGAGTTCTTACTTGTATGGTACGTTCTACTGGCAATACTTCCAATATTTTGTCTATAATAGTTTTGCGGGCAGCATCGTTATTCAAATTATTGGTTGTATAGTACCATTCTCCCCATGAACCGATAAAACCGGCTTGCAGTACAGCTATCACATCTTTATTCTCTTGAAGTATAGGTTTAAGTTGGTCAAGATGTTGCAAGATGACTGAAAGCGGCGCATCTGGTTCATCCATGGCTATTGAATAAGCAAAACGAAGAATTATCTTTATTCCTGCTTTACGGGCTACTCCCATGTCTTGCCTAATTTGCGAGAGGAATGCGTCGCTGATCGGTGCATTCTTAAAATCTTTCAAATAGTAAAGACGGTAAATAAGTGAGGAGTTATTCTGTCTGTATTCACGTAATGTCTGTTCGGAGAGAGCAGGCGTACCTTTACTGTCAGTGTATCTATAGAAACCACGTTCCGGATTTGGAAACAAGTCATTCGTTGATATGTAACTTACTGTTTTTATGGGACCAATCATTGTTTCATTACCATCACTGCCGGAACCGTTGTCATCGGTGTTCGAATGGTTATCACCACCACATGCCGTCATGCCTAAAATAAATAGAAAAGGCAATAAGGCTGTTAAACTGCTTTTTTTAAGTATTCTATTTGTCATAGCCAGGATTTTGTTTAACTTGTCCTTTACCGTCTGTTACTACGGAAAGAGGCAATGGGTATAGTTCTTTATATTTGTTAGCATAAGGAGTTTGAGTAACGTCAATGGCACGTTGTACAAACTTGTCGTGACGAATCAGATCGGCACGGTATTGACCGTTTTCACACCAGAATTCGTGGCTTCTTTCCGTAAGAATACAGTCTATAAACTTTTCTTGAGTATTGACATCATTCATTTTTAAATCTTTAAGTTTGGCACGTGCACGAACTTTATTAACGTAGCTCAGCGCTTCAGTATAATTACTTGCACTTGCCCCAGGTTTCATAACAAGAGCTTCTGCCAATGAAAGATAAACGTCTGCATATCGATAAATGATAACATCAATATCAGAGTAACCGCCAGAACCTAGAACAGATGGGTCATATCCTATCTTCAACGGAATAGGGCCAGTTGCAAGAGGAGAGTTAGGTGTGTTTCTGTCTATCACTTCTCCGGCTGCATTGGTGTAATGGTCTAATAGGTAAGTTTTTCGGGTGTCACTTGGTTCAAATGTGTCATAGAACCACCATGTACTGGTACAAATGCCCCAACCGGCTCCCATACCATTTTGATTGAAATCTGTAGGAAGGGCTCCCATATGCCATTGATTCATATTAGGACCTTCGCTGGAAGAAGGAATTGCCCATATAATTTCTTTATTGGCACTGCCTTGTCCACCAAGTTCGAACATGGCGGGATAATCGCTCATTAATTGATAACCATATTTAGAATCCATTAATTCACGAGCCAAAGCTTCTACTTTTGTATAATATTCTTTATTGTTCACAGTTTCATGCAGATAGAGACGAATTAGTAACATTTTTGCTAATCCTTTACTAAATTTTCCATACTCTGTTGCTCCGGGATAAGGAAGGTTGTCCGCTGCAAATAGCAGGTCGTCTTCGATAAATTTAACCATTTCATCATAAGATAGGCGTGGTAGAGGTGTTTCTTCCAATGGGTTTAATAAAACTTCAATTGGTGCAATGACTAAAGGACCGTACATATCGAATAGAATATAAGAAAGGAAACCACGTGCACATCTTACTTCTGCTCCATATCTAGCTTTCAAATCATTAGACAACGCACTTTTTTCAATTTGATCAAGAACAAGTGTGCAACGGCTGATTTTGTTAGCAAATCCGTATGGCTCTTTGTTTTCGTAATAAAAGAATGTTACTCCTTCGGTTTCCGGAAAAAAATTTAATAACGAACAATCATATGCAGGTCCCCATGTTTGAGTCAGGATTTCTGTAGTTGCATCATTAACAAACATCACTCCGCGTTCTGAAGGAGAATGTATGCCATCCCACCAGTTACCACGGAGTGGATAGTAACAGGATAGTACTAAGGCTTTTAGATCTTCCTCACTTTGGGGGAAATTAGAAGGATTGATTTCGGAATAATCTACAGGATCGAGATCAACGCAACTGCTCAGACATGTACATATAAATACAATGGCTGTAAGATATGTTTTAATGTATCGTTTCATAATATTGTGTTTTGACGTTAGGAATATCAGAATGAGATATCGACTCCAAAGCTGAATGTTCTTGCATTAGGATATGAAGCGGCATAATAATCCGTTTCAGGATCTAAACCATCATATGGAGTAATGGTAAAAGCATTGTTGACGCTGGCGTGTATGCGGAGATTGGAAATAACTTTGGTTTTTGCCAGTAAATGTTTTGGCAGTGTATACCCTAAAGTGATGTTTTGCATACGAATAAACCATGCTTTTTGGTAGTAGAAGTCACCGGAACTATAAGTGTTTTCCCACCCTTGGAATGTACTAGGATTGGTTGTGGATGGATTGTCCCAAGTCCAGCGGTCTTTAACTGAGCGGAGAGCATTCAAGCCATATCGTGCAATCCCGTCACCGGATATTCCATATTCCATAGCGGTAGGGTCTTCCATTATGCGGTCAAACATTCCATTTAAATGGAAGCTGAGATCGAAATCTTTATATTTAAAAGTATTTGTCATACCTGCTAACCAACCGGGGTCACTGGTACCGATTAACTCCATATCGGCATCATCAATGATATTATCGGGATGTCCCAATAGTTGGAAACGGCCGTTTTCATCCACTACCGGGTCACCATTTGCATCACGTACATAACCATTGATATCTTTAATTACTAATTGTCCTGGGACTAGCAGCGGTTGTGCATCAGGTACTTTTTCGCCTATTTGCAGAATATGGTCGGCGCGGCGGGAGTAGATAGCTCTGATGGGTGCATCATATTGTTCGTATACGGCTGGTTTCCAATCAGGAGTACGTTCTTTCCAACGATCTTTGTATTTTGTAAAAGTAAGGTCGGTAGACCAAAAAAAGTCTTTTGTAACAATGTTTTTAGTATTCAATGTCACTTCTACACCGGTGCTTTGAGTTTTTCCGATATTTGCAATAACTTGGGTTATGGTTTGATAAGAATTCAAAGGTTTATAGTTCAGAAGGTCTGAGATAACCTTATAATAATATTCTACCGAACCACTGATACGGCTGTTGAAGAAACCAAAATCAAGTCCTACGTTCCATTCGGTAGTAGTTTCCCATTTTAGGTCAAGATTTTCAAGACGACCTTGGAATACACCTATCTGTTTGGATTTATCTTCTTTGTTATAAGCCTCTTGAGCATAATAGCTTGCAAAAGCATTGGTACTGATGTCTGCATTGCCAGTTTGTCCCCAGCTGAGTCTCAGTTTCAGCATGCTCAACCAATCAGTGGTTTTCTTCATGAAGTTTTCTTCGCTGATAGTCCACCCTAAAGCTACAGAAGGAAAGTATCCCCATTTGTGGTTTTTTGCGAACACGCTGGCGCCGTCAGAGCGCAAAGTAGCTGTTAACAAATAGCGGTCTTTTAAAATGTAATTAGCACGGAAGAAGTAAGACAGCATCTTATTTTCTGAGCTACCTGAACCTACAATTTTGTTCCCTGCACCAGCACCCAGATTATTGTAAATAAATCCATCTGTCAGAAAATTATTGTTGCCGGCATTCACTCCTTCATAATTGAACTGTTCATAAGAAGTTCCTGCCAGTAAATTGACTTTATGGATTTTAGCGAAAGTTTTCAGATAAGTTGCTGTGGCTTCAAGCAAATACTGGTTGTTGTCCATACTGTATATGCTGGCTACTCCTTGCAGATTATATCCGTTTAATGTACTTTTGGGTTGATACGTTTTTCTACTTTGTGCTGCACGGTCTATACCCGCATTAAGGCGTAATGTCAGTCCGTCCAATGGACGGGCTTCAATGAAGATATTTCCTAATAAGCGGTCTGTATTACCCCGGTCAACGTTATTCAACAATGAATAAGGATTAGGACGTGTACCAACTAGTGGGTTGGTTGGGTATTTACCGGTTACAGGATCATAGGCTTGGATTTGAGGACCCATTTCGACTGCAGAACGAATCAGACCTGAGTTTTCCCATTTATCCGAACCAAGCTGCGTATTGTCATTGATAATGCGGGTCATAGTAAGGTTTAACCCGGCTTTAAATATGTTTAGAAACTCTTGGTCAATATTGGCTTTCATTGTGTAACGGGTCATTCCCGAGTTACGTATAATACCTTCATGGTTGAAATAGTTGAATGACAGCATGTACTGAGTACCTTGATTTCCACCTTGCAGATTGATGTTATGTTCTTGAATGTGTCCGTTACGGGTAACTAGTCCTAACCAATCTGTACCTGCTCCAGCATTGGCTATTTCCTGTTCCGTATATGGGCGGCTATATTTGATACCGTTGACAGGTGATGCTAATGCTTCTTCCAGAGATTTATTACCCCAGGGTGCTACTTTGTTATTCCATACCCATAGTTCCCAAGTTGTTCTGTTTTTTTCTTCCATCCATTCCGGCAGTGAAAGTAAATCATAGGTATCTGAGTATTTCTGATAAGAATAGTTATAGGAGTAGCTGACTTTTGCTTTTCCTTCCTTTCCTCGTTTGGTAGTAATGATAACTACCCCGTTGGCTGCACGTGCTCCATAGATAGATGTTGCACTGGCATCTTTTAGGACTTCAATGGATTCTACATCATTAGGATTCAGAAAGTTGAGTACACCTTGCGTACCTGGATCCATTTTGCGGTCCGAAGAAGCTATTTGGTCTAATTTGGCTATTGGAAATCCATCTACAATATATAACGGGTCATTATTGGCATTGATGGAGCCGGCACCACGCACAAGGATATCAAGACCGCCGCCGGGCTGAGCACTGTTTTGGCGAACATATAAACCTGCTGCTTTTCCTTCCAAGGCATGACCAATAGAGGATACGCCAGTGAGACCCATTTCGTCTGCTTTTACAGTTGAAATAGCTCCTGTTAAGTCTCTCTTTTTCACTGTGCCATAGCCAACTACTACAACAGCGTCAAGCATATTGGCATCCTCTTTAAGGACTATTCTTTGCCAGTTATTGTTTTTCAATAAAATTTCTTGTGGCACGTAGCCTACATAGGTAACAACAATAGCATCGCTATTATTGGGAAGCACCAAACGGTAGTTACCGTCTATATTGGTTACGGTACCTACAGCTTTTCCTTTAACCTGAATGCTGACTCCTATCATAGGACTTCCGTCTTCTCCTATCACGTTTCCGCTGATTTCATGAGGAAGTGTTTTCCCTTTTTGAGGCTTTTGGCTTTCATGCTTTTTCAGAAGGATTTTCTTGTTAGCGATTGTGTAGGTAAGGTTTGTGCCGCCCAAGACTTTATCCAGCACTACTTTTATATCTTGATTCTGCGCTTTCACATTGACAAGCCGATCTACGTCTACGCTTTGTTCTTCAAAGAAGAATTTGTAGTCTGTTTGTTGTTCTACCTGTTTGATGAAGGTAGAGAAAGGTTGATTCGTTAGATTGAGAGTAACTGCTTTTTGGGCATACATAGGTAAGGATGCCCACCCACCAAATAGAAGCAATAGGCTTAAACATAGTCTTCGTATCAGACTTGTTGATATAAGCCGCTCCTTTCGTGCTCTTTTCATACACATAGAATTTTAATTGTTTAACTAAGGTTTTATAATAATCTCATTATATATTCAAAGAGATGGTTAATCAAAAAAATACTCATGTTTTTTTTATGTTGTAAAACATATGGTGGAGATTTGGAATATTGAGGTATGTTAAAATGAAGATTAGATAATAGAGCCTGTACCCAATGTGATTTTATACATCGGATACAGGCTTTTTTATAGAAATCCTAATTTATGCACATCTGTAATTTTACAGGTTTTATCCCAGCGGATTTTCTTCCTCTCCGCCATTGCCACTGCCGCCGTTACTGCCGCCACCTGTAGCAATCTCCTCGTCGTTGGTCGAGATACGCGTTATTCCGGCGCTCTTTACCATATCTTTCAGCCTTTTTCCCGGAGTGAGGATCAGTTTCTGCCGGTAGATGCTGTCGGCGGTTACATCTTTTGCCTCGCTCTGGCTTTTGCAGTTCAGTCCCGGACGGATAGTGCCGAAATCTCCTAATTTCACGGTCGCTCCGAGACTGACGTAAGTGCTGAGCGCATCAATCAGTCCGTCCATAACCATTTTTACAATGCCGCGCGGAGCCATACCCTCCTTCGTAACCTGGTCGCACAATCTGTCGTAGCTGATTTCTCCAATGGAGAACGAAGCGGCTACATACTTTTCCGACTTACTTTTATCGAAACCGAAAACTCTCTTTTTAACTACATAACGGAATGCCATAATCTTTTTTGTTTTAGATGGTTGTTACTTCGAAATCATATATCTTTGTGATCACAGTGCGAAGTTACAACATGCCGGAACGGACGGGTGCTTTAAAAGCGCTTTCGGTACTTTCCCTGTGCTCGGAAAACCCTATAAACGGCTGTTTAATATTTTGGCTTACAGTTGATTGAAACTTTTTTAAAATATTTTGGAAATATCGTAAAAGAATCGCTTCATGGAGAATTTTGCCGCTATAGATTTTGAAACGGCCAATGAACAGCGCACCAGTGTATGCAGTGTCGGTGTAGTCATTGTGCGGAATGGAGAAATTGCAGACAGCTATTACAGTCTGATTCGTCCCGAACCGGAGTATTATACTTATTGGAATACCCGTGTGCACGGTCTGACGCTGGCGGATACGTCCCGGTCGCCTGTCTTCCCGGCCGTATGGCAGGAAATAGCACCACGCATCGAGGGACTGACGTTAGTGGCGCATAATAAAGCGTTCGATGAGAGTTGCCTGAAAGCGGTATTCCGCATGTACGGCATGGATTATCCCGATTATGATTTCCGTTGTACTTTGCAGGCATCACGCCGTGCCATTAAGGGACTGCCCGATTATCAGCTGCATACGGTAGCGGCATGGTGCGGTTACCGGTTAGAGCAACATCACCATGCGCTGGCCGATGCAGAAGCCTGTGCCTGGATAGCCAGGCAGATTATTTAGAATATCCGTTTAGCGCAGAAATTCGTAATGACCGGCAGTGCCTTCAAAAGAAAGGATGCCGTCGTCCGAACGTACTTCCATGGCGGGGATATATACCTTCCCGTCTTTCTTTATTTGCCATGTTCCCGGAATAAGGTCGGTGATGACGAATTTCATGGCGGCGTTTCCGTCTACTTTCATATCGACTTTGCCGGACAGGGGGCGGCTGTCTCTGCTGAAGGTAACGACCCGGTCGGCTATCTGTACGCCTACCACTTTCTCCGCATCAATGCGTTTTACGTCGTGCATCCGTTTACAGGTGTTGTCTGCAACCTGCATTACGTTCAGGAAGCAGTCTTCGGTGGCAGGAGCGGCAGGCAACACTTCCACACGCCATGCTCCCCGTTCGTTGGCATCATCGGGGCGGTTGGGCAGTGCGTCGTTCGGGTAGTTGGTTCCGAATACCCAGAATTCTTTTCCTTTGCCGCCCACCTTCTCTATCTGTGCATTTCCGGCTTCGGGCAATAATACATGGTTCTGCAACATTCCGGTATCGCCGTTTTTGGTGCGCCGGACAATGAAACGGTTGCCTTCTATCGTGGGTTCTTCAATGCTGTGCAGCAACCAGAATTTCTTGAATGTGGGGTCGGAAGACACAACTTTGTCAAATACGATAAGTGCGGCGGGCACTTCGGCAGCGTGCAGGTTCAGGAAGACGAAGGAGCGTTTCGCCTCTTTTACTTTATCCGTGTAGGCTTGCGTGATGTCGCCTTTCAGATAGGAGTAGTCGGGTTTGCAGGCATCAGGCCCGAATCCGTGCGCCAGGGCTTTGCCGGTTGTGTAGTCTTTGCTTAGCAATTGCTCGAACGAGCGGCAGGTTTCCCAGCGGTCGCCGGGCATGCGTTGCCCTCCGTCATTGGTTGCAAATTCGGTCTTGTCGCCTCCGCCATAGTTCCAGCAGGCGAATTTTTCATCGGGATTATATACCAGCAGCGAATTATGCGCAATGGTACGTTTGAAGAAATTCTTGTTGTGCGGGCTGTTGTATCCGCCGGAACTTCCCTGATAGGCTCCCGCGTCGATGGCAAGGGGGCCTTTGTAATAGAGCTGGAAAGAGCCGCCGTCCAAGTGCTGGTGGTTGCCGACAAACTGTTCGTTTATCTTCATTTCGGCAATCACGCTGTTTTCGTCCCATGCCGTGCGGGCTATCATCCAGCCGAAAGGACTTCCCGAATAGCGTGTCAGCGGCAGGTCATCGGGAGCTTTGGCCTTCAAATCCAAGTCTCTCCACAGAATGTCGAAGATGAGGCAGTGGCGTTCGATGTTGGGTTTGCGTTCGTACTCGTATGCCAGATAGCTGTCTTTGTAGAAGCTGGAAGCCAGCATGGCAGGCAGTGAGTAGGACGGCATGTTTTTTCTGATGGGATTCGTATCGCCGGCCGGCATCACCTGCCCGTCGGGACGGCGGCGGTAGAGGAAGTCGTACAGGACAAACTGCTGCGCCGGGTTGTATATGGCTCCTGCGCCCATGCGTTGCAGAATCCAGAGCGAGAAGAGGTCGTTGCTGAAACGTACATTTACGTAGCTCGTTCCCTGGTGGTAGTTATGCCCGGAGTAGATGTAGTTTCGCACAGGCAGATAATCCTTGAACATCATCTTTATTACATGGTTGTACATGTCCGGATACTCATCGTAGATGGCTATGCCGGCAGAAAGCATGTCCCGCAGTATCATCCATTCGCTGGAGTGCCCGGCAATCGGTTCGTTGTTGCGTGGGGGATAGCCGCATTCCATTGTTTTGGCTATGCGGATGAAAGATTCTATGTAGGCTTTCTTTTCGGATTCTTTCATCTGGTCGTAGCACCAGTCATATACCATTGCTCCGCAGGTGAGCATCACACCGCTGGCACGCGACAAATCGCCTTTTGTTCCGTAATTGACGTTCTGAAGCGTGTCCAGCATGGCGGTAATGGCGCTTCTGGCCTGTTTCTTGTCGCCATACACCAGATAGTCGAGTGCCTGCACCTGTACGCGGCTGGTCACGCCACGCATTTCAAAGTAGTAGCGGAATCCTCTGTCCTTGACTTTTGCCTCTTCTTCGGGGGTACGGTCTTTGCCCAATTTGTTCAGGGTAGCCAGAACTTCCTTTACATGCGGGTGTTCCATGCGTTTCTTTAAATCGGGCAAATCGGCGGAGCGTACATAAAGCCGGGGATGTACTTGCGGCGGAATGGGTACTGTGACGCCTTCCATATTCTCCCAGGTAACCTCTGGCCTGCTTGGTTGCGCATTACTTTTCAGACAGAAAACACAGAGGAAAAAACTCGTGATAAATAGGATACTTTTTTTCATGTTTTTTGTTTGGTATATTAATAAGTAGTTGTTTCCCGTTTCGTTTTGGAGAGGCGGACCGTGCTTAATCCTCTGTAAATGTAAGGCAAAAATAGTTATCTTTATAGGCTTTGAATAGGCAAAAAGCCTCAGTGCCCCCATTTTTGAACATAAATGATATATGCTGGGACATTATTAATATTGTGTGCTTTCTGAATTATCCGTTATGTAGGATAAATCAGGCAGAATAATTGCAGGATTTATTCGTTTCTCTTATATTTATTAGTATCTTTGACTGCGAATGATAATTCGTTAAACCTTGGTTTCCCTTTCGTTAGACCAGGGTTTAACGAAAGGGAGACCAAGGTCTGACGAAAGGATAACCCGGGTCTAACGAATTATCTACCGTAATCCGGCTATTTATCTATGGTACATACACCGGTTGGCATTAACTGATTAATAGTTTACCTATATGAGTGCTTATTATGATTTGTATCAAAGTCCGCCGGATGAAAATGGTGAAAGCGTTTGTTTGCATGCCCGTATCCTGCCACGGGGAACAATCTCCGCCGATAAATTCCGTGAGTTGGTGGCTAAGGCCACCGGTTTCAGTCCCGCCATTCTCGACGGAACTTTGCAGGCTGTTACGGACGAACTATACAGTTGGCTGTCCGAGGGTTGGACGGTGGAAGTGGGCGAGTTGGGCTATTTCTCCGTATCGCTGAAATGCGACCGTCAGGTTACCGACAAGAAAGAAATCCGTTCGCCGTCGGTACATTTTCAGAATGTGAACCTGCGTCTCGGGAGCAAATTCCGTAACCGTTTCAATACGATGGAGCTGGAACGCAAAGCGTCACCGTACGTATCCCGTTCCTTGATGGGCGAGGAGGAGAGGAAAGAAAAACTATTGCTGCATTTGGATAAATACGGATGCATCACACGGGCGGATTATGAATCGATAACGGGTTTGGTGAAGCATCGGGCGGTGTCCGACCTGAACCGATACCTTGCGGAGGGGATGATACGTAAGTATGGTAGCGGTAAAACGGTGGTCTATTTGAAACCTTGATATCGGGAGAGAGACTTTTTTATAGGTGATTTGTCCCTACCTTTGGGCATGAAAACCAAATTTATGGAAAATACGCTTAAAGCCTGGCTTTTATCTTTTCTTCATTTATTCTTTCCCCAGCAGTGTGTTGTGTGCGGCACACCTCTGCAGGAAGGGGAGGAGGCTATTTGTCTGAAATGCAATATGGATTTGCCCCGTACGGATTATCATCTTTGTGCGGATAATCCGGTGGAACGTATGTTCTGGGGAAAACTTCCTTTGGAACGCGCTACCTCTTACTTCTTTTATCATAAGGGCAGTGATTTCCGCCGGATACTGCATCAATTGAAATATGGCGGCCGTAAGGACTTGGGAGAGACAATGGGGCGTTTTATGGCAGCGGAATTGGCTGTTTCGGAGTTCTTTTGCGATGTGGATGTCATAGTTCCCGTTCCTTTGCATCCCCGCAAGCAACGGATGCGCGGATATAACCAGAGCGAATGTGTGGCCAAAGGAGTTGCGGCGGTTACGGGTATTCCTTTGGATGCTGCTTCCGTAGTGCGCAAGAAACATACGGAAACGCAGACAAGCAAATCTGCCTATGAACGGTGGAAGAATGTGAACGGCATCTTTCATCTTCGCTATCCCGAACGTTTTGTCGGAAAGCATATCTTGTTGGTGGACGACGTACTAACTACCGGAGCTACCATTACTACGTGTGCCGATGTGTTTCGGGACGTAGAAGGTGTACGTATCAGCGTGCTGACGCTTGCTGTTGCGAATTTTTGATAAAATCCGGTATTTCGGAAGAACGGGAAGCTTCCGGATATGTATTAAAGTTTGTAATCTGTGTACTTTTTTAACAGAATAGTCGTTTGAACTAATTTGTTCTTTAGGCATTTATATGGCTCACTTTTAAAGTAGAAACTATATGAATAAAACAAATTTGTCAGCCTATATGGCTATGACTGTCTCTCAGTTGAAAGAAGAACAGCGCATGGGTACGGCGCATGTGTATCAAAGTACGTTGAATCGTATCAAGGATTTTATGGAGCAGGACTCCATCAGTTTTGAAGAGGTCACCCCAGTGTGGTTGAAAGCATTTCAAGAGTATCTGCTGGAGCGTCAGCTTCATTGGAATACAATTTCCACGTATATGAGGATGTTGCGTGCCACTTATTTCCGTGCCGTAGACGATGGGCTGGCTCCTTATCAGCCCAGGCTGTTCAAGGGAGTATATACGGGAACAAAGGTAACTGTGAAACGTGCTGTGGATGAAGATGTGTTCCGGCAGCTCAATGCACCTGTGGCGGATGAGAGCCTGGAGTTTACGCGCTTGCTTTTTTTATTGCTTTTTATGCTTCGCGGAATGCCGTTTGTAGATATTGCTTTTCTGCGGAACTGTGATTTGCGTGGCAATGTGATAGTGTACCGTCGTAAAAAGACGGGTGCATGGCTTACTGTACGCGTAGAAGCTGAAGCAATGAAGATTATACGCAATCTCAGAAATACCGATAAGACTTCTCCCTATTTATTTCCTCTCATTCATCATCCGGGAAAGGATGAGTACCGGCAATATCAGAATGCTCTGCGTAGTTTCAATTATCATTTAAAGAGATTAGGAGAACGTATAAAAGGCGTTGCAGGACTGACAAGTTATACCGCAAGGCATAGTTGGGCTACCATTGCCAATTATCGGAATTATCAACAGGAACTCATTAGTAATGCAATGGGACATTCCTCCGTTAAAGTGACAGAAACTTACTTTAGAAGGCACTCGGATGATAAAATATGGGATATGAATAAGGAGATATTATCTTATATGTTTGATAAACAATGATTTGTATTTGCCTGAATAAAAAACATTAAGTCTATTAATGTTTTGATAATACTACAAATATTATCCGTTACTTTGTAGGTAACGGAGAGTTATATATTGCAACAAATATCAACAAAAGATTTGTATTAAACAAGAAAAGAAAAGATTTTTTTCCAAAAAATAAGTAAAGCCGTCCTTTGATATGCTTACAAGACGGACTGACTTGAATGACAGTGTTTTCCTTTGGTGGAAAATGCATAATACTTTCATGTCTGTATTATATTAAATTAACACAGAAAATCTGCTCGTATTTTTTCGCTCTCTCCAATAATCCGCAACAGTTAATTATGTTGATGCAAGATGTCTCTTGCAGTGTGTTTGTTCCTGTTTTCCCGTTACCTACAAAGTAACGGAAATGTTAACCTGATAAAATATATAGACAGATAAGTTATATCTTAATAAAAATGGAGAGCATGAAAAAGAGCCTTTGCATTATTTTCCTGTTTATCGGCATTTCTTTGTCAGCACAGGACATTTCGTTGAAGACGAATCTTCTGTATGACATCAGTACTACTTTCAACCTTGGTGCCGAATTCCGGCTGGCTCCGAAATGGACGCTGGATGTTTCCGCGAACTATAATCCTTTTACATTTTCAGACAGTAAGAAGTGGAAACACTGGATGGCACAGCCCGAAGCACGGTATTGGCTGTGTGAGGCGTTTAACGGACACTTCTTTGGTTTGCACCTGCTTGGAGGGCAATTTAACGTGGGCAACGTGAAATTCCCTTTAGGCATTTATCCTACTACCAAGGACTATCGGTATGAGGGATATTATTACGGCGCCGGCTTGTCCTACGGCTATCAGTGGATATTGGGCAACCGCTGGAGCCTGGAAGCGAGCATCGGTGTAGGTTACGTGCAGAACCATTACGATAAGTATGACTGTCCCAAATGCGGTGAGTGGAAAGAGAAGAATGACAAAGGGTACTTCAGCGTCACCAAAGCCGCGGTATCATTGATATATGTTATTAAATAAAGGAGGAAGTACATTATGAGAAAAGAATGGATATATGGCAAACTGATATGCAGTGCGTTGTTCTTGCTTGGAACGTGTCTTCCTGCTTCCGCGCAGACGGGGCATCTTTCAGGCGTACGCGTAGTCAATGATGAAATAAAGAAGAACGGCCGTGAGGTTCATGTGAACTTTATACTTGATATAGAGGAGATGCATGTGAAGCGTCAGGAGAGCGTGCGTCTTTATCCGGTGGTGGTGGCGAAAGAGGGTGGTAAGAGTCTGGAGCTTCCTTCTGTGGTGTTGGACGGTCGTGTCCGCGATAAAGTACACCGCCGTGAGAAGGCGCTGACCGGGTTTGCAAAGACCGACGGCGCTTATATAGCGTTGCGTCGTAAAAACGGAGAGGCGCAGCAGGTGGAATATGCAGTGACTCTGCCCTATGAGCCTTGGATGGCTCAGAGCCGCCTGGTGCTGCGCGAACAGGTGACGGGATGTCTGGAGTGTGCACAGTCCGGCATGGAGGAAACGCCGGTAAAAAACACGTTCCTGCAATTGTTCCGGCCGCAGTACGCTACAGCCTTCGTGCAGCCCGGGAAAGAGACTGTGAAGGTGCGCAACGAGGTGCGTGTGGCACGTTTGCAGTTCCGTCAGGATAGTTACAACATAGACCCGAAGTTCAAGAACAATGAATCGGAACTTGCCACGGTAAGCAGCTCTGTCGAGGTGGTAAAGACAAATCCCGATTTGACCATAACCGGAATTTATATTACCGGATATGCTTCTCCGGAGGGTACGGTGGAGTATAACCTGAAGCTGTCGAAGAATCGTGCGGAAGCATTGGCTGCGTATGCGCAGAAAGATACGGAAGTGGATGCTTCGCTGTGGCATGTGACCGGTGTGGGTGAGGACTGGGAAGGTTTGCGCAAGGAAGTGGAGAAACATCCGCAGTTACTGAAGATTGACGACGTGCTGAGGATTATCGATGAGTGTGATGGCGATAAGGACCTTTGTGAACAACGTATCCGCGATCTTGTGCCTCCCGAGATTTACCAACGTTTGCTGAACGAAATGTATGGTCCGTTACGCCGTAATGAGTACCGCATAGAATATAATGTGAGAAACTTTAATCTGGAAGAGGCAAAGAACCTGTTGAAAACCCGTCCCGACCTGCTGAGCGTCGAGGAAATCTATATGGTGGCAGATTCGTATGGGAAGGGCAGTGCGGAATATGATGAGGCTATGCTGACTGCTGCCCGTACATATCCGGCCAATGCCGCTGCTGTGGTGAACGGTGCTTGTGTGAAGATGGAGCAGGGTGACGTGAAAGGTGCGATAGACCTGCTGGAGGGTTGTGAGGTGAAGGATGATGCTTCGGTTCTGAATGCGCTGGGTGTTGCCTGTGCCAGGGACAAACAATATGACAAGGCGAAAGAAATACTGGAGCGTGCCTTGAAGGCGGGAAGCATGGAGGCGCAAAAAAATCTGGAGCAGTTGGCGGGAGTGGTAGCTGATTTATAGTATACCACAGGATACATGTTTGTAGCAACATATAACAGAATACACAAATAGAACGAGTTATTAATACTATTTTATTTAATTAATCTATCAACTTATGAAGTTAAACAAGTATTTTATGCTGGGATTGGCAGGATTGGCTTTCGCAGCATGTAGCAACGAAGATGAAGGTAATGATATCTTGACGAAAGGTACCAAACAGATTTCCGTGACGATTTCTGCCGGAAACTATGGACAGACAAAAGCCGGAAGCGGGTGGACAGAGGATACTGATAAAGCTATTAATCCTCAGAATATCAAACTTTACCTGTTGAAAGCAGATGGTAATATTGTTGAGGTAAAAGATGCACAGGTCGGTAGTGACAATGTCTATCACAATGTAAGTCCTGAAGTTACTAAAATTGCGGCTGTTGCCAATTTTAACGAAGATACCCCACTTCCTGTTGAAGGAAACTGGGATAATGATATTTTGAAAGCAACTTTGAATATAAACAAATATGGAGCTGCATCCACAGCACCTTTAGCAAGCAAAGTAGCTGATTTGGTTCCTAATGGTACTGATGCAGCAGATGGCAATACGATGTATACGGCAACAGTTGAACTGGCGACCATGCTTTCCCGTATTGAGTTGAGAGGTAATCTTACATGTACCAACTTGGGTGTTAGTGCATATAGCAAGTTAGCATTGACCCACATCGGTCTTAATGGAGTACATCAACAGTTTACATTGGGTGGAGAACAGGCTGGTGATGAATTATATGATAAGACCAACCAAGGAGGATACCCGGTAAGTGTACCTGCATGTTTTTATGATGAAACATCCGGTCCTGAAATCACTACTACTGCTGAAACGGCTTTAGTGGCAGGTTATGGCTATAATGTACTGGGTCAGCCTAAAGAAATGCTTCTTAAGTTCGATACTGAATTCAAGAGCCCTGTAGCCGAAGGATTTATCGTTTATGATCCTGCCTACTTAAAGATTACAGGTCTGAAAACAGCGGAAGGTGGTAAAGTAACCATGGAAGCCGGTAAAATCTATCAGATTACAGACCTGGAATTTACAGAAGAACACTTGACCGATTTGGATCCGGGAGAACCTACTATCTGTGTTACCGCTACTGTAACTGTAAAGGACTGGGAAATTGTACCGGTAGAACCTGAATATGGCAAATAATCTCTACTAATTTTTCAATCGGAGGGATTGTATCAAAACAAGGTGCTGAGACAGGAACTGTGCCCGGTTTTGATACATCCCTTCCATCTCTCTCTTTCAACTAATTCTAAGAAACATACATAAAATATGAAATACACCAAATACATACTATCCTTGATGTTTTTAGCTTCGCTCAACGGGTGCATCAAAGAAGATATGAGTGACTGTCCGGGCAACTGCCTGCTGGAGTTCTGTTATGTAGGCGACGGTACAACCCAAATCTTTCAAGATAAGATTCATAAAGTGGACATGTATGTTTTTGATAGTGACGGTGCGTTGCTGTCTTCTCATCCGATAAGCGAAGCTGATATAAAAACAAGAGCCACAGAGTTGAAGCTGCCTATAGGAAACTACCGGATTGTGACAGTGGGCAACACCTATCATACGGAGGTCAGCAACGGGCAAAGTCTGGCAACTGCCCAATTCTGTGATAAAAACTGTATAAGCGGCGAACGGATTGTCGGAAATGACTCTCTGTATTATGCTTACAAAGAAATCAGCATCCCCGGTGATGCACAACAGATAAAAGAACAGATGGATTTTGCCAGTTCGCACTACAAAGTCCATGTGGAAGTAGTAGGAACGGGACCTGTAGAGTCCGCTACCCGCACTCCGGTATGGCCGTTGCTGAGCATGAGCGGATTGTCTTCTATGACCGGTTTCGACAATAAGGCATGCGGCAATATTGTTACCTATTACCCTGAAACTGAAAATAATGCGGAAAAGCATACCATGCTGGCACGTTTTAATATAATGAGGCATACTAATCATGAAAATGTGAATTTAGACCTCACTGACGCTAATGGAGTGAACCTTGCTCATGTAAATCTGGCCGATTTCCTGGCTGCCAACCCTGTAGTAGACCTGACCAGACATGAAGCGCTGATACCTATCCGCATTGAGTTTAAGTCTATAGGTGCGGTGGTCACAGTTCCCGACTGGTACATAGTAGACGTGAAACCGGAATTTTAAAAAGAGAAAACGATGAAGACATTAAATACAATATATCTATGGCTGATGTTGGCTGCATGTGTGCTGGCACTTGCGGGATGTGTCGAGGAAAAAGTATCCGGTACGGGAGAAGGCGGGAATATCAGTGTGAAAATGAATGTAAATGCCCGTAGCGGTTCCGACATACAGGCTGAAATGGAGAATGCCGTAAAGAGCTTGCGCGTATATGCTTTTATCGGACAGAAACAAATTGGGTATTATCGTGGAACTACCGGTTTAAATCCGGATGCAGGAGGTAAAATCTCTTTTTGGATGGATTTGGAATTACCGCCTTATTCTGCACTTGTACAGGATGTATGGTTCTACCTGGTGGCGAATGAGAAGGCAATACTGAGACCATCTGCAACTCTTCAGGAGAATATGACACGCGATGAATTGGAGAAGTTTTATTTTGAAGAAATCAAAGCTCGTGGCTATGGTGCGGTTCCGATGGTGGCCAGGCAGTCTCAGAAAATAGACCCGAATAATCTGAAGGAAAGTACGGCAGGCGGTTCGCATAACGGACATCTGATGTGGAATGGAACAGTGGAATTTGAACTGGAACGGGTTGTAGGTAAGCTGGGCATGTATTTTGCCGCTAAGGAAGCTGGCATGAACTTAAGTATCGAACGTATTGATTTTTTGGGAGTGCTTCAATATAATTATCTGTTCCATCCGGAAGATGCAGTGTGGAAAGAAGTTCCTCCTTTGGACAGCCCATTCGGATTACTGACCACCTCTTCTCCGGTGACAAAGGTAATGACAGATGCTGATTATGAGTTGCTTGATAAAAAAGATCCGGAAAGTATAAAGAAAGGGTTTAATGACTTTTTTTCCGTTCCGGTTTATATGTTTGAAAACTATTATGGTTCCGGTAATCCGAATAGTTGGGGAACGGCAGATACGGAACATAAAGGTTTTGTGGTCAGGGTTACTTACAGTATTAACGGGAACCAATCGGTGAAAGATATTTATTTGCCGCAAGTGAAGCGCAACACGTATTGTGTGGTGCTTAACCGTATCGGTCCGGACGATGTGATAACGGTGGATTATATGGTGGCCGACTGGGACGATGCCGGTGCATGGAATGATTTGACTTTTGAATATCCTACATATAGCAATCCGGTATTGCCGCTTGATGGCGATAAACCGAATACTCCTCCTGTGGTTTGCTACACAGGCGATGAGGGTTCGTCCATAGAGGAGGAGGGAGCTTTTTCTGTTCTGTTTAAGATGACTGCACCGGAAAATCAAGAATGGACTCCTACTTTGCTTAATGGTGTCGGAAATTTTGTCTGTAAGGTTTACCAAAATGGAAAGTTGGTAGATGCACCTTATCTAGCTTCTCCCAATTCGTTTACAATCAAGGTGATTGCACGGAATCCCGATGCTGTAGGGCAGACTGTTAATTTTGGCATTACTTATTCTCCTATTTGGGATTCGGGAAGGCCCAGTCTGTTAATGATTAATGGAACAGAAGGTGCTATTGCATGGCCGGAAAGTGGCGGCAGAGCAGATGTGATTACAATTAGACAAGTATCAGAAATTCAAAAATGATGAGCAGATGAAACGGATATTCTACCATATGGCTTGTTGGTTGGCAGTGTTAGGTTGCGCTGCCTGTAGCAATGAAACGGATTTTGTACAGCCGGAAGCGGACAACAATAGTATTGTACTCGACATTTCGTCTGCAACGACGCCGGTGACCCGTGCAGGCGCAACGGGTGCGGAAGTGACGGTAAGTTATGTTGATGTATTGATATTTGATGATACGGATAATAAAAGCTTGGCACATTATGAACGGGTGCAGGTGGTAGCCGACAGTCAAAAGAGCGGTAAAATTACATTGGCAAAAGCACAGCGGAAAGATTTTAAAGCTAATGAATCATATTGGGTATATCTGATAGCCAATAGTACATTGGGTGAAGACAAATTTCGAGAGGTAGCCGATTTGGGAAAATTACGCGGGTTGATGGAAGAACAGCCTAATATACACATGACCGGCGCCGGTACTGACCCTGAAATACCGATGATTTTTCTTATGGACGGTATAGCCTATCCCGCTGGAACAAACGAACCGGAAACGCCTGGAAAAGTAGTGCTTTACAATGGCAATCTTTCGGATAAAACAGAATTGGCCGTTACATTGCGACGCGCTGCTGCCAAAATTGTTGTGAAGATAAAGAAAGGGGAAGATGTTACCTTTGATAATTCACCGGAAGCCTATAGAGCGGGTTATTATCTGCGAAACATGCCTTATAGCACAACCCTTATTCCAAATCCAGATGCGAATGATAATGTAAAATTGTGGACGCCCGATCGTTCTGCGAGTAAATATTTTGCATGGACGGAAAATGAAATAACTGTTACGGCTTATGCTTACAGTTATAATTGGAAGGATAAGCCTTTGGAAAGAGAAACGCGTCTGGTGGTGAATATTCCGCTCTATTATAAGACAGAAACGGATTTGCGCGGAGATAATTATTATCAGATTCCTATCAGCAAAGAGAAGGTTTTGAAACGGAATACTTATTACGAAGTAACGGTAGAGGTAAATGCGCCGGGTGCAACAGAAATTTTAAAACCCAAAGAACTCGGACCTGTCAATTATACCGTGCAACCATGGGACGAGACAGTAATTAATGTTGGAGGAGAAACCGACCGGCCGAAATATTTAACGGTAAATGAGGAAGAAATGGAAATGTATAATATCGCGGATGATAACACAACGCTGGAATTTGCTTCTTCATCGGAAGTCTCGGTTAAGGTGACGCGGGTTTATTACATTGATAAATTTGGGCAAACACAGGCTACAACCAGTGAAAAGGAGATTGCCGGGATGGGTATTAAGGTAGTACCGGATAAAGGATTGAACGGAAATATCAATATACACAGCCCGTTGCCTACCAACAATACGATACGGTACATAGAATTGGAAATAACCAATGAGGATGGAGTAGAGGCTCGTAAAGTAACGGTTGCCCAATATCCGTTGGAGTATATTACGAATATTCAAGGGTGGTATTCGTATAGAAAAGATTTTAAGAGGAATGATTCCCGACCTACAACTTATGAATATAAAGGAGATGGGATAGTAGGAGTCAGTCTTGAAACAACAGGATGGTGGGGGGAATGGACAGGGGAGTATCATTATGAAACATCTTCACAGAGGGGCTTTTGGTATTCTAAAGTAGCCGTACCTACAAGTAATGGAAAATCTAATATCAATTCTTATTATTATGGTAGTAGAAATACTCCTGCGTCATCTTTGGCAGAAAGAAATGGAAATGCCCGTATGTATCATGTAAGAATCTCTGCTTCGTCTAAAGACTATACTTTAGGAAGGCCCCGGCTTATTGAGGATGGACATAATCCGGGACTTATGGTTACAGATAAAGGAGCGGATAATAAAAAATTGGTATCTCCCTCTTTTATGATTGCTTCTCGATTAGGTTTTGTCAACACGGGCAATGGAGGTGTTTCATTGGAGGACGACGATGAGAGTTTAAGAATCGTACGGGAACATTGTGCTAATTATGTGGAAGTATATAAAGATGTGAATGACCGGAAAGTTGTGTTGGATGACTGGCGGCTGCCAACAGAGGCGGAATTGAAGATTATCATGAAATTTCAAGGTGGGCCGGGTGAGGAGGCAGATGCCATTGATTATCTGCTGAATGCATATTATTATTTTAGTGCAAGCGGTCCTGTAAGAAATGAAAAAGGCAATTCGCGTGGCACTTCTGTCCGCTGCATCCGTGATGCCTTTGATACCCAGAAATAGAGAAGAATAAAAAACAGAAAGATATGGCAAAAGCAATAAAGCATACAGTACTTATTGTGTTGGGACTGTTGGTCTCATTCACCGCCTGCCAGACGGATGAGTGGACTGCTTTTCAAGAAAAGGAAGCTCCCGAAGGTTATGTTAATATACATTTCGAAACGGAAATACCGGCTATGCCGGTGGTGACTACCCGCTCTGTAGACCCGGATGGTAAAGGGGTAAATAGTATGCAGCTGTTTTGTTTCGACAGATACGGATTATTTATAACAACTACGCCGGCAACAATCACTTCCCACGGGGAAGAGTCGGGAGAATTTACAGCAACCATACCTAAGAATACACGTCGTATTCATTTTATTGCCAATCAGAATATGACTGATTTCCAGGAAGATGAATTCAGAAATAAATCGGAGGCAGATGTGATAGCTCTGCTGGAAGGTTCGTCCGGTATGATGATTTATTGGGCTCGTTTTGCATGCGATGCTAACAACGAAGAACCGATTGACCAACAATTGGCCAAGAATCCTAATATAATAATGATTCGTAATCAGGCTAAAATTACAATAGACAATCCGACAGGAAACGGTTATCTGGTAGTTACCGGTTTTACAGCCTATAATACGAATGCTTTTGGTACTGTGGCTCCTTATCATCCTACGAAAGGGTGGGTATGGTCTTCGAATGCAGACGTTGAGCCTTTCGTTACATTGCCTGCCAATGATGCCAAGTTGAGCGATATTCAGGATGTGCAGGATATCAGCCTAAATCCGGAATTGTATGTGTTCGAATGCGAAAACAGCTCGGAAGACCCGGTCAGTGTCATCATTCGCGGACATCTGCCCGGTGAGAGCGAAGAACTTTATTATCGGGTGATGCTGATTAAAGAGAATGGTGAGCAGGAATTGATACGAAGGAACCATCATTACACATTCCATATTGCAGGAGCGCTTTCTTATGGACAGCCTACCTTTGAAGCAGCACTTACAGCGGCTGCCACGAACAATGTATGGCTTTCCATTTCGGACGAAGTTGAGTCGGTGGAAGATAACAACTATATATTGGCCGTGAACCAAACGAGTGTCGTGTATAATGATGAAAGAGCGGGTAAGACTGCCGAACTGAAATATACACTGTCGGGCAAGAACGGCACTGTAATTACCGAAGCAGACAAGCCGGTTGTAACATGGCTTGACGGAAATACCGTGGCAGCCAATACGATAACGGAAGCTTTTACCATAAACAGTAACGGGGAAGGTGAAGGAAAGATTATCATTAATCTCCTGCCAATGAATAATAACCAGAAACTGGAAGGTACATTGTTGGTGAAAAAAGACCGCCTGCAACGTAAAATCAAGGTGATTATGGTGAAGAAGCAGAATTTTACGCCGGCATGGGCATCTACGGAAATTTATGGCAATATGGATGATGGCGGTGCGCACGCTACTATAATGTTTACTATTCCGGAAGATTGTCCGACAGAGCTCTTTCCGCTCAGGGTACTGCTTGCAGTAGAGGCTTTGGATGTGCGCCATGAATCGGGTATGGTATTGCCGCTGGTGCGTGAAGGCGAAGAAGGTTATGGAACGGAGATGCCGGAATGGAAATATAAATATGTGTATACTGTGACGGAACCTGGTGTACAACGTGTTTATTTCAGGAATATTCTGAATGAGGAGGATGGGGCAACCAAGGATATCAGTATCGAAGCCGAACACTTCAACACCATGCATCGTGTCTTTACTTTTGCAGGCTCTTCACAAAAATCGATAACAGTGGTGGGACTGGGAGAGTATAATGGAGCAGAAGGCGGAGGAGACTTTGCGGATGATGAGAAAATCCTTTACCGTTTGGTGCCGCAGAAGAAAGGAGCCTTAGTGCAGTTTGATATGTTGTTGAAAGATGGTGTAACGGCTATAAATGCAGGTGATAAGGATGAGTTTTTACTTTATTCCCAATATTTGGATCATATAAAGGACGGAGAAGAGCCTGATGGAGTAACTTTTGATTGTACTTTTTATGAAGTGGACAAGAGTGAATGGGGCTCAGGAGGACGTGTATATATGTTTAAGCCGATTGATGCCGGAAATCCGGAAGAAACAGGACGTTACTCCATTTACATGAAGACTAATGTTGCACGGAGTGCGGAAGTAGTGCGTATGGCATCCAACCAGCATGGTTCTCCCTCAGGGTTGCCGTCGAATAATGGAGCCGAGTATACGGAAATACCTATCGCTCCGTTACTTTTGAGCTTGCCAATTACCATCCTTTCCGCTTTGCCGCACGGGTGGGTGATATAGGTACTGATGCTTCGGGCAATGCGGCAGAGGAGGAAACACCGCTGACATGGACTTATGAACCTGAACAGGAAGTGGATATTAGCTTTGATGTAACCAGTTTTACCGGTTCAGACGGAAAGTCTGTCGATCCGTTTGGAGAAGAGTTCGAAATCTATATTGATGCGCCTATGCTGGAAATAGATGATGCACGCCTGAAGGAATTCAACTTAGATAAAAACAAGCTGAAAGCCGATCCGAGCACAGAAGGACGCTTTATTTATACGGTAGAGGCTAATCGGGAGGATGAAAGACGGTATGGAGTAGGTGAAGCCTTGCAAAAGGACGATGCCGCTGGTGCAGGAAGTCAAGAGGGAGAACGGAAAAAGCTTCCTTTCAAAACCAAATCAGCGGTAAGTGCCGGGGATATTGTCGTCAGTTCGAATAATAGGCAGGTGGTATTCTTTGAAAAGACATTTAAAGTAACCAATGAATCCATTACCGGAACCATCCGCTATATTGCTAACGGGGAGACTAAACCTGTGCCTAAGGGAGCTTTTGTATCTTTTGAACGTGAGGTGAACGGCAGCCGTATTGGTGTCATGACCATTCGGGAGGACGGCCGGTATGAGTTACGTTTGCGTAAGGAATATAATTTCGATTGGTATATAGACAATGTGGAACTGCATTATACGGTAAATGGAGAAGTTTATCATACTATGACCAAATTAAATGAGTTATTCAATAACAGAGATTTGGTTTTGACAGCAGCAACAACTGAATAACAGTAAGTATGCTGAGCCTTACAGTATTTATCAGATGGATAGAACTTATTCCGGTTGGAAAAGAAAATATATAGAATCTCTTATGGGTCAATGTAAAAACCTGAGGGGTAAATTTATAAATTGTTATCTTTGTCTCCAAATTCATAGCTTATGGAGTTAAACGGTTATCGCCTTCTTCTTCCTGAAGGCACTTTAGACTACTTTGATCTTGTTGATGTGAAGGAAAGTGTAAATGAAGTTGTGTTCTACCTTGAGGAGAAAAATATGGTTCCTGAGAATTATACAGATCAGGATACTGAGAGTAAAGGAGGAAGAATATGCATTCAAGTTTTTTCGCTCTTCCTCTTGGACTTGAACCAAGGACCCTCTGATTAACAGTCAGATGCTCTAACCGACTGAGCTAAGGAAGAATGTTGTTTTTTCTCAAATGCGCTGCAAAAGTAATAGGATATTTTGAAATATGCAATATCTTTGCAAAAAAAATATCGAAGATGGATAAAATAATTGGGTTGGGCAATGCTTTGGTCGATGCGCTGGCAATCATTGAAGATGATAATATTTTGACGGAGATGCAGCTTCCGAAAGGAAGCATGACGCTGATTGATGAAGATAAGTTCTTGAAAATTAGTGAGTATTTCAGCCGGATGGAGACGCATCTGGCTAACGGAGGTTCTGCCGGAAACGCAATTCGGGCAATGGCATGCCTTGGTGCGGGTACGGGATTCATCGGAAAAGTAAGCAATGACTTTTATGGTAACTTTTTCCGGGATAGTCTGCTGGAGCATGGGACAGAGGCGGATTTATTGCTTTCCACTAC
>VOFH01001783.1_pt1 | contig 101689 bp, 73 predicted proteins | sample 5384091 | NCBI WGS metagenome assembly VOFH01 (sample SAMN12384727, study PRJNA508395) | human gut metagenome | isolation source: healthy gut G | host: Homo sapiens
ATATAAGGTTGAAATTAACCAAGAGGTTTTAAAAACAGTTAATAATAACGGAAGTAATTAATTATTGCAGTATCTTCGTTCACTATTTTAATGTTATATGAATATCGTGAAAAACTGGGGGAGTGTTACTTGTTATTGCGGGTGTTTTGTCGGGGTGCGGTCAGGAGCACGACCATAAGGGAAAAACTCCTTTAGTGGAAGTAGCCGGTGAATATCTCTATAAAGAAGATTTGCAGGCGGCGTTGCCTTTCCATATTTCAAAAGACGATAGTGTCTTGTTTGCCGAGCACTATATAAAAAACTGGGTGGAGGATGTGCTGCTTTTTGATAAAGCGGAAGGAAATATTCCTGATAATGCAAAGATTGCCAAGTTAGTGGAGAACTATCGCAGGGCATTGATCATGCATACGTATCAGGAGGAACTGGTTAATCAGAAACTGGCCAATGAGATAAGTGATGAGGAAATCAGCACTTATTATGAGAAAAACAAGGAGCTGTTTCATACAGAACATCCTTTTGTGAAAGGATTGTTTATAAAAGTACCTCTCCATTCTCAGGATTTAGCGAGTGTGCGCAAGTGGTATAAGAAGAATAACCAGGATGCTATTGAGAGCCTGGAAAAATACAGTTTGCGCAATGCGGTGAGCTATGATTATTTTTATGACCGATGGCTGCCATTGTCCGATATTGCTGTCAAGATTCCTTTGAAAGCGCTTGATACGGATGAGAATTATTTGGACAAGAACCGGAATATAGAAGTAAAAGACACAGCGTTTTGCTATTTTCTGCATGTGGAAGAATTCTTGGGTAAGGATGAACAGAGGCCGTTGGATTTTGCAAGAAAAGAAATTAAGGAGATTTTAATAAACCTGAAGCGGGTTGAATTTATAAATAAAGTCAAAGAAGAGTTATACCAACGTGCTTCAGATAGGAACAAGATTAATTACTATTATTTGAATTCAAATGAATAAATTGATGTGTACCAAAGTTTATGCACTGGTGTTGATGCTGTTTGCTGCCGTTTCTGTATACGGGCAGGACAATGTGATAGACGAGGTTGTATGGGTAGTAGGTGACGAGGCCATTCTTAAATCGGATGTAGAGAATGAGCGTCTGAATGCCCAGTATGAAGGCCGCAAGTTTGATGGTGATCCGTATTGTATTATTCCGGAACAGCTTGCCATTCAGAAATTGTTTCTTCATCAGGCTGCTATTGATAGTATTGAGGTTTCCGAACAGGAAATTATCAGTGATGTGGAAAGACGTACAAATTGGCTGATTGATCAGATTGGTTCTAAGGAAAAAGTAGAAGAATATTATAATAAGACTTCTACACAAATACGCGAAATGCTCCGCGAGAATATACGTGATGGAAAAACGGTGCAGAAAATGCAGCAGCAGATTGTGGGGGATATCAAGATTACTCCAGCCGAAGTCCGTCGTTATTTCAAGGATCTTCCTCAAGACAGTATTCCTTTTATTCCTACTCAGGTAGAAGTGCAGATCATTACTATGGAACCTAAGATTCCGCAGGAAGAAATTGAGCGTGTGAAGAAGACTTTGCGTGACTATACGGAACGTGTTACTTCCGGTGAAATAGCTTTCTCTACTTTGGCGCGTCTGTATTCGGAAGATGAAGGTTCACGCCGTCGTGGTGGTGAACTCGGATTTATGGGCAGGGCTGAGTTGGTACCTGAATATGCGAATGTGGCATTCAATCTGCAAGACCCTAACAAGGTATCCAAGATTGTGGAGTCTGAATTCGGCTTCCATATTATCCAGTTGATCGAAAAACGTGGTGACCGTATCAATACCCGCCATATCTTGTTAAAACCGAAAGTGGATGAAAAAGATCTGGAAGCAGCTTTGTTACGTTTGGATTCTATTGCCAATGATATCCGTAATGAGAAATTTACTTTTGATGATGCCGCTACTTATATCTCTCACGATAAGGATACGCGTAACAACCATGGTTTGATGGCGAATCCGCAGACTGGTACGGCGCGTTTTGAAATGCAACAATTGGCACAGGTGTCACAAGAGGCTGCAAAGATGGTGGAAGGCATGAATGTGGGGGAAATTTCCAAACCTTTTACCATGATTAATGCAAAAGGAAAGGAAATTTGCGCTATCGTGAAATTGAAAACCCGCTTGAACGGGCATAAGGCAACCATAACGGAAGACTACCAACGGCTGAAAGGCATCGTGATGGAAAAACGCAGCGAAGAAAAACTTGACAAGTGGATCAAGGATAAACAAAAACATACCTATGTGCGTATTAATGAGAAGTGGCAGAAATGTGATTTCAAATATCCAGGTTGGGTAAAGAAATAATGTAGTGTATAAAGTATATGCTTGGAAAAAGAAAGAATACATACTCTTCGGGCAGGCATAGGATACTTGTGGTAAGTGTCCTGTGCCTGTTCGGCTTTTGCTTGCTGGCTCAAGTGAGACCAGCTAAAAAAGGGGAACAGAAACCGGCTAAAAGTAAGGTGTATCTGTTGCATTCGGATGTGTTGAAGAAAAGTCCGTTGAATCCAGACCCGGATGCACAGATTCTGATTGGAAACGTTGCGTTCCGTCACGACAGTGTATATATGTATTGTGACAGTGCCTGTTTCTATGAGAAAACGAATTCGCTGGAAGCTTTTGACAATGTGAAGATGGTGCAGGGGGATACCTTGTTTCTGTATGGGGACTATTTGTTTTATGACGGGAATACCCAGATTGCCCAGGTACGCTATAATGTGCGTATGGAAAACAAGAACACGACTTTGTTGACAGATAGTTTAAACTACGATCGTATTTATAATTTGGGATACTACTTTGATGGCGGGACATTGATGGACGAGGAGAATGTATTGACTTCGGAATGGGGGGAATATAGTCCGGCTACCAAAATATCTGTGTTCAATTATGATGTGAAGTTGGTCAATCCTAAGTTTACTTTGACTTCCGATACATTACGATACAGCACAGCAACCAAAATTGCCAATATCCTTGGCCCGTCCGATATTGTCAGTGATGCTAACCATATTTATTCAGAATTGGGCTTTTATAATACTCAGATAGGGCAGGCGGAATTGTTGGACCGTTCCGTGCTGACCAATGAGGGGAAGCGTTTGACTGGAGACAGTCTGTTTTATGATCGTGTAAAAGGATACGGGGAGGCGTTTGATAATGTGATCATGACAGATACTGTAAACAAGAATATGCTGACTGGTGATTATTGTTATTATAATGAATTGACCAAGTATGCTTTTGCTACTAAAAAAGCGGTAGTAGTGGATTATTCACAAGGTGACAGTTTGTTTATGCATGCCGATACATTGCAAATGTATACCTATTATTTGAATACTGATTCTATGTTCCGGGAAACGCGGGCGTATCATAAGGTACGTATGTATCGCACGGATGTGCAGGGGGTATGCGATTCGTTGGTCTTTTCCTCTAAGGATAGCTGCTTGACCATGTATTATGACCCTATACTGTGGAATAATAACCAGCAGTTGTTGGGAGAGAAAATCATGATTTATATGAATGACAGTACGATAGACTGGGCGCATATTCAGAACCAGGCTTTGTCTGTAGAACAACTGGATTCTACTAGTTATAATCAGGTGACAGGAAAAGAGATGAAGGCTTGGTTTCAAGGCGGTGAGATGCGCAAAGTAGATGTGATCGGTTCGGTTCGTCTGGTATATTATCCGATGGAAAGCGACAGTACGCTGATTGGAATGAATGTTTCTGAAACCAGTCTGCTGAATATGTTTTTGGAGAACCGAAAGATGAAAAAAATGATTATGAGTCCGAAATCGAACGGTACTCTTTATCCTATGCTTCAACGTCCGCCGGAGAAGATGAAGCTGGATAACTTTGTGTGGTTTGACTATATCCGTCCGCTTGATAAAGAGGATATCTTTGAGTGGCGTGGAAAGAAAGCCGGTCAGGGGTTGAAGAAGAGCAACCGGAGTGCTGTTCCTTTGCCCAATCATAATTTATTTAATAAAAAGAAATAGCTATGGGAATGTTTAAGATGGAAAAGCCCCGCCGTTTCAACCATCAATATATTTATGTGGATGAACGGAAGGAGAAGCTGCAGAAACTGGAGGAGAAAGCCAAACGCGAGTTGGGTATGCTTCCTCCCAAAGAATTTTCTCCGGAAGATATCCGTGGAAAGTTCGTTCAAGGTACCAAGCATTTAAAACGCAGAAAAGAAAGCGGGCGTAAGCCGATGACTTATGGAGCTTTGTTTGTGGCCATTTTGGTTTTGTTGTATATTTTGCATTACCTGGTGACCGGTGAGTTTACTTTTTAATTACGCAAGTTTATAAGATATATGAGCGATATTATCCGTTTGCTGCCGGATTCCGTTGCCAATCAGATAGCAGCGGGAGAGGTGATTCAGCGTCCTGCATCAGTGATTAAAGAATTGGTGGAGAATGCTATCGATGCAGGTGCGCAGCACGTTGATGTGTTGGTTGTGGATGCAGGAAAGACTTCCATTCAGGTGATTGATGATGGAAAAGGTATGTCGGAAACAGATGCACGTTTGTCTTTTGAGCGCCATGCGACTTCTAAAATTCGTGAAGCTGCTGATTTATTTGCTTTGCATACCATGGGATTTCGTGGAGAGGCTTTGGCTTCTATTGCTGCTGTGGCTCAGGTGGAGCTTCGTACTCGTATGGAAGGGGAGGAATTGGGAACGATGTTGACGATATCCGGCTCCAAGGTAGAGGGACAGGAAGCGGTTTCGTGCCCGAAAGGTAGTAGCTTCTGTGTGAAGAATTTATTCTTTAATGTACCGGCGCGTCGTAAGTTCTTGAAATCGAATCAGACGGAGCTGAGTAATATATTGACGGAGTTTGAACGGATTGTATTGGTTAATCCGGAGGTGTCTTTCACTTTGCACCATAATGGGGCGGAACTGTTCAATCTTCCTGCACTTCAGTTGCGCCAGCGTATCATGGGAGTTTTCGGAAAGAAAATAAATCAGGAGTTGTTATCGCTGGATGTAGATACTACAATGGTCCGTGTTTCCGGGTTTGTAGGAAAACCTGAAACAGCCCGTAAGAAAGGAGCCCGCCAATATTTCTTTGTAAACGGGCGATATATGCGCCATCCTTATTTTCATAAGGCTATCATGGATGCATACGAGCAGTTAGTTCCCGTGGGTGAGCAAGTATCTTATTTCATTTATTTTGAGGTGAATCCTGCTAATATTGATGTGAACATACATCCTACTAAAACAGAGATAAAGTTTGAGAACGAGCAAGCCATCTGGCAGATATTGGCGGCTGCCGTGAAAGAAACTCTAGGTAAGTTCAATGCGGTACCTTCTATTGATTTTGACACGGAGGGAATGCCGGATATTCCAGCCTTTGATGCATCTCCATACACTGGTATACAGCCACCAAAGACGACTTATAATCCTGATTATAATCCTTTTAATGTTTCGGCTGCTCCTCCCTCCTCTTATTCAAAGCCTAGTAAGGACTGGGAACAACTGTATGCGGGGCTGGAACGTCATGCTTCTTCTCAAAACTTTCATCCTGACGAGAATGATTATAGGGCGGAAGAGACTTCTCCTGCGGAGGAAAATCCCGGATTGTATGATCATGTGGAGGACTCTTCAGTCAGTGAGAAATCCGGCCAGCATTATCAGTTTAAAGGACGTTTTATTTTGACTTCTGTAAAGTCCGGGTTAATGATCATTGATCAGCAGCGTGCCCATATCCGTATTTTATATGACAAGTATATAGATCAGATAAGTCGTCGTCAAGGTATTTCTCAAGGAATGTTGTTTCCAGACATTGTACAGTTTCCACTTTCCGAAGTTGCTATTTTGCAGGAAATTATGGAAGACTTGTCTTTCCTAGGATTTGAACTGACTGATTTGGGAGGAGGAAGTTATGCCATAAACGGTGTTCCTGCAGGTATTGAAGGCCTTAACCCGATAGACTTGATCCAAAATATGGTGCACACTGCTATGGAAAAAGGTGGCAAAGTAAAAGAAGAGGTGCAGAGTATTTTGGCATTGACTTTGGCAAAAGCGACGGCAATTGTTCCCGGACAAGTGTTGACGAATGAAGAAATGACTGGTTTGGTGGATGGCTTATTTGCTGTGGCTACCTCCTAATTATACTCCGGATGGTAAAACGGTTCTTTCTGTGATTAATGAAGATGATTTGGAAAAGCTGTTTAAATAATTTGCTAATGTGCTGATTTGCCAATGTGCTGCGCTATGTCCACATGGCAATTGACACATTGGCATATTGATGCATTGTTACGTTATAAAGAACGTGAAGATTCTTGAACTAAATAAAAACAAATTCAATACACCGTTATTCTTTGGCAGGACTTTTGTACTTTTGAAAACTCATTTGCCGTAGAAAGTTTTTTTGAGTAAGGACTTTGGGCAGACAATAAACTATTATATGAAAATAACATTACTTAGCTTGGTCCTGTGCCTGTTTTGTTCTTTGAATATGGCGGCACAAGGAAGTGACATAGGTAGTAATCCTGAGGATACCACCATTCATCAACTTTCAAAAAAAGAATTAAGACGCCAGAAGGTGGCTAAGCGCAATATACATTATAATATATTGGGAGGACCGAGTTATACTCCGGATTTTGGTGCGTTAATAGGAGGTAGTGCTCTTGTTACATTTCGTATGAATCCATCGGATACCTTGCAGAAACGTTCTGTGTTGCCGATGGCTGTTGCGGTAATGTTCGAGGGGGGCTTGAATCTGATGGTGAAACCTCAGTTGTTTTTCAAGAATGATAAATTCCGTATTTTTGGAAAATTCACTTACAAGAATACATTGGAGAATTTTTATGGTATCGGCTATGCTACCAATAAGCATTATGAGCGCAGTGACTCTACCAGTGAATATCGTTATAGCGGTTTCCAGATTAATCCGTGGTTTTTATTCCGTTTGGGTAAAAGTAATTTCTTTGCCGGTCCCCAGATTGACTTGAGTTATGATAAAATGTCCGAGCCTGCCAAATATTTGGTAGATCAGTCTGATTATAAAAGGTTGGGAGGTACTGCTCACGGATATTCTAATTTCAGTTCGGGGGTAGGATTTCTGCTGACTTATGACAGCCGGGATATTCCTGCTAATGCTTATAAGGGCATTTATCTGGATTTTCGTGGGCTGATGTACCAGAAGTTTTTGGGAGGAGATAATAACTTTTACCGCTTGGAAATGGACTACCGCCAATACAAAAGGGTAGGAAATAGAAAAGTTATAGCTTGGACTGCCCAAACCAAGAATGTGTTTGGTGATGTTCCTATGAACCAATATGCTTTAAGTGGCACTCCTTTTGATCTTCGTGGATATTATATGGGGCAGTATCGTGATAAATCCTCTCATGTGGTGCTTGCCGAATATCGTCAGATGTTCAATACGGATAAAAGTACATGGGTAAAGCGTATGTTGCATCATTTGGGTTTTGTTGCTTGGGGAGGGTGCGGTTTTATGGGGCCTACCATGGGTAAGATTGAAGGAGTGCTTCCTAATGCCGGTGTGGGACTTCGTATCGAGGTGCAGCCGCGTATGAATGTACGTCTGGATTTCGGACGTAATTTTGCCAATGATCAAAGTTTGTTCTATTTCAATATGACAGAAGCATTTTAATGGAAGTAAACACTATGCAGACCGAATATATATTAAGAGCGATGGATGCGGCTTTAGCTGCCGGTAAAGAAATTCTGAACGTTTATAATGATCCTTTTTCTGATTTTCAGATTGAAAGGAAAGCCGATAATTCTCCACTGACTCTTGCAGACCGTAAGGCGCATGAAACCATTATGACTTATTTGCAGGAAACAGACTATCCGGTATTGAGTGAGGAAGGAAAGCATTTGCCTTACGAGAAACGGGCGCAATGGGATACGTTGTGGATAGTCGATCCCTTGGATGGAACAAAGGAATTTATAAAACGAAATGGGGAATTTACTGTCAATATTGCTTTAGTAAAAGAAGGAATTCCTGTTTTTGGAGTGATCTATGTTCCTGTCAAAGAAACGCTTTATTGGGGTGAACTGACAACCGGCGCTTATAAAATGGAAGGAGTGACCGGACGTGCAGACCGTTCACTGGAAGAAATGAAGGCATCGGCATTCCGTATGCCTTGTGCCGAAACAAATGAAGTTTTTGTTATTGTTGCTTCCCGTTCCCATCTGTCGGCCGAAACGGAAGAGTATATTAAGGAAAAGCGAAAGATATACCCTCATGTGGAGTTGGTGTCTGTAGGCAGTTCCATCAAGATTTGCAGGGTTTGTGAGGGACTGGCCGATGAATATCCCCGTTTTGCCCCTACTATGGAGTGGGACACGGCGGCCGGTCATGCCATAGCTAAGGCATCCGGAGCAGAAATATATCAGGCGGGACAAAAAGAACCGTTGAAATATAACAAGCCGGACTTGCTGAATCCTTGGTTTATCGTTAAACGAAATTAATACCCGGAAACGATGCTGACATTTAAAATGATTATTGTGTTTTTTGGATTAATAGGGATGGTGACTGCATTAGTCCTTGATAAAATGCGTCCCGGAATGATTCTGTTCTCTGTTACTGTACTCTTTCTTTGTTTCGGTATATTAACTCCGAAAGAGATCTTGGAGGGATTCAGTAATAAAGGGATGATTACCGTAGCGCTGCTTTTTCTGATCAGTGAAGGAGTCCGGCAATCGGGAGCGTTGGGACAGTTGATAAAGAAACTTCTGCCTCAAGAGAAGACAACGGTCATGAAGGCGCAGGCACGTATGCTGCCCGCTATTTCTTTTGTTTCTGCTTTTCTCAATAATACGCCGGTGGTCGTGATTTTTGCGCCTATTATTAAACGTTGGGCGGAATCTGTCCGCATTCCGGCAACTAAATTCTTGATCCCTCTTTCATATGCTACCATACTGGGGGGGAATGTGTACGCTTATCGGGACTTCTACTAATCTGGTGGTGGATGGTATGATTTTAGATGCCGGATATAAGGGCTTTGGTATGTTTGAATTAGGCCGGGTGGGTATTTTCATTGCTTTGGCAGGAGTTGTTTATTTGTTGTTCTTTTCTTCTAGGTTGTTGCCGGAGGTACGGAAAGACACGGTAGGCGACGAACATGGGGAAGCGGATGCGTCTTCTTTTCATCGTGTTGAAGCGGTGATAGGTGCTCGTTTCCCGGGTATCAATAAAAGGGTGGGGGATTTTAATTTTGTCCGTCATTATGGCGCTGAAGTAAAAGAAATAAAACGAAGCGGAGTTAGTATTGTAGATAATCTGTCACGTGTGAAGTTTCGTGAGGGAGATACGTTGGTGCTATGGGCAGATGATTCATTTATCTCTACATGGGGAGACTCTTCTGTATTCGTGTTATTGGCCAATGGCAAAGATACCGAGCCGAAAGCTGGGAGAAAGAAACGTTGGTTTGCATTGACTTTATTGGTGTTGATGATTGTGGGGGCAACAGTAGGAGAGTTGCCTTTTATGGAAGAATTACTTCCTGGTATTGATCTTGATATGTTCTTTTTTGCAGCTGTAACGACTGTGATAATGGCATGGACCAAACTTTTTCCGGCACGTAAATATACAAAATATATATCATGGGATATCTTGATAACCATTGCCTGTGCGTTTGCTATAAGTCGCGCCATGGTAAATTCCGGAGTGGCGGATGTCATTGCGCATGGAATCATTGATATGAGTGATGATTATGGTCCGCATGTGTTGCTGGCTGTTTTGTTTATCATTACAAATCTGTTTACCGAACTGATAACCAATAATGCCGCCGCTGCATTGGCTTTTCCGCTTGCCCTTTCCTTATCCAATCAGTTGGGGGTAAGTCCTATGCCCTTTTTTGTTGTCATCTGCATCGCTGCATCTGCCAGTTTTTCCACTCCTATCGGTTATCAGACTAATTTGATTGTGCAGGGTATCGGAAACTATAAGTTTACGGATTTTGTACGTATCGGTTTGCCGTTGAATATATTGACATTTATAATTTCGGTTATTCTGATACCGCTGATATGGCCTTTTTGATGAAGTTAAAGACAAAATGAAAATAGAGAATGGAAGAAGAAAACATATATCCTATATTTGACCGTATGCTTTCCCGGAAAGATAAAGAAGAACTGCTGGGACAACGGGGAGTTATGCTGTGGCTGACGGGACTTAGCGGTTCCGGTAAGAGTACTATTGCCATAGCTTTGGAACGTGAATTACATAAACGTGGTTTGCTCTGCCGTATATTGGACGGGGATAATATTCGTAGTGGCATCAATAATAATTTGGGCTTTTCGGCAGAGGATCGTGTGGAAAACATCCGTCGCATAGCCGAAATAGGCAAGCTGTTTGTTGATACAGGAATCATTACCATTGCCGCTTTCATCAGTCCCAGCAATGAGCTTCGGCAGATGGCTGCCCGTATTATCGGGATAGAGGATTTCCTGGAAATCTATGTCAGCACTCCTTTGGTAGAGTGTGAGAAACGTGATGTGAAAGGACTTTATGCCAAAGCACGTCGGGGTGAAATCAAGAACTTTACCGGAATTTCCGCCCCTTTTGAAGCTCCGGAGCATCCTGCCTTATCTTTGGATACTTCTAAGCTGAGTTTGGAAGAGTCGGTCAATACTTTGTTGGAGTTGGTGCTCCCCATTGTTGGTAAAAAAGGAGAAAAAATATAATTCATTATAAAATGGAAGAAAATTATAAATTGAGCCACTTAAGGGAACTGGAAGCTGAGTCTATCCATATCATTCGTGAAGTGGCAGCTGAATTTGAGAATCCTGTTATGCTTTATAGTATTGGTAAAGATTCGTCTGTCATGGTACGTTTGGCAGAGAAGGCTTTCTATCCGGGAAAGGTGCCTTTCCCTTTGATGCATATCGATTCTAAATGGAAATTCAGGGAAATGATAGAGTTCCGTGATCAATACGCCAAAGAACATGGATGGAATTTGATAGTGGAAAGTAATATGGAGGCTTTTAATGCCGGAGTAGGGCCTTTTACGCATGGCAGCAAAGTGCATACAGATTTAATGAAGACACAGGCGTTGCTTCACGGGCTGAATAAATACAGGTTTGATGCCGCCTTTGGTGGAGCACGTCGTGATGAGGAAAAGTCACGTGCCAAAGAACGTATATTCTCTTTTCGTGACCGTTTTCATCAATGGGATCCTAAAAACCAGCGTCCTGAATTGTGGGATATTTATAATGCTAAGATTCATAAAGGGGAAAGTATCCGTGTGTTTCCATTAAGCAACTGGACTGAGCTGGATATTTGGCAGTACATCCGTTTGGAAAATATTCCTATTGTGCCGCTTTATTTTGCCAAGGAACGTCCTGTGGTGAATATAGATGGAAATTTGATTATGGCTGATGATGACCGCCTGCCCGAAGAATATCGGGACCGTATTGAAATGAAGGAAGTACGTTTCCGTACTTTGGGGTGTTGGCCTTTGACTGGGGCCGTAGAGAGTGATGCCGATACGATTGAGAAGATTGTAGAGGAGATGATGACCACTACTAAAAGTGAGCGTACCACCCGTGTCATTGATTTCGATCAGGATGCCAGTATGGAGCAGAAGAAACGTGAAGGATATTTTTAAATGGATAAGTAGAAATTTAAAATGAAGAAATGGGTGATGGAGAATAAACTGAATATAAAGGAATATTTAGATAAGGATGAACAGAAAGACTTGCTACGTCTGTTGACAGCCGGTTCGGTAGACGATGGAAAGTCTACCTTGATAGGACGTCTGTTGTTTGACAGCAAGAAGTTATACGAAGACCAACTTGCCGCTTTGGAGCGTGACAGTAAACGTGTGGGGAATGCAGGTGACCATATAGATTACGCTTTGTTGTGCGACGGGTTGAAAGCAGAACGCGAGCAGGGTATTACGATTGATGTAGCTTACCGTTATTTTTCAACGAACAATCGTAAATTTATTATAGCCGATACTCCGGGACATGAACAATATACCCGCAATATGATTACCGGAGGTTCTACTGCCAATCTTGCCATAATCTTGGTAGATGCTCGTTTAGGTGTGATTACGCAGACCTGCCGCCATACTTTTCTGGTATCTTTATTGGGAATAAAGCATGTGGTGCTGGCGGTGAACAAGATGGACCTTGTCGGGTTTTCGGAAGAGCGTTTCAACGAAATCGTGACCGAATATAAGAAGTTTGTAGAGCCATTGGGAATCCCGGATGTGACTTGTATTCCTCTTTCGGCACTTGACGGTGACAATGTGGTGCAGAAATCTGAACGTACGTCATGGTACAAAGGTACTTCTTTATTGGAAGTGCTTGAAACGGTTTCCATCGAGAATGATCATAATCTGGCCGATTTCCGTTTCCCGGTTCAGTATGTATTAAGACCGAATCTGGATTTCCGCGGTTTCTGTGGAAAGGTTGCTTCCGGTGTCATCCATAAAGGAGATGAGGTGATGGCTTTGCCTTCCGGCAAGAAATCTCATATCAAGAGTATTGTTACTTATGATGGTGAGTTAGAGTATGCTTTCCCGCCGCAAGCGGTGACGTTGACTTTGGAAGATGAGATTGATGTGTCTCGCGGAGAAATGTTGGTACATGCCGATAACATGCCTGTGATAGACCGTAATTTTGAAGCTATGTTGGTATGGATGGATGAGGAGGCGATGGACCTTGACAAATCTTTCTTTATCAAGCATACCACCAATACGGGACGTACCCGTATAGATGGCATTAAGTATAAAGTGGATGTGAATACGATGGAGCATTTGTCTGTTGAAAACGGTAAATTGAAAAAGGAGGATCTGCCTTTGCAATTGAATCAGATTGCCCGTGTGACATTTACTACTGCCAAGCCGCTTTTCTTTGATTCTTATCAAAAGAATAAAGCTTGTGGTTCTTTCATTTTGATTGACCCCATTACCAATAACACCAGTGCGGTGGGGATGATTATAGACAGAGTGGAAGCCAAAGATATGCTGAATGCCATGGAAGTTCCTACTTTGAATCTGACGGATTTGGGTATTGGTGAGGAATATTATGAAGCCGTAGAAAAGGTGGTGAAAGAATTGGACCGTCAAGGCATTACAGTCAAGATAGAAAAATAACAGCGTACAATTAAAAAAAGAAGAGTAATGGGATTACTTGAATTCTACAAGCTGCCGATTAATACATTGGTAGGCGCCGATTGGAAAACGTTCAAGGCGATTACTGCGGGAAGGGAAATTGATCCGGCATATAGAGGAAAATACCGTTTGACGAAAGCAGTATGCCGTTTGCTTTCCACCTTGGCTCCATTGCAGGAAAAGCGATACAGGAAACTGTTGGCCGACAAGCCTTTGGAACACGATCCGGTCTTTATCCTCGGACATTGGCGTAGTGGGACTACCTTTATGCACAATGTATTCTCTTGTGACAAACATTTCGGATATAATACTACTTATCAGACTGTGTTCCCTCATCTGATGATGTGGGGACAGCCTTTTTTCAAGAAGAATATGAGTTGGCTGATGCCTGACAAGCGTCCGACAGATAATATGGAACTGGCCGTAGATTTGCCTCAGGAGGAAGAGTTTGCATTGGCCAATATGATGCCCTATACCTATTATAACTTTTGGTTCCTGCCTAAGTACCAACAGGAATATGCTGATAAATATTTGTTATTCAATGATATCAGTGATGAGGAATTGAAAGTGTTTGAGGATATATTCACCAAACTTATTAAAATTTCTCTTTGGAATACAGGCGGAACACAATTCTTAAGTAAGAATCCGCCTCATACAGGTCGTGTAAAAGAGTTGGTCAAGATGTTTCCGAATGCCAAATTCATCTATTTGATGCGTAATCCGTATACGGTATTCGAATCTACGAGGAATTTCTTCACCAATACAATCCAGCCGTTGAAACTGGAGGATATTTCTCCAGAGACGTTGGAACAGAATGTGCTTTCCATTTATGCCAAGCTGTATCATAAATATGAGGCGGATAAAAGATTCATTCCTGAAGGAAATTTGATGGAAGTGAAATTTGAGGATTTTGAAGCGGATGCAATGGCTATGACCGAGCATATCTATAAATCTCTTTCTATTCCCGGATTCGAAGCAGCTGCTCCGGCTATCAGCCAATATATAGGCGGAAAGAAGGGATATAAGAAGAATAAGTATAAGTATGACGACCGTACGGTCCGGTTAGTGGAAGAGAATTGGAAGTTTGCACTAGATCAGTGGGGGTATTCCATCTAAAAAATAAATGCCCGCAATACTGTTTTTATAAGGAATTGCGGGCATGATTATCTTCTGCTGACAGAAATCAGTGTATATTATTGGGCTTCGATAATTACACGACGGTTGAATGCCGGAGGAGTTAAGGTGTTGACACCACCCATTCCGCTGATAATCAGATTGTTTTTGTTGACACCCAATTTAACCAGTTCATTAGCCACGTTGTTGGCACGGTCTTCACTTAACTGCTTGTTCCATGCAGCGCTACCTGTATCACTATCAGCATAACCGGTTACTTTCAATTTTAGTCCCGGGTTGTCTTTTACCAGATCTGCGATTTGTTGCAAATTTACAGTAGAGTTGGTAGGAAGAACCGCTGAACCGATCTGGAAAAATACAGATTGAGGAGCCGGAGCAATTTGGTTCACTGTCACTTGTTCTGTAACCACTTCAGTGGGTTGGTTGGCAAGTTGGGCTTTTAATTGACGGTTTTGTTCTATCTGTTGAGCCAAAGCGGTATTGATAGCATCCATTTGTGAAGAGGTAAGTGCCATGATAGCATCTACATCCGGAGCTGGTTTGAATCCTCTTTGTGGAAATTTATAAGTGATACCCACTGTAGCACCTGCCATAAAATCAGGGCCTTTACTGGTGGTTTTTCCATCAAATTTGTTTTCTGTACCCATTCCGTAAAGTTCCAGATTTAAGTCCCAGGCACTGGCCAGATGGAATGTATTGATGATACCGAAATTGAATGCCAGTGAATTACGACGTGGAGCATCATATGAGTGGGCAAAACCGAAACCTACGAATGGCACGAAGTCGTATATGCGGTCTTCATTATATCCGGCTATCATGTTACTGACATTGAATAAGATGTCACCATGCAAATTCATGTAGTTGAACTTATCCTGATAGTATCCTTCGCTTAACATGTGAGGTTTGGAATATGCGGAAGGTTCACTGGAAAAACTCTTCGACTGCAAACCGCTATATTGCAAACGTAATCCTAAGCCGGGAGTAAACCATTTACCGATTGATATTTGAAGAGCGGGAGCAATACGTTTCTTGAATTTACCAAGATCGGACTGATCGCCGAACAGTACTTGTGCACCTCCACCAACAGAGAAGAACCAATTATCGAAGAAGTGATTGGTCTCTACCTTGTACTTATCCACAGGTACCTCCATTACATCTACACTCTCGCCTACAAGGACGTTTTGTGAATTGCTTTTCTGCTGTGCAAACGCTACAGAACTTAAACTGGCCGCAGCCAGCAAAAACATTAATTTTTTCATACTCATTTCTATTAGTTAATTATTGTCCAGGTTTATCTTCCCAAATTCAACTAAATAACATGAGTGCTGATAAAAAGTTTGAGTAGGTTGACTATTTAATATTTTTTTATGAAAGAAGGCTAAAAAGATAGTGGGTATCTGTGCTGTGTCCGGCATCAAAACTGAATCCTTCCCATTTGAATCCTTTTAAATCCCCAGGATTCTCTATCCGGTTTTTAATGATGAAGCGTGTCAATTCTCCACGGCACATTTTTGCATAAACCACAACGGTGGTTAATTTTCCCTTTTTTCCATACCTGAAATTCTGGTGTGATCACTTGTACTTCTTGCTCCACGCGTTTCCAATCGAATAAATCTTTCATCTCCCCACTTGCCAGATTGATTAGTATTCCTCCTTTTGCTTTAATTTCTTTGATAAAGGTGTCGGTCAGAATTGGCTTCCAATAGTCAAACATGGATATTCCTCCACGTTCAGGTAGTTTGATATCTCCTTCCATTCTGTAATTCTTGATCTGGTCTAACGGGCGGAGTAATCCGTAAAGAAAAGAAGTGATTCGCAAGTGATCCTGTGCATATTGAAAATCTTCAGGGAGTAAAATCCTGTGGGTGGATACGTTTATATACGATACCGGTATAAGCCAGTAAGGCAGCTAAAGCCGAGGGAGAGTCCGAACAGAAATCTTGAAATCGCATATAGTTCTCTGCTGCTATTTTACTGTTCACACGTAAAAGTCGTTCCAGTTCTTCAGCAGAGAATTGGGACATATCAAGTGCATTCTGTATCGCTTCAGTTTGGAATTGTGGTGTACTGGTAACAGGAGTTTGTATTTTGCTCCGTCCGGTCATTGTTTTGGCACATGAAATAAAAGTCATCATAGGCTAAAAAATAATATTTTCTGGTGGCAAATATAAGAAAAACAGATATATTTGTCTTTGTTATTCCATAATTAAATATTGAGAACTATGAAAATGAAAAAGTTAGGATTATTGTTCATGATGCTTTGCATGGTATTTGCCGTAAATGCTCAAGAATTGAAAAAAGGAGATAAATTACCTGATTTTCATTTAAAATCTGCAGTATATGGAGATGTTTCTTCGGCTGAATTGAAAGGTAAGGTCGTTTTGGTGAGCTTATTTGCCACTTGGTGCGGGCCATGTCAGCTGGAACTGGCTGAAATAGAGAAGACTTTGTGGGCTGAATATAAAGATAACAAGGACTTCGTATTATTAGTAATTGGTCGTGAGCATACGGATGAACAGTTGAAGGCTTATAATGAACGGAAGAAATTCACTTTCCCGTTATATCCCGATCCTAAACGTGAGGTGTTCTCTTTATTTGCTGAAAAGTCAATTCCTCGCGCCTATCTTTTCAATAAAGAAGGAGAAGCCGTTTATACTTCCATCGGGTATGAGAAAGAAGAATTTGGATATCTGATGAATGCCATTGCGGAAGCATTGAAATAGGACCCTGTTGATATTTCAAGATGACTAAACTGTTCTCGTTGTTTATTTTATTATCTTTTGTTCTCCCGGTTAGTGGACAGGAAAAGCTTGATTCAGATAAAGCAAGAAAAGAAAAAGCTTATCATTTGACAGGTTCTGTCAGAGAACAGGGAGAACGCCCTTATCCCGATCCTTTGCCGGATGTAAATATCCAACTTTATTCTTTGCCTGATACGAGTTTTATAGAAGGTACGGTGAGCGATAAGAAGGGTGTTTTCCGTTTGTACCCTATGAATCCCGGTAATTATTTAATAAGGGCTTCTTTTTTAGGATATGAAACCATTGAAAAAAAAGTGAATATTCCTGCTTATCGGAAAGAAGTTTATGGAGGTGCTCTGATGATGAAACCTTCCAGTATTGTATTGGATGAAACGGTGATAAAGGCCGAACTGCAGAAAATGAAGATGTCCGGAGATACATTAGTATATAATACCGGAGCCTTTAAGACATCGGAAGGAGCTGTTCTGCAGGATTTGGTGAGGCAGCTTCCCGGATTGGAATTAGACGAGAAATCCGGCAAGATGAATTTTCATGGAAAGGAAATCACTCAGATCTTATTAAATGGAAAGGAGTTTTTCGCAGATAGCAAAGTTGCTTTGAACAATATGCCGGTAGATGCTTTGAAAGAGGTAAAGGTATACGAGCAGCAGTCGGATAAAGAACAAATGACAGGGGTGTCAGATGGTAAGAAGAAAACGGTGATGGATGTGAAGACCAAGAAGGATTTGACAGATGGATTAATGGGGGACGTTTCAGCTTTGAAAGGTTCGGGGGATATGTATGGAGCGAAAATGAGTTTGAATAAATTTGTCGGAAAATGGCGGATGTCCTTGTATGGTGATTTAGGAAAACTCCCCAGATATGGTAATTTTATCAGTGATATGGCCGATAATCCTGCTCAAATGAAGGATATTGGTTTTAGCTTGGGAACGGAAATAAAGAAGCTCAACCTCAATGTCAGTGCTTCATATAATAATAATAAAAGCGCGGATGAATCGCGAAGCCAGTCAGAAGAATATCTGCCTAACGGTAGCCAATATGCCTATAATAATGGCTTGAGTACGGGTAGGAATAGTTCTTTTTGGGAGAATATATATATGACGGGAAGTTTGAGTGACCGGACGGAAATTAATTTCAGGCATAACATCAATCATAGCCGGTTAAATTCGGTATCAGAAAATATTTCGGCGACTTTCAGTACCAATCCTTTGGACTATGTTTCAGAGCCTTGGAGGGACGATGCAATGATTCCTCCTGAGTTCAGGATAAATAAAAATACGGGAAATTCTCAAAATAAGACGAACAATCTGATGATAGGCAATAATCTTTTGATCACTCATAAATTGAATGATATCGGTCGGAAACTCTCCATAGAGTTAAGAAATGATTATAGTAATCAGGCGAGTGGTAATTATCAGCAATCGTCTATTACTTATTATCAATTGAAGAATGACCTGGGGGCAGATTCGGTTTTATATAGAAATCAATACCGGGAGTCACCTGCCAGAAATTTATTATTGGCGGGGGAGGTCAGCTATACGGAGCCAATAGGAAAACAAATGCTTCAGGTTTATTATCGGCATGAGTATCAACGGCAGAGTAATAATGCGGTTACGTACAATTTGGATGAGGATGCTTTGTGGGGAAGTCTTCCATCTGGTTATGAGGCAGGAAGGGTGGATAGTTTAAGTGATTATACTCGTAATGATCTTCATTCCAATGAATTCGGACTGCGTACCACACTTAATTGGAGAAAAGTGAGGTTGAATATCCGGTTTGGGCTGTCGCCTCAGAAGTCTACGACGAAAAGCAACAGGGGAAAAGTGAAGATAGATACGACCATTACCGTGTTGAACATAGTGCCCGAACTGCATTTTGATTATGATTTGGGCAATAACCATAATATGAGTGTGTATTATAGCGGATACACCCGGCAGCCTTCCATTTATGATTTGTTGTCTGTGCCCGATTATACTAATCCTCTGAACATAACAATGGGGAATCCGGGGCTGAAACCCGCTTTCGGGCAAAGTATATCTGTGAATTACAGAGGAGGAAATATGGAAAAGCAGGAAATGTTATATTGTGGTTTGAGATATAATAATACGATAAATGATATAAGCCGGAAAAGAACCTATGATGAGAAGAGTGGGGTATATACCAGTCGGCCCGAGAATATAAATGGTAATTGGGGCATTGGCGGGAATATATATTATACGAATAAATTATTCAAGAAAATTTTCGCTCGTCTTGCTACTAATGCAAATTATAACCGGAGGGTTTCGTATGTGCAGATAATGGGAGAAGCCAATGAGAATGATCGTAACACCTCCCAAATGCTTTACTTGATGCAGGATGTGGAGTTTGCCTATAAATTGGAAGAGCATGAGTTTAAGATAAATGGAGCAATCACTTATCAGCAAGCCGATAACAGTTATACAAACAATTCGGATTACAGGACGTATGATTTTTATTATGGCGCGGAGTGTCGACTGAAGTTACCTCTCAACTTGAATCTTTATACCGTTGTGAGAAGTATGAATCGCAGGGGATATAAGGATGAGGCCTCCAATACGACGCAGTGGCTTTGGAACAGTGAGCTGACTTACAGTTTTCTGAAAGGGAAAAGAGGGTTACTTAAATTTCAGGTTGTTGATATTCTGCAACAACGGGATTTTGTCAATCGTTGGATGAATGATACCGGACAGGGAGAAACTTGGACTTGGGGATTGGGACGTTATGCGATGGCTACTTTTACTTATCGTTTTAATGATCTTTCCCGTTAGGAGATCAAAAAGGAGCTGATTCAGGAAAAACGAATCAGTTCCTTTTTGAATATCCCTAAGAAAGATTATTTGTAATCTTGCCAGCTCTTTATCTGAATATCCTTTTCACTCATTTCACAGAATGCTTCAATGAAAGCACTTGCCAAACGGGCGTTGGTAATCAAAGGAATATTGTGGTCGATTGCTCCACGACGAATTTTGTAACCATTAGTCAGCTCACGTTTGGTATGGTTTTTCGGAATGTTGACTATCAGGTCGAATTTATGTTCGGCAATCATCTTCATGACATTGTTTTCTGCATCGGGCTTTTCATCCGGCCAGTAAACCGGTGTGGTATTTACTCCGTGTGCATTCAAGAAAGTTGCGGTTCCGGCAGTTGCATAGATCTCATATCCTTTTTCTGCCAGCATACGGCTTGCTTCCAGCAAATCTACTTTGGATTTGGTGGCACCTGACGAGAACATGACAGATTTTGTAGGAATCTTGAAACCTACAGCAATCATAGAGTTCAGCAAAGCTTCATGGAAGTCATCACCGATACAACCCACTTCACCTGTTGAAGACATATCTACGCCCAATACAGGGTCTGCCTTGTGCAGACGGGAGAAAGAGAACTGGGAAGCTTTAACACCGATCCAGTCAATATCGAATGCCGACTTATCCGGTTGGCTGTATGGAGCACCCAACATGATGCGGGTTGCGGTTTCAATGAAGTTGCGTTTCAATACTTTGGAAACAAACGGGAATGAACGTGATGCGCGCAGGTTGCATTCAATCACTTTCACTTCATTATTCTTAGCCAGGAACTGCATGTTGAACGGACCGGAAATGTTTAATTCTTTAGCGATACGGCGACCAATCTTCTTGATACGGCGAGCTGTTTCGAAATAAATCTTCTGAGCCGGGAATACTAATGTGGCATCACCTGAATGGACACCTGCATATTCAATGTGTTCGGAGATGGCATATTCCACTACTTCACCGTTTTGGGCTACAGCGTCGAATTCTATTTCTTTAGTATCTTGCATGAATTGTGATACGACTACCGGATATTCTTTAGAAACTTCTTTAGCCATCTGTAAGAATTCCTTCAGTTCATCTTCGTTATAGCATACGTTCATGGCAGCGCCCGAGAGCACATAGGAAGGACGGACCAATACCGGGTAACCTACTTTGTTTACAAATTCTTCCATGTCTTCCAGGCTGGTCAATTCTTTCCATGCCGGTTGGTCAATACCCAGCTGGTCAAGCATGGCCGAGAATTTATGACGGTTTTCCGCACGGTCGATAGAAAGCGGAGAAGTTCCCAATACAGGTACCGACTGACGGTGAAGCTTCATCGCCAAGTTATTAGGTATTTGTCCACCTACTGATACAATGACACCACCCGGTTGCTCCAGATCAATCACGTCAAGTACACGTTCAAATGAAAGCTCGTCAAAATACAGACGGTCGCACATATCATAGTCGGTAGAAACTGTTTCGGGGTTATAGTTAATCATGATGGATTTGTAACCCAACTTGCGTGCGGTTTGGACAGCGTTTACAGAGCACCAGTCGAATTCTACGGATGAACCGATACGGTAAGCGCCTGAACCTAATACAACTACCGATTTTTCGTTCTTATAATAATTGACGTCATAACCCGTAGTAGCGTATGTCATATATAGGTAATTGGTTAATTCGGGATGTTCAGATGCGACGGTATTGATACGCTTGACAGCCGGAAGGATATTCAAAGCTTTACGACGGGCGCGTACAGCCAAGTTCTCCTTTTCCATATTGCCACTGGCTTTTAATACGAAGCGTGCAATCTGGAAGTCGGAGAAGCCTAATACTTTAGCCTGGCGAAGCACATCTTCAGGTAAATCCTCGATCTTATTATAAGTCGAAAGTTTGACCTTATAGTCAACGATGTTTTTTAACTTACTTAGGAACCACGAGTCGATTTTGGTCAGTTCGTGGATGCGTTCAATGCTGTATCCTTCTTCCAATGCCGAGGCGATGGAGAAAATACGGAGGTCTGTCGGGTTGGCCAGTTCCTCATCCAGGTTTTCAAATTTAGTATGGTCATTTCCTACGAAACCATGCATACCCTGACCTATCATACGAAGACCTTTCTGAATGATTTCTTCGAAAGAGCGGCCTATAGACATGATTTCACCCACAGACTTCATGCTGGAGCCAATCTGGCGTGATACACCTGCGAATTTAGTCAAGTCCCAACGGGGAATTTTACAAATCAAGTAATCCAACTGGGGAGCTTCGTAGGCTGAGTTGGGAGTACTCTTTTCGCCAATCTGGTCTAGTGTGTAGCCTAAAGCGATTTTAGCGGCAACGAATGCCAGAGGGAATCCGGTTGCTTTAGAAGCCAAGGCAGAAGAACGGCTCAGGCGTGCATTTACTTCGATAACACGGTAGTCATTCGTTTCTGCATTGAAAGCATACTGGATATTACATTCACCCACAATACCCAAGTGACGGATACATTTTGTAGACAAATCTTGCAACATTGTTACTTGTTCTTCTGTCAGAGAGCAAGTGGGGGCCACCACGATAGATTCGCCGGTATGGATTCCCAGTGGGTCGAAGTTTTCCATGCTTGCCACTGTAAAACAATGGTCGTTGGCATCGCGGATTACTTCAAATTCTATTTCTTTCCAACCTTTCAATGACTCTTCAACCAGGATCTGTTTAGAGAATGCGAATGAACTTTCAGCCAGTTTGATGAAAGCTTCTTCATCCGGACAGATGCCGCTGCCTAAACCACCTAGTGCGTATGCGGAGCGTACCATAACCGGATAACCGATTTCGCGGGCAGCTTTCAGAGCCTCTTCCATACTTTCCACGGCGTGGCTCTTCGGGGTTTTCATCGGAATTTCATCCAGCTTCTTTACGAATAAATCACGGTCTTCAGTGTACATGATGGCTTCTACCGAAGTACCCAGTACTTCTACACCATATTTCTTCAGTGTACCGTTCAGGTAAAGTTCAGTGCCGCAGTTCAATGCAGTTTGTCCACCGAATGCCAATAAAATACCGTCCGGTTGTTCTTTCTTGATAATTTCTTCAACAAAGAAGGGAGTGACAGGAAGAAAATAAACCTTGTCGGCTATGCCTTCCGAAGTCTGGATAGTCGCGATGTTAGGATTTACCAACACCGAATGAATGCCTTCTTCGCGCAATGCTTTCAGCGCTTGTGAACCTGAGTAGTCAAACTCTCCTGCCTGGCCTATCTTGAGTGCACCCGAACCCAATACCAGGACTTTCTTTAAATCCTTTTTCATTGAAAGTTTCTTTTATATAGTTGTTTTTAATGTCGCTAAATATTAAAAAAAATGCGTCTATCCTCGTAAGAGGACTAACGCATTTGTTCGTATGTCTATATTATCTTTATTCCTGTAGGATACATAGCACTATTAAATTTTGTGCAAAGTAACGACTTATTTCCAAGATAACAAAATAAATCGAACTCTTTGTCAACACAAATTAAAATAAAAGTCTGAAATCCTCTCCGAATGTTCTGTTTTTTGTATATTTATTCGGATACTTCTGTATCATCGGCATACGAAAAGCGGAATGAATATCCTATATTTTCCGATCCGCCCATCAGGGTCATATCTTTTAGTCTTCCATCTTGCCGGAAACTATAGTCGTATATATAATAAGTGTCTTCCAGAATATGGGCGCTTCTTTTTCCCCAGAATTCCAGCCATCTGTCCGAAAGTATTCATTACAGTGGTGTAGTTCTCGCGGTCATCAATCCATTGTGCCAGTGTGTTCAGGTCCAGGCTGTAGTCATTGGCAATAGTGGAAACCTTGTAATCACTGTTATAAGTTCCTCTCGGGGTAGTGGTTATAGAAGATAGATTTCCATTTTTCCAATTGTATTCCAGTACGGTTCCATTGTTGTTGCAGCTCTTCAGGTAACCTTCATTATCATAGGAATAGGTTACAGGATTCTCCCGATTGGAGAATTTGCATACGTAACTTCTGCCGTTTTCCAATGAGGTGCTGATTTCTACCAAAGGCGAATTTTCCGTAGAGTAAGTATAACTGACTTCAGAGTTCTCTTTGTACGTGTAATTTACTGCCGCTAACGGTGAACTGCTATAAATGCGGGTCAGCCGTTTGTCATTGTCGTATGTAAGGGTGATCACTCCCTGATAAGTGATAACATCCGAAATCTTGTGTACTTTTATTCCGGTAATTACTCGTGAAGGTTCCGGTACGGGAATGCTTTTGTCATCGTCATCGGAACATGAAGCAAAGAACAAGCTTGCTACAGAAATAAATAGAACTAGTTTAATGCTCTGTCTTAGTTTATTCATAGAAACAATTATTATATGTGAAATAGCGATTCAAAGTTAAGTGTTTGTGTCAGAATATTCCTATCTTTGCGTAATTTTTAATATAAGATAATATTTAAGAGATATGGGAAAAGAAAAAATCATATTGACCGGCGACCGTCCTACAGGAAGATTGCATATCGGTCATTACGTAGGTTCGTTGAAGCGCAGAGTTGAGCTTCAGAATTCCGGACTGTATGACAAGACTTTTATTTTCATTGCCGACGCACAGGCATTAACCGATAATATAGAAAATCCCGAGAAGGTACGCCAGAATGTGATTGAGGTAGCGCTTGACTATATGGCTGTCGGTTTAGACCCGATGAAATCTACTATCTTTATCCAGTCTCAGATTCCCGAATTGTGCGAATTGACTTTCTATTATATGGATTTGGTTACCGTTTCACGTCTGCAACGTAATCCGACGGTGAAAACCGAAATCCAGATGCGTAATTTTGAAACCAGCATCCCGGTAGGGTTCTTCACTTATCCTATCAGTCAGGCTGCTGATATTACCGCTTTCAAAGCAACTACCGTTCCGGTGGGTGAAGATCAGGAGCCGATGATTGAGCAGACCCGTGAAATAGTACGCCGTTTCAATTATATTTATGGTGATACGTTGGTAGAACCCGAAATCCTGTTGCCGGACAATGCGGCTTGTCTGCGTCTGCCGGGTACGGATGGAAAGGCTAAGATGAGCAAATCATTGGGTAACTGTATTTATTTGTCGGACACAGCCGACGAGGTGGAAAAGAAAGTGAAGAGCATGTATACCGACCCTACTCACCTGAAAGTTTCCGATCCGGGTAAATTGGAAGGAAATACAGTATTCACTTATCTGGATGCTTTTTGTAAGCCTGAGCATTTTGGTCGTTATTTGCCGGATTATCCTAACTTGGATGAACTGAAGGCGCATTACACCCGTGGTGGATTGGGAGATATGAAGGTGAAAAAGTTCCTGGCCGCTATAATGCAAGAAGAATTGACGCCTATCCGCGAACGTCGTAAAGAGTTTGAAAAGGATATTCCGGCTATTTACGAAATGTTACGTAAGGGTTGTGAAACAGCCCGTGCTACGGCAACCGCTACATTGGATGATGTGCGAAAAGCGATGAAGATTAACTATTTTGATGATGTGGAACTGATTGCTGAACAGGCAAAGCGTTTCGGCCAAGAATAAAATAAATTCAAGAAAAAGGGGAAACTATATATAATAAGGTATAGTTTCCCTTTTTTGTTTCTTGAATGATAATACAGAGTATGTAACTTATCCTCTGTATTTCAGTGTGTTAAGTGCTTAATTGAAAAATAAATGAAAAAATAGTATGCATAAAATTTGCAGTTATCGGAAATAGCCGTATCTTTGCAACGCTTTTAAAACAAGAAGCTACCGGGCGTTTAGCTCAGCTGGTTCAGAGCATCTGCCTTACAAGCAGAGGGTCGGCGGTTCGAATCCGTCAACGCCCACTCCATCTTCACCTCTTGTTTTATAAAAAGCAACTTTCGGGCGTTTAGCTCAGCTGGTTCAGAGCATCTGCCTTACAAGCAGAGGGTCGGCGGTTCGAATCCGTCAACGCCCACCGAAGAATGAAATTAAATATTGCACGAGAAAGCACTATCGGGCGTTTAGCTCAGCTGGTTCAGAGCATCTGCCTTACAAGCAGAGGGTCGGCGGTTCGAATCCGTCAACGCCCACCGAAGAATGAAGCCTTGCACACAATGATGCAAGGCTTTTTTGTTTCAGTAAGTTTCCCTAATTAAAATGTATGGGCATGAAAACATTGCTACTTATCGATAATCAGGATATTACCCGTGAAGGTATGAAAACGGTGGCCGGTCGGATAGGAGGGTTCGCCGCAATAAAGGAAGCCGGCAGTCAGAGTGAATTAACCGGACTTCTTGTCGATAATCCCAATGCCGTTGCAGTGTTGGACTATACATTGTTTGATACTTCGGCTGAATATTTGCTTATATTGCAGGAACGGTTTAAAGAAGCGCATTTCATTCTGTTCAGTGATAATTTAAGTGAGGATTTTATCCGGCGTATGGTTTTTGGCGGAACTTCATTCAGCGTGGTGATGAAAGATGCGCCGATGATAGAGATAGAGGAAGGGCTGCGGAAGGCAAAACAGCATTTACAATACATGTGTACGCGTGCAGTCTGGCTGTTGCAGCATAAAGAAGACAAAAAAGATAAGTTAGTTTCACCGCTTACGGTCACGGAGCGTGAAATTCTGAAACTGATGGCATTGGGCAAGACTACGAAAGAGATTGCGGCTGAGCGTTTCCTAAGTGTATATACGGTAATGACTCACCGCAAAAATATCTTTCGCAAGCTGGAAGTGAACAATGTGCACGAAGCAACAAAATATGCCCTTCGTGCAGGGATTGTGGATGTGGTGGAATATTATATTTAGGATAAAGTGATTTCACCGCTTCCCACACAGATTTCCGCATTCTTGTCATACAGCACACCGAACTGTCCGGGGGCTATACCCTGTAAGGGGACGTGGCTGTGGATTCGGAACAAGTTATCTTCCCGTGTCAATATTCCTTTCATGAAAGTGTCTGTATGCCGGATCTTGAAAGAAACATCTGCGGAAGGTGCTCCCTTCCATAAGTCCTCTGTGATGAAATGAAAATCATGCAAGGCAAAGTCTGTCCCATATTGTTTGTCTGTATCATAACCATGTGAGACATAAATGATATTCTCGTCTATATCTTTGCGGATAACAAACCATGGTCCTCCACCTAGTCCCAATCCTTTGCGCTGTCCTATGGTGTGAAACCAATATCCTTTGTGAGTGCCAATCCGCTTTCCTGTTTCCATTTCAATGATGGCTCCTTCTTTCTCACCCAAGAAACGGCGAAGGAAATCATTATAGTTGATTTTTCCTAGAAAGCAGATACCTTGACTGTCCTTGCGTTGTGCACTGGGCAGTTTGGCAATGCGGGCGATATCCCTGACCTCATTCTTCATCAGACCTCCCAAAGGGAACATCAGTTTTGAAATTTGCAGATAATCTATTTGTGCCAGGAAAATCTGTTTGGTCCTTGACGGGGTCTTGTGCGGTTCCCAGCCATATTTTTCCATCTTTTTCAAGGATACTGGCATAATGGCCGGTGGCTGTTTTGTCATACAGATGTCCCACCTCCTGCTCGAAGCATCCGAATTTGATGAGCTTGTTACACATCACATCCGGGTTGGGAGTAAGACCGCGTTTCACTTTATCGATGGCGTATGCCACTACATTGTCCCAGTACTGCCGGTGCAGGTCGATGATATTCAGGTTCAGACCGTATTTGCGGGCGGTGGCGGTACATAGTTCAATGTCCTCTTCTGCCGTGCAGGTGAGATCTTCGTCACCGTCCATTCCGATTTTAATATAGAAAAGATCCGGTTTGTATCCTTGTTCGCAGAGGAGATGTACGACAACCGCGCTGTCTACTCCTCCTGAAATTAATGCAGCTATATTCATCTCATTTTATGATAATGGGTATTCTTCAAAAGCATAAAGCACGGTAGACAAATATCGTTCCCCCGTATCGGGCAAGATTACTACAATTTGTTTTCCTTCATTTTCGGGGAGTTTGGCCAGTTCCAATGCGGCATAGGCAGCTGCTCCCGAAGATATTCCAACCAATAACCCTTCTGTCAGAGAAAGTTCGCGTCCTGTGCGGATGGCGTCATCATCTTTCACCCGGATTATTTTGTCTACCAATTTTCCATTGTAGGTATGGGGGATAAATCCTGCTCCAATACCTTGTATCTTGTGCAGCCCCGGATTTCCACCCGAAAGGACGGGGGAGTTATCCGGCTCTACAGCCACAATCTGTATATGGGGATTCTGTTTTTTTAATCCTTCCGCTACTCCGCTTAAAGTGCCGCCTGTGCCTACTCCGGCAACAAATATATCTACCTTTCCGTCCGTGTCGTTCCATATTTCCTGTGCAGTGGTACGTGCATGGGCGGCGGGATTTGCCGGATTCTCGAATTGTCCCAGAATGACAGCTCCCGGAGTCCGGTCACGCAGTTCTTCCGCTTTTTCTATGGCTCCTTTCATTCCTTTTGCACCTTCGGTCAGTACCAATTGTGCTCCCATAGCTTTCAGCAGGTTCTGGCGTTCCTTGCTCATGGTTTCGGGCATTGTCAATATGGCTTTGTAACCTTTCACACTGGCAACCCATGCTAATCCTACGCCGGTGTTGCCGCTGGTTGGTTCAATGATAACCGCTCCGGGTTTCAAGATTCCTTTGGCTTCTGCATCCTCTATCATTGCCAGGGCTATACGGTCTTTTACACTTCCTCCGGGATTGAAATATTCCAGTTTGGCAACTACTTGTGCTTTCGCGTCGTGTTTTCGGCTGAGGCGTGACAGCTCCAACAGAGGAGTTCCTCCGATGAGCTCAGTCAATTCTTTTTTAATTCTTGCCATAATCTTTTCATTTAGTGGATTCTAATGTTATAATGCAAAGATAGGGGGAGATGTTCATGATGACAATACCCTATTTATGGTATATTTTATAGTGTTGTCTCTTGAATAATTGTGTATCTTTGTCCGGAATTAACAAATCTAACCTATGATGAAAACAAGAAATCTTATTGGGATGATAGCCTTTTGCTTGTTTGCATTGGCAGCTTGTACCCCTTCAAAAGAGTCGGAAAAAACACTGACTGTTCTTTCATGGAATGTATGGCATGGCGGTCATTCAAAAACTTATCCGGAAAAGGTGTGAGGGAACTATTGATATTCTGAAAAAAAGTGAGGCTGATGTGGTCTTGATGGTTGAAACTTATGGAGCTGCCCCGATGGTAGCCGACTCATTGGGATATTCATACAATCTCATTTCTGATAATCTTTGTATTTATAGCCGCTATCCCATTATCCGGAAATATGCTTTTGCCGACAGCATAAGTACCTTTAATTTCGGCGGAGTGATGATAGATGTGAATGGGAAACCTGTCCGTGTGTTTGATACTTGGTTGCATTATCTTCCTGATATGCGTTTGGCCCCGACGGATAAATCCAAGGAAGAAATATTGGCTTGGGAGATGGAGGGAACACGTGATGAGGAAATACATAAGATTTTGTCTGTTCTTCAACCCTTGTTGGCAGAGGCCGACAGTATTCCAATTATAATGGGCGGTGATTTTAACGTGCATTCTCATCTGGATTGGACGGAAGCTACCCGTAACCTGTATCTTCATGGTGGTGCAGTGGTGGATTGGCCCGTTTCCATTGCTATGGAAGAGGCGGGATTTAAAGATAGTTTCCGTGAGATGAACCCCGATCCGGTGGCCAGTCCGGGAGTAACGTGGCTGGCAGATGCGGATTCGTTGGAAACCGAATGCCGTATGGACCGCATTGATTTCATTTATTATCAGGGGAAAACCATTCAAGCGATAGCGTCTGAGTGCTATGACAATAGCTTGGGTAAAACTTTTACTTTCAAAGGAGAAGACTTTTTCTATCCTTCAGATCATGGTTTTGTCCTCTCGAAATTCGAACTTAAATAAGAATTGATTAAAATAAATATTCATGAAAAAGACTTTTTTATTATCATGCCTGATGCTGGCGGCAATGCCCGTTATGGCTGCTTACACAGGTCGTGTATATGTAGATAAAAACAAGAATGGCGTGTTTGACCCAGGTGAAAAACCACGGGCGGGCATCAAAGTATCCGATGGCTTGAATGTGGTTGAAACGGCTGCCGACGGTAGTTTTACTTTACCCGGTCATGAACGTGAACGTTTTATTTTCATTACTACTCCTTCGGGATATAAAACATTTAATCGTCATTATCATAAAATAGAAGAGAAACAGTCCGGTTATGATTTCGGCTTGATGCCTTATAGTGGACGGATTCGCAAGGATGGTTCTCACAAGTACATTCATATTGCTGATACTGAAATATTTAATACGGAAAACCATGAAGACTGGGTGAATAATGTGCGTGACTATGCCAGGAATGAACAGGCGGCTTTTATCATTCATACCGGGGATATCTGCTATGAAAAAGGCTTGAAGGCTCATATCAAACTGATGAATACGGAAAATATGGACTGTCCTGTCTTTTATTGTATCGGAAATCATGATTTGGTAAAGGGAAAGTATGGCGAAGAACTTTTTGAAAGCATTTATGGGCCGGTATATTATTCTTTTGATGCAGGTAATGTGCACTATGTTGTTACGCCGATGCCCGGAGGAGACCATGCTCCAGGCTATACTTCCGATGACGTATGTCGTTGGTTGAAGAACGACTTGGCTCATATCCGCCCCGGAACTCCTGTTGTTGTTTTCAATCATGATTTGCTGACATACGAAGATACCTTTATTTTTAAGAGCAAGAATGCCGGAAGCATTAATCTGAATGAGTATAACCTGAAAGCGTGGGTATATGGTCATTGGCATATTAACTATATGAAAAAACAGGGAGATGTTTACAGTGTTTGTACTTCCTCATTGGATAAAGGAGGCATAGATCATTCCACTACTGCTTTTCGTGTGATGCACGTAGATAGTAAAGGAGATTTCACTTCCGAGCTCCGTTATACCTATTTGGACAAGAATATCTGTATCGCTTCGCCTGCCGGAGTAATGGCTTCGGGTGTCCTTCCGGTGGCTGTCAATGTGTATTCTTCCGTGTCGCCGGTGAGAGAAGTGCTCTATACCTGTTTGGCCGACGGAAAACCTGTGTTGAAAAACAAGAGATTGCTGCAAAGCACTGACTGGTCATGGAACGGGGAGCTTCCTTTGTCTGATAAATATGTGGGTAAAGAACTTACTTTGCAGGTAACAGCTCGTTTTAATAACGGAGAGATAGCTAAGGCAGAAAGCAATTTTGTCTGCCGGACTGAAAAGGTGGCTCCTTTGTTTTCTGCTGACTGGGATAATCTGTTAGGCAATGCGAAACATTCCGCCCCCGTTTCCGCTCCATTGAATTTGCCTTTGCAGCTGGCATGGACTAACAATGTCGGAGCTAATCTTTATATGACTTCTCCACTGATACACAAGGGAAAAGTAATTGTTGCCTCTGTGGATGAAGATTTGAAAGGTGCGGGCCATGTGTATGCTTTGAATGGGAAGGACGGTACAATTCTTTGGAGTTGTCCTGTTCGTAATTCTATTAAAAACTCCATTGCGGTTGATAGTGACATCGTGTTTGCCCAGGATGCTCAAGGTTTTTTGTATGCCATTGATACCGAAACCGGCAAGTTATGTTGGGAAAAGCAATTGCCTGTAAATGGTTTACCAGCCCTCATCGACGGACTGGTGGCCGATGAAGGAGTGGTCTATGCGGGAACCGGAAAGGGGCTTTGTGCTTTTGAAGCCCGAACGGGCAAACAACTTTGGAAAAATGAAGGCTGGGGACAAGGAGAAGGGACTACGAGCACGCTGACTTTGGGTAACAACCTGCTGGTTGCCGGTGCACAATGGAATGCCCTTTACGGCAATGATGCCAAAACAGGTGAGAAACTTTGGGCGGTCAGCGATAACGGCTTGCGTAATCGGGGAGCATCTCCTGCCATGCATGGTGCCTTGTTGTATCTTATTTCGGATAAATCTTTCTTTATATTAGAGGCGGCTACCGGAAAAGTAATAGTCCGTAAACCATTACCTTATAATGTGGACGTTACTTCTACTCCTTTACTCACTGACAAGGAGATTATCTTTGGTTCTGCACAGAAAGGGCTGATAGCCTTGGACAGTGAAACATTGGAAGAAAAATGGACTTGTCCGGTGGGGGATGCTTTGGTTTATACCTGTCCCTATAGTCGTCAATCTTCCGCTACCATTGAAACCAGTGCGGTATGGGCGGGAGATATCGTTTATGTAGCTGCTTCGGACGGTACAGTGTATGGAATTAATAAAGAGAATGGAAAAGTGGTATGGAAACATGCTACAGGAGCTCCTATGTTCGGGTCGGTAGCCCTGTCGGGTAATGCATTGGTGGTTTCGGACTTTGGTGGAAATGTTTATTTGTTCTGTAAGTAGAGTTACGTAGATTACGATATGATATGGGCGGTAAGTGTGAAGCATCTTCTTTCTTATGATGGAACTATTCAATGGATCAAACAGGAACTATCTAGTTAAATAACCATAAAGTCTGCCCGGAAATACTTCCGGGCAGAATCATTACTGTACCTTTGTTCCCATAAAATATATACAGGCCGTGAGGCCTAATTTAATTATTTCACATGACATTTAAAGAATTAGATCTTATAGAGCCTATTTTGAAGGCTTTACAACAAACCGGCTATACAACGCCGACCCCCATTCAGGAACAAGCAATTCCTGTATTATTAAAAGGTAAAGATTTGCTGGGATGCGCCCAGACAGGAACAGGAAAAACAGCAGCGTTTGCTATCCCCCTCATACAACGACTTTATCAATCAGACCATAAAAAAGGTATCAAAGCATTGATACTCACCCCGACGCGTGAGCTTGCTATACAGATAGGCGAGAACTTTGACCAATATGCTAAATATACCGGAGTGAAACATGCCGTTATTTTCGGCGGAGTGCCCCAAAAGGTGCAAGTTGATGCTTTGAAACGAGGCGTGCAGGTATTGATTGCCACTCCCGGACGTTTGCTTGACTTGCAGTCGCAAGGTTGTATTTCATTGAAGGGGTTGGAGTATTTTGTATTGGATGAGGCAGACCGTATGCTTGATATGGGCTTCATACACGATATCAAAAAAGTATTGAAACTGATTCCTGCCCGGCGACAGACTTTGTTTTTCTCGGCTACCATGCCTTCTGAAATAGAGAAGCTGGCAGATTCCATGTTGACTAATCCGGAGAAGATAGAGGTGACTCCTGTTTCGTCTACTGTTGATACTATTCAGCAAAGTGTTTATTTCGTAGAGAAGAAAGAGAAGAAGGACTTGCTGCTGCATTTGTTGAAGAATCCGGAGATAGAATCTGTATTGATTTTCACCCGTACCAAGCATGGGGCGGATAAATTGGCAAAGATATTGAATAAGAGTGAGATCGGGGCGGAAGCTATTCATGGAAACAAATCGCAGAACGCACGCCAAAGGGCGTTGACGAACTTCAAGGATCACACCACAAGAGTGTTGATAGCCACAGATATTGCAGCCAGAGGCATTGATGTGAACCAGCTTTCTCACGTTATCAACTATGAGTTGCCCAATATATCGGAAACTTATGTGCACCGCATCGGCCGTACCGGGCGTGCCGGACATGACGGAATAGCCATCTCTTTTTGTGAATCGGAAGAATTACCTTATTTAAAAGATATCCAAAAACTGATAGGACTACAGATTCCGGTTGTGAAAGACCATCCTTGGGTGACCGTGGAAGGGGAAAAAGCGCAGGCCGGCAAGACCGAAGAACTGAAAGAAAAAGCAAAAGCCAATAAGGTGTACCGGGGCAGCAAAAGCAATGGTGATTATTGGCGTAGGAAGAAACAGGTTCAAAGCAGGCAAGGGCAAGGCAGGCAGAGTTCGGATAGAAAGGCTTCCGGCAGGCAAGGATAAAGAATGACTTGTCTGCGTTTTATTATAAAATAGTTTATACTTGTTTTTATAATCTGTTTGAACTGAATGCATTTATTAATGCAGAAGAGTTCCCCGCTTTCCAAACAGATGGAAAGCGGGGAACTCTTCTGATATCTTGTGGTATTCTTTCACCGGTTTATCAAACTTTTGCATTATTCGTTGTTTATGCGGCTTTTCCTCATTTAACTTTATTGTAGGGTTTAGTGATAGTATAGGAATAGCTAATTCTTTTTGACTGTAAGAGTAAGCCTTTTTGAAAGGATGTGTTCTATCTCCATAGCCTTTGGAGTTAACTCCCAAGCTTATGGAGATAACTCCAAAGGCTATGGAGTTAACTCCGCAAGCTTGGGAGATAGAACATAAAAGGAAGAAAACGCTTAATGGTTAAAAAGAAAGATTTTAATAATAAGAAAAAAGGATTGCATTTCATTCCAAGTCTTCAATAATCTTCTCCACATCCACAGGTTGCAGTCGGTCATAGACTTTCTATCATTATTACAGGGAGCAATCCATAGGCGCCTACACACCACAGACAGTCCGGAAAGAACTTACCATCGGGAGTTGTTTCTCCTGCTTCTATTCCCAATATCCGTTTAAATTCTTCCGGTAGTTTTTCGGAACCACGTACACGGCAGACCGTTCCCATGCATACGGAGATGGGATGTTTTTCCTTTGGGGATCATGACAAAGAACGTATAGCAAGCAACCATGCCATACACTTTCTATACGGGCATGTTCAGTTTGCGGGCGATGATACGTTACATCTCTTCAGGCTGGTTCCCATGCTTATTGCCAATCTTTCCGTTTTCTTCATGATTGCTTGTAATTTACAGGTGGGGCGTATTTTCATGGGCATAAGAATTAGTGTGTTGCAAAGATCGGAAAATGTCCGGGTTGATAAAGGAAGAGTGGAAAATATGAAAAAAAAGAAGCCCGGTCCGTTTGGTGGTGAACGGACCGGGCTTTACAATCAATTTGTCAACCATTTATAGCCAATGGGAACTGCTGTGCCTCCATCGGAACTTTAGAACTGTGCGACAGGGCGCGTGGCGTAATTGCTGGCTTTGCTGTTGGCAACTATCGCACCACTAACGAAATTCAGATACCAGGCGGATTCTGCCGAGTGTTCGGAAGAAGACCAGTACCCCTTGCGTGTGAAATCATTGAAACAATCTTGTTTGTCTTTGCAAATGACTCCGGTTTTTTGAAGTTCCCACAACAAAGTCAACTCGCCTGCCGACGGTAAATACCATTCACCTGCCGATTTGCCGCTGGTACTGTATTGGTAGCAGTAACCTCCTGCCGGGTAACTGGAAGAACTTTTACCAAGATAGGCGGTGTGAGCCTTTCCGTTGAAGTCGCTGATGGCTCCTTCTGACACCCAGGTGGCAGGTTGTCCGGTTTCAACATGGATGGTTGCTCCCTTGATGCGTTCCTCGTCCTTATCGGAGAAGAAAGAATCGGCGGTTCCGTCATAATAAGGGAGAACACCGCTTGTCAATGTACCGTCAGCGGTGGTATAGTTTTCGATGCCTTCTATATCTTCTGCTTTGCTGATCCATTTGGTACTGGACTGGTTGTCGCTTAATGCCACGATGCGTCCGAATGGAGAAGTGGACAGGGTGGGCGAGAGATTGCCGTCCGCATCATCCAGGGCATAGACAATACCGATGCAGGTTTTATTCTCATTCCTCTCGCTGGAGAAGGTAGCGTCGCTATAGTAATAATCGCCTACCTTGGCAGAAGGTAAAAGAGTGCAAGTGAGTGTCGGCGCTTCGTATACTTTGCCTTTCTCCAATTTGATGGTTGTCGAAGTAGCTGTCTCATACACTTCACCGGTGGTGGTAACAAGGGTGAAATGCAATTGTGCTTCGGAAGGGAAGAAGGAGATGTAAGTGGTTCCGGAAATACCGGTTTTGTTTTTAATAGTGATATTTCCTGTTTGGGTACTGCTGAACTCTCCGTTTTTTAGTTTCATAACGGCACTGGAGTAGAGGGTTCCGGCAGTGGCGGTTACGGTAATTCTTGTGATGTTGTTCAAAGGACTGTCACCGTTGGCGGTGAACTGGAATTTACCGATGGTGACCAAGCTAGTCATTTCGCAGGCGGAAGAGCCTGTAGTTTCGTTCATGCTGGCTTTACACAGTGCCCACGAGTAATCATAATTTGTTATACCTGCCAGTGTTCCGTCTTGTCCGCTCAGGTTGAGGGTTTGAGTCAGAGTGTCGCTGCTGGTCGCGGTGATGGCTGCCGCCGGGTAGAATACGGCAATTTCATTCTCATTCTTTACCAGTGTCGAAAGATCGCCCGTAAAGGTGTCAGAAGAGTCGGTTTTTCTTGTGAGAATGCTTTTGGGAACGCCGCTGGAACCGGTTTTCATTACGGCCAGTTGGCTGTTGGCGTTCCAGTTGCCTTGCAGGATGCCTGTATCCTCTGCATCTGAAGAACGGGGGGACAGTGATGCTGTGAGAGAAAAAGGAACGGTGGAGGTTGTCGTAACTTGATCATCGTCATCGCTACACCCCAACATGCATAGAGCGATGCCCAAACAGAGAATAGTTGTTGTCTTTTTCATCATCGTTTTCGTTTTGCTGTTTTATGATTAAAACTTGAATGGTATTTATTATTTAATTTTAGACAGCAAAGGTAAATGTTCTCGGCCGATTTTTCTAATCTATTCGGCGAAAGCTGATTTTTTTTCGATAAATTAGGGGAATAAGGGGAAATTTGAGGAGATGGCAGGGGTGTTCATTGTCTCCCTGTTTAAATTCTCATTGAAAATCATAGTTTTTTGTTGTTTTGAATGAAGGTAATTGTATGAATGAAAATTTAAACAGGGATTTTTATGGAAACTTTTTAGTTTTCTTTGCCTTTTTGATCGGGATATAGTGACTGGTAATAATTGATTCGTTCTGTCCATGGACGGTATTCAAAAGGATAAACGTGTTGTTGCTCTGCCCATCGTGTCCATTTGTTTTCTAATTCTTTTGCTTTTAAAGGAAATTGTTCGGAAAGATCTTGTGTCTCAAAAGGATCGGTGGTGAGGTGAATCAATTCCCAAGGCTGTCTGCCGTTGGCACGTACTAGTTTCCAACCGTCAGACAGGATGGCGCATGAGGTCTGATGTTCAAAGAAAAGATCGCGCGGCTGTATTTTCTGTTTTCGTATAGCCGGTAGGAGACTGGTTCCGGCCAATTTCACTTTTTGATTGTGAAACGTGTCGGGGTAATGTGCGGAAGCAATATCCAGGCAGGTGGGAAAAATATCAATGATATGACTGGGTTCCCGACAGATACTGCCTTTTTCTGTCTGGCTTTTGCTTCTTCCGTCTGTAAGGATGAGAGGGGAACTGGTTCCTCCTTGGAATACCCATTGTTTGTAACTGCGATAGGGGGTATTGCTTAAATCAGCCATCAGCTGTTTGATGAATCCCCCTTCACTGGTAGAGCCGTTGTCGCTCATAAACAGAAACAGGGTATGTTCATACATTCCTTTGTCTTTTAAGGTCTGTATTACCTTTCCTATGCCGCTGTCCATGATTTCGATCATGGCGGCATAGGTAGCCATATCGGTTATCCATTTTTCTTGCTGCTGTGGAGTAAGTTCGGTCCAGGCGGGTCGTTTACCGTCCGGAAATTCTTTTTGGAAGACTGGAAGAACCATTTCCGGCGTTATCAGCCCTAAGGCTTTTTGACGTTCGAAACGTTGTTGGCGTAGAACATCGTAGCCGGCTTTATAGCGCTCACGGCAAGCATCTATCTTGTCTTGGGGGGCTTGTAGGGGCAAGTGAGGTGCGTAATGTGCTATGTACATGAACATGGGAGTCTGCGTGGGATGTTGTTTGATAAAACTAACGGCAGAGTCTGTGATAGCGGTGGTATAGTAATAATCATCCGGAAACTCGGTAATCCGTTGCAGATTATGATAAACGGGATCTGGTTTGTAATAGCTTCCCCCCCCATGCAGGCAGCCGTAGTATTTGTCGAATCCCCGTTGAACTGGATAACTTCCATTGGGGGTTTCAAAGGCCGCATCTAAGGTAACATGCCATTTGCCACTCATGTAAGTGGCATAGCCTTGGTCGCGCAGTACTTCGGCAAGGGTGGGCAGGTGATCCGAAATCTGTCCCCGATACCCCGGACGATGTTCGTCTACCGCGGTCATCCATCCCATTCCCGCTTCGTGCTGATAATGTCCGGTGAGTAAGGCGGCACGGCTGGGGCAGCTTCGTCCTGTGTTTTTAAATTGGCTGAAACGTATGCCTTGTTCGGCCAGATAATCTATATTAGGGGTATGTATTTCTCCTCCGTAGCAGGATAAATCAGAGAATCCCATATCATCGCATAAAATCAATACGATATGGGGATGTTCCGTGTCTGGTTTGGCGTGAGTGACTGCTACAGTGGAGGTTATGGCAGTTAGTGCCAGGGTTGTAACGGTTAACTTATATGTCATGGGTGATTTGTATTTTAGTCTTTTCATTTTGTTCCATCCCTTGTGGGGATGGAGTAGAAGAGGCTTTGAATTGCTTTTCTCTTTCTGCCTCTTCCCCACACCGGATGGAAAGGTTTACTTCTTTTCACCGAAATCAGCTTGCTGTTTTTCCACTTCTTTCAGCTTTTGTGCATTCCGTTCTTTCAGCAAACGTTCCTGTTCCAGTTCGGAAGCCGATTTGGCGGCTGATTGCCCGAAAGGTGAGTCGCTGTTCATGGAAATCAGCGCAGCTTCACTTTCGGTGTAGATGAGAGGATGAGCTGCCGGCTTGCTTTCTAATTCCAACACTGCGCTGGCAGGCATTTGCGAGCCTTCGAACAATACGCTGGCAGTGATTTTGATTTTACCCGGCTTTAAGGTGGATTGTATCAGCACGGGGGCTGTCCCCCATTTTACCGGAGCTGGATTGGCCAGTATATTCGCTCCGCCTAAAATACGTCCTTCTCCTTCTACATGGAATTTCACATAATAGTTGTTCAGACGTTTGATGTTCCCGTTTTTATCGGCTATGGCGGCTACTACGGTTACAAAGTCGGAGCCATCAGCTTTTAAGTCGGTGTTTTCATTGTCAACCCAAAGCAGCAGTTTCTCGGGACGCCGGGCCGGTCGTACTTCGTGCGTGGCAACTACTTTTCCGTCTATGATGCCTTCGGCCAGTAGGAACACCTCGTCCTGTTTCTTCTTTCTCATAGACATGTTTTTGTCTATCATGAAGTCGTATATATCTTTGAATGTTATAACGGGTGAGGGCATTCCTTCTTTCGTTGCCGGCTTGGTGTAAGTCCATGTCTTGCCACCTTTATTATAAGTAAGCCGCACCTCGTCACAATTGGAGTATACAGTAACGTCTTTGGGTGAGAAGGGAGTCATTTCATGGGCGATGTGCACCATCGGTCCTGTTTCGAAAAGACGGTCTTGCTTTTCGGGCGAGCGCTGGGCTTTGAACATATAATAAGCATATTTGGGTTGACGGAATACGTCCATCACACCACCATAGAAGGGATCGGGATGATAGCCGCGTTGGTGGTCGAACGAGTGCCACAAACAGCCGCCGACGTGTTGGCGCGGAGTACGGCAGAGTACATCGTAACAGGTGAAAGGATAACGGGGAGCGGCATAGTGCTGTGCCTGGATGAGCATAGCCTGTTCCCCCCAGTTGCGTGCCACACGGCTGGGGGAGTTGTGCGAGTTCCAGTCGTCTACATTATCTCCCCACTCGCGGGTGAAATAGGTTATTTTAGGGTCGAGGCTTTTGATGGCCCAGTCCTTGTCCGCGTTGGCCGGATGAGTGAAGAGTACCGGATATACCTCATGTCCCCGTGCTTCGCTGTCGCAACCGGAATAGCAATACGGATAAGGGTATTCTTGATTGACAATATCGAGGGTATTTTTGGCGAAGTCTGCCGGATACCAGGTTTCATTCAGGATAGGTTCCCATAACCATACACAAGGGTGATTGCGGTCACGCCGTACCAGGTTGCGGATATCGCTATAGACACGTTGTGCAAATTCGGGGGCGTCATTCCAGAATTGCCATCCCGGAGTGTTGACGATGACGAACAAGCCCAGTTCGTCGCAGGCGTCCATAAAGGCGGGGTCTTGAGGGCAGTGAGCATTCCGGATGACTTTCATACCTGCGTCGCGTAGCTTTTTAGCGTCGCGCCAATGAATGCTGTTGGCAACGGCATTGCCTACTACGGCAAAATCCTGATGGCGGTTGGCGCCAATCAGTGGGCTTGGATAAGGTTTGCCGTTCAGCCAGAATCCGTCCTTGCCCTTGAATTCTACGCTGCGGATACCGATGCGGCGGCGGTAGCCGTCCACTACATTTCCTTCATTGTCGCGGATACGGACAATCAGGTTATATAACGTAGGCGTTTCAGGGCTCCAAAGCAGGGGAGACTTCAACATTATTTTATCTTTTGAAGTGACTGCCTTGCCCGGACGTACTTGAATGACATCGTTCAGAAATGCGGCTTGTGTGCCGTCGGGTTGCTGAAGTTCATATTCTACTACTCCTTTGAAGTTCTTTTTACTGTCATTACGTATATGGGCTTTCAGGATTATTTCTGCGGAAGTGTCGGAAACTTTGTCGTATGCCACGAAAAGCCCGCCGCCTGCCATTTCGTTTTCGAAATTGGGATCGGTGATGAAAACCGGACGATGGGCTATTAGCCAGCAGTCACGATAGATGCCGCCAAAATAAGTATAATCCAGTACATCCTGTGCTTTGCCGGGAGGATAACTGGGGTCATTGCTGTTGTCTGCCCATACAGCTATCACATTGTCTGTCCCCCAATTCAGTGCATCGGTGACATCAACGACTACAGGCAGGTATCCGCCAAAGTGTTCGGTCAATAAATTGCCGTTTACAAAAACTTTGCTTTCCCATGATAGCTTCGAAATGCAGGAAAAGTTTTTTGCCTTTCAATTCATTTGCCGGAGTGAAATGTTTGCGGTACCATACCTCACCTTGATAGTTGATACATCCACTGGCCTCAGTCGGTACATATTCGATGCCGTCGGGCAGGGAAACCACTTTCCAGTCCTGGTCATTAAAGTCAGTGGTTTCCGCACCTGTAGCGGTTCCTTTGTGGAATCGCCATGCCGGATTCATGGAATATACTTCACGTCCGGAGTTTGCCAGTTCATAGAAACCGGCAGTAGAAAACTCAGGCTGGTAGGCTGCTTGCATCTCATAGAGAGGAAATAGCAGCAGGGCGATGAGATAAGATAAAAAATGTTGTTTCATAAAGTAGTGTTGTATTATAAGGTTCATATTATTTTTTATATTAAAGTTTCATTCGTTGTTTCTTATGGAATGTTTTTCTGTCGGGCGGTCTGAGAGTTCATCCATGTTCTTGTCTTCCTTATCATTGGAATTTCATAATAATACCACCAGTCGCTGTTGTTGGTTTTGGCGGCAAGATGGTTGTGGTGGTTTTGGTCAGCAATGTAACCGTCAGGTTGTTCCATAAAACGGGTCTGTGAATAGGTCTCTTCCAATTGTTTTCTCATGGTCTGAAAGTCATTGCACACTTCATTTATTTGTTGCAATGCTGTCTGTTTGTCTTGTTCATGTATAGTGATATCATAGTTGTGCAAGGCTAGAATCAGACGGACAGGGAAGTTGAACAAGTGGTTTGTCTGTTCGTATACCTCTAATGTATAGCGGTTGCGTAAAGCATGTTGTTTAGCCTCTTTTATGCCTTGGCATATTTTTTCATATCGTTTTTGTTCCACCTTTGCTTGGGCTATTTTTTGTTGGTAGGTACGGCTCCATGCTCCCGGTGCGTCTGGATCCGGTAGGCTGATTAAAGTAAAATCAGTAGTTCCCCATGCCGGATTGCGCCTTCCCGAATTGACCAGGGCATCATCAAAGAAAAATGCTTCTTGTTCCAGTTCATCCAGAAAAGCCATATGGTTGTCATTTGGATGAAAGCCAAATTCTCGTTGGGCATGTGCGGCTTTGAAGGCTTCGACTGTCCGTGCTGTTGGGTTCCAGCCATATTCTCCCTGTGCGATGTATCCACGCCACACCGTTTCAGAGTGTGGGGAACCATCATCCCATGCTGTGGCCAAAATTCCTTCCAGTTGATTTTGAGCAACTAATTTGCTGAATCCTTTGATATAGCCGGCCAGTGAATTTTCACGCGGTATAAATGGAGAACTGCCACACGAAGCAGCGGTAGCTCCCATTACTTTCAGTCCTTTGTCATGATACCATTGTAAAATGCGTTGATGCCCCGGCTGGGTGGCATCTTTGTAGTTCCATCGCATATACACACATTCTTTGGGGAATAATTTGATGCTTTCATTCAATTTTTTATCGTTCCATTTTGCTGCTATTTCATCCTGGGTTTCATTACTGTTGACCAAATCCCATACACCGCCGTATTTTAATGGCATATCATCCCAGAAAATAGGAATGCGGTTGTGAGCTGTTGCGAAATCGCATACTTTTTTCAACCAGATCATTTGTAGTTCAAATGGAGTTTTTCCGGTGGCTTTACAGCGTTGGTCTATGCCTATGGCGGTAATTTCATCTCCTCCTATATGTAAGTATTTGCTATAAGGCATGGCTTCGATAGCATCCCGGTAAAGGTCGAATTGCAAATCATAGGTACGAGGGTCAGATGGGCAAAACTCCCAGTCGCTGTCGGGGTTTTCACGTAGTTCCCAATGATGTTTTAAAATAAAACCGGCATGTCCCAAACCTTGGACCAAGGGGGTTATTTCAATATTCCGTTCTTTGGCATAGCGGCATAAGGCTTGCATTTCCTGCTTGCTGATGGCATTGGGGGCACCTATTTCGGGGCGTCGGGTATAACGCAGTTTATCTTCCAGCTCCCAAATAACTGCGTTTATTTTGTATCGGGCCAGTTTGTCTATTTCCTGATAATAATACTCCATGCGGTCTAAATGATGTTTTACATCAAAGTGCACGGCCCGATAGGAAATGGCCGGATAATCGATGATTAGCATGGCTGGAATAAGTATGTTGAAATCCCGGCTGTCTTCCATTAATTGTTCTAAAGTTTGGCAACCGTAGAAGATACCTGTCATGGTTCTGGCTGATATACAGACTCCTTTTTCATTAATTTCCATCATGTATCCTTCCGGAGAAGCAGGAACATGCTGGCTGGTGAGTTGGAGCCGGATGGGTTTCCCTTTTCGTGGGCAACGGGGAAGTTTGTTGAGCATATCTCCCAATATGGGGATGGAAGTTGTGTCTGATGACAGAATATAGGATAACTCCCAATAATTGATTCCTTTTCCAGAAGTCAGTTCTATGGATTGTGGTTGTGGAAGCAACTGGAATGTCTTGTCTAATTCTCGAGAAGCAACCTCTTCTATGAATAAGCATAAACAGAGTAATAAAAGAATTTTTTTCATATCACTTCGATGATTAATTTTTTTTCTACTAATTTTGTTCCTTGTACAGTCAGGGTTCCTTTTCCTTTTTCTTCGTCAGATTGTAATAATACTACACATTTTCCCCGAAAGCAACGGCAGTGGGGCTGTTGGTATGGAAACATATCTGTAGGGTTTCCGTTGTCTACCCCTAATAGCCGGAGTGGTCCACTTACGTGGAAACTGAGTTCATTGGAGGCATAAGGACAAGGAATTCCGTTTTTATCTGTTATGTCGATCTCTATGCGTATGACTTCATCCGAACCGGCTTTTACAGAATACTTGTTACTGGCAAGGGCGACAGAATGAGGTGCTTCTGCACTTTGATAACAGTCTGTTGCCACGATTTTTCCTTTTTTTATGCCTCGGGCTTCTATTTTTCCGGGCGAATAAGGAACTAACCATATCAGTTGCTCCCCTGTATAAGGTTTACTGCCCAAAGATACATTATTTATAAATAACTCTACTGCATCACAGTTGGTATAAATGACTACGGGAATTGTTTTTCCTTCTTTTCCCGGATGCGTCCAATGCGGAAGAAGGTGTACCATTGGTTTGTCGGTCCATAAACTTTGGTAGAGGAAATAGGCGTCTTTCGGAATGGCAGCTATGTCGATAATACCGAAATTGCCACATCGTTGAGGCCATTCGGCTTCACCTAAATAGTCAAAACTGCCCCATCGGAATTCTCCCATTAACCAAGGGAAAGAACAGGTGCGTTGCCATGATTTACGGGCGCTGATACGTACAGAAGCATTGTCGTAGGACGATTGATAATAGGGATAATCGGATTCTTCGGGGAAGCATTCTTTTTCCGTCAGGTCAGGTATAGGAAAGACCCGATGTTTAAATTGTTCCCAGTTTATGTTTCCTTTTTCCCAAGGAGCGGGGAAATCCCGTCTTCTCCATTGTGTCTGGCTTCGGTATACGCCACGGGTTTGATAAGTGTGGGGTACCTCTGTAGCAATGGCACAAAGTGTTGGGTAGTTTTTGTGGAAGTGTTCTAGTTCTCCTATTTCTTCTCCATTTCCATTGAAGCCGATAATGTCTAGATAGTTGAATTTTTTTTGATAATCGGTCTTCATACCTCTAGTAGGATCAGTTCCTCCTTGAGTGACAGGGCGGTCAGGGTCCAGTTGGTGAAATAGGCTGACCAGGTTGTGTTGGATTTCGGGGGTAGCTCCCGTTACTTCGTTGCCGATACTCCACATAATGATAGAGGGATGGTTACGGTCTCGTTTTATGAAATCAGTCATATCTTTTTGCCACCATTCATCAAAGTAATTTCCATAGTCATCGGCGGCTTTAGGTTGATTCCATCCGTCCAATCCTTCGTTTAGTACCATGATTCCCATCGTATCGCATAAATTATAGAAAGCAGGAGAGAAGGGATTATGACTGGTGCGTATCGCATTACATCCCATATCTTTCAATAATTTGAGACGATAATGAAGTAGGTCGTCGGGTACGGCGGCTCCTACAGCACCGGCTGTATGATGATCGCATACTCCTTTTATCTTTAGTGATTTGCCATTGAGCAGGAATCCGCTGACCGGGTTGAATTCTAATTGACGGAAGCCTACAGGTAATCTACATTCATCTAGTATCTTGTTATCTCTTGTCAGTTGGCATATAAGTGTATAGACGTTAGGAGAATCAGGCGACCATAATAATGGTTTCCTGATGCTCCCTGACAGGAAGCAAAGAGAATCTGCAGATGAGACAAATATTTTTTCAGAAGTATCGGCTATGCTACCGTTGGGAGCTTGTAGATATGTTTTTACTTTGATTGGCTTTTTCTCCTGTGTTTCAATTTCTATAGATAGGGTGTAGGTGGCAGATTGCTTATTTTGTAGCTTGGATCTGAAATGGATTCCGGAATAAGGAATGTGGGTGGGGTTACTGACCAGCAGGTATACAGGACGATATATTCCTGATCCTGTATACCAACGTCCGGTTAATGCTTTGCTGTGATCTACTTTTACAGCGATTTGGTTCTTGCCTTCTTGCAAATATGGAGTTAAATCATATACAAAGCTGATATACCCATTAGGACGTTTGCCCAGCCAATGACCGTTTATCCATACTTCGCTGTTCAGATATACGCCCTCAAATAGGATTTGTACTTTTTTATTTTTCCATTTGGAAGGAATGGTAAAAGTTTTTCGATACCAGCTTATTCCGGCAGGCAGGAAGCCGCTTTGCCAGTCGGTTCCGTTTTCAAATTGTTTATAAGTGCCTTCTATGCTCCAGTCATGAGGAATATTCAATATGCGCCATTGAGAATCGTTATATGAGGAAGAAGAGGCTCCTTTGCCTGCATCTCCTAGATGGAATTTCCAGCCTTTACAGAAATTTATGGTTTCTCCGGCAAAAGATGCCAATAAGAAAAATTGTATGCAAACAAATAAAAGGATACGTTTCATGGTTAGTGTGAAGAGAAAGAGAGGCTGAATGTTGCTTGAAGAACAATCAGCCCCAGAACTAATTTACTGATGTTATATATAAGCTAATACCTGTTGATTTACCATCCTTCACTAGGCGTACAAAGTGGATTGGTGTCAAGTTCTTTGGCTGGTATCGGGAAGTAGTTGAACTTATTGATATTACCGGATTTGCCAGTCTGATAGTTTTTATAGCGGGTATCATCACAAGTTTTTAATGTCTGCTCTAACAATCCCCATCTGCGTAAATCGTAGAAACGTTCGCCTTCCACAAAGAATTCAATGGCGCGTTGGTGTACCAGATCTTCAAAAACCCCTTCTTTGGTTATTGGGCCGCTATAGTCATTCAGGTTGGCGCGTCGGCGGATTTGATTAATATATCCGATAGATGTGTCTAAAGCCCCTTTGTTCATATAGGCTTCTGCCAGCATCAATAATACATCGGCATAGCGGATGGCTCTTTCATTGATGAATGACTTGGGAGGTGCCGGTTCATCTTTTTGAGTCTTCCAGTTCTGATATTTCAAAATCCAGTATGTTTTCCACTTGTCTTGTGCAAAAACTTCCCGGAAAGGTCTTTGGTAGTAAGTGCATCCCTCATAGTCCCATGCCACAGAACAGCGGGCACGATAATCAAAATTGCCGTCTTTGTCTTTTTCCTTCCAGAAGATATCCATAATTTGCTGGGTAGGATTTGCTTCATACCATCCTCCGACTTCAGCAGCGGCATATTCTTTAGGGCGGGTATTGGATTGGGTGGAATTGATATTTTCTCCATCTCCCCAAAGATCTGTTCCACCCACATCTTCTATCAATAACTCGAAAATACTTTCGGCATTGTTTTCATGAGTGTCATCAAAATTCCAATTAAAGTCCTCTACTAGTTTGTAGGTGTAAGGATTCTGCGTCAGAGGCTCGAGGACGTTTATCGCTTCTTGCCAATTTTCTTCATAGACATATATTTTACCCAAAGCGGCATAAGCGGCTCCTTGTGTAGGCTTTCCTATTTTATTCGTTATGGGCAATAGGGAAGCAGCGGTTTTTAAATCTTCTTTGGCTTGTGCCCATATATCAGCTTGTGATGATTTTGCTAAAGGGAAAGTCGAGGGAGATTGGGAGGCTGTCAGGCGGAGAGGGGCGTCTTTAAACTCTTTGGCTAACTGGAATAAATAGAAGCCACGTATGAAAAGACATTCTCCTTTTACCGAATTTTGAAAATCGGTAGAAAATTGTTCTTTCTTTTCTTCCAGTTTTTGCATAATGGAGTTGGTACGGTACAAGGCATTGTAAAATTGATAGAACATGCCTTGTGTCAGTGAGTTTGTATTACTATTAGTAAAACGGTTTACTGTATATACATCCGAAATATCGTTGCGGAAGTCGACTTCATCGGCTCGGGCTATTCTCAGCATTACACCGCGAGTTCCATAATAACCGCCGTTTAGGGCATTCTTCAGTGGAGTATAGCAAGAGGTCAAGGCCAGATTGAAATCGGTTTCATCTTTCCAAAAAGTATCTTCTGTTGCTTGGTTGGGATTGGCCTGGTTTAATTGATCTTCGCAGGAACTGAATAGCATGCCTGAAATCAATATGGTCAATGTCGTTTTAATATATGTTTTCATAAGATGTTTATTTTTAGAATGTTACATTTAGTCCTAACATGAAAGTACGGTTAGTCGGGTAAATAAAATTATCAAATCCCCGATAATTGGCATTGTCTGCATTGACATCCGGTGAATATCCGCTGTAACTGGTGATAGTAAATAAGTTTTCAGCGTTAATATACACACGGGCATGCTGTATGGCACCTTTAAACCATGTCTGAGGAAATGTATAACCTAATTGAACACTGCGGAGACGCAAATAAGAACCATTTTCAAGATAACGGTCGGATTCTGCACGGGTATTACGGTTAGGATCATCCCATGTCAGACGTGGATGGGAGGCATTTTTGTTTTCAGGAGTCCAATAATCCAGGCAACTTGCCAGAAAATTGGAACCTTTGGTTACATCTTCTAATGTCTGACGGGTTGCATTATAAATTTTATTTCCTAACACTCCTTGCAGTCCGATTGATAAGTCGAAATTTTTGTATCTCATATTACCATTCAGCGCGAAAGTAAAATCGGGAAAAGGACTGCCTTGAAATACACGGTCGTCGTCATTGATAACGCCATCGTTGTTGGCATCTACAAATTTTATATCACCCGGTTCGGCGGCTGGTTGTATTTTTTTACCGTCTTTGGCATATGCGTCTACTTCTTCCTGACTATTGAAATATCCGGCTGTAGAGATAAGCCAATAACCTCCAATAGGATATCCGGCTTTGGTTTCACTGGTAGTGATGTTTTGGTTGGTAGAACCGCCTTTGATAGATCCGCTTTCACTTCCCATGGCTATTACTTTGTTTTTATTGAAAGACCCAATTAAGTTGATGCCATACGAAATATCCGGATTGGGTTGGTCCATCCATCCTAAATTGAATTCAAAGCCATTGTTACGTATCTTGCCCGCATTGCGTATAGGGTCATTGGCACCACCGGAAGAGATAGGAATAGGAACGGTCAGCAAGATATCTTTTGTATTTTTCACATAATAGTCTGCTGTTAAGCTTAGTCGGTTATTAAAAGCCATAAAATCAATGCCGACATTAGTCATAGCGGTTTCTTCCCATTTTATATCCGGATTGGCAAAATTTTTAGGAAATGCTCCTTGAAGCAGACCACCGTTGCCATCGGGATAATTGATGCCGGTAGTGATGGTGGAGGAATATTGATAGTTATCGATTTCTTGATTTCCTAAAACGCCATATCCGCCACGAAGCTTTAGCTGATCAAGCCAATGCACGTTTTCCATGAACTTTTCTTCGGCCACATTCCATCCTAATGAAAAAGAGGGGAAGTAACCATATCGATTGTTCTTACCGAATTTGGAGGAACCGTCCCGGCGGATAGTGGCGGTGAATAAGTATTTATTTTGGTAGGAATAGAATACGCGTCCGAGAATAGAGGTAAGGACACTTCTCCATGAATTGCCTTCGTTGCTGCGATTGGTTGTGGCTGCATCTATTTCTTCTAATCCCTGGGGTAATCCTTCACCATAGGCTTGTATGTGGCGGAATCTGCTGTCTTGATAGGTATAACCTGCCAATGCTGAAATTTTATGCTCTCCGAACGTACGGTCGAAAGTTAATAAATTTTCAACAAGTATATTACGTCTCCTTCTTTGTCTTTCTGTTAATTGGGTGATGCTGTTGGTCGCTAATCCAAAATCATATTTATTGAGATAATTCTTATATCTTTCGAAAGAAAAGTCTGGAGTTAAATTCAGTTTGTATTTTAGTCCTTTAAAAAGTTCAATTTGTGCATACAAGTTAGCGAATATTTTTACATTTTCGTTATAACGGTCCATGATGTTGTCATCAATAATGGCCAATGGGTGAGGAATGTTTACCACATCACCATATGTGCCACCATATCCACCTTCACGAGTATCATCATATTTTTCCAAAGTAGGAACACTTTGCAGAATGGTGCCAATCATGCCGCCTCGAAGTTCCTGGTGAAGGGGCTTGTCATGACTGAATGAAATAATGAGATTTGTTCCAGCAGAGAATATCCCTCTTTTATAATCATTCTTGGATTGGATATTATACCGTTGGTAATTGGTACCTTTTACAATGCCGTCTTGGTTGAAATAACCTAAGCCGGTGTAATAAGTGGAATATTTTCCACCACCTTTTACAGCCAAATTGTAGTTTTGCATCAGTGCGGGGCGAAACATGATGTCTTGCCAGTCATTGTCTGGTTTGTTAGCCAGATCGGTAGCCATGTCTAATGCCGGTTTGCCGATAGCTTGACGGGCTATAGTGGTAACTTCTGCCCATCCTTTGGCATCTAGCATATCAAGAAATTTGCTGGCAGTTGATATACCTAAGTTGACAGATAAATCAATGATAGGTTTTCCTTCTGTGTTACTTCCTTCTTTGGTAGTGACAATGATAACACCGTTGGCTGCACGGGAACCGTAGATAGCTGCGGATGAGGCATCTTTCAATACGTCAATGCTGGCAATATCATTGGGGTTGATATGATCAATACTGTTCATATACATGCCATCGACAATGTAAAGAGGGGAGGCGTTGTTTAGCGTACCAATACCGCGGACCATGATACGGGTTCCCGAACCTGGGGCACCACCTTGAGATACGATGTCTACCCCTGCAATTTTGCCTTGCAGCGCCTGGCCGATGTTGGCGTTACTTTGTGTATTTAGTTTTTCTGTGTTAATGTTTGCAACAGATCCTGTCAAGTCTGCTTTTTTCTGTACACCGTATCCAATGACTACCACTTCATCAAGAGTTTTTGTATCTTCTTTTAATAGAAAACGGATACTTTTTTGGTTGTTGATAACCGTTTCTTGTGTGAGGTAACCAATGTAGGAAACTTCGATAACAGATTGTGGTTCGGCTTCAATACTGAAGTTGCCATCTATATCTGTGATTGTACCTGTTGTGGTTCCCTTTATACGGATGTTGGCTCCGATAATGGGTTCTCCGCTGACATCTGTTACCGTTCCCGTTACTGTTTTAGCTTGTTGTTGAGCATGCAAGTCTTTAATAGCTTCTGTAGTTAAAATAATGTGTGTACCTTCCAGTTCATAGTTGATACCGGTCCCTGACAGAATTCTGTCCAGTACTTGTGCTACGGCTTCATTTTTGACCTTTACGGAAGTAATTTTGTTAATATCTACTTGGTTATTGTAGATAAAAAGATAATCAGTTTGGTTTTCAATTTCATTCAGGATCTTATCCAGTTTAACATTATTCATATGTATGCTGACTTTTGCATTTTGAGAATGGGCATTCCCAGCATACGAACAGAACACACAGACCATCAATAGGAAAGTGGAAATTCTCATAATTCTAAAGATTTGTTTAAATCGGGGATTTTTGAAGCAATATCTCCCCGACAAAGTGTTATTTTTCATACCTTTGCGTTGATTTAAATAGATTTTTTTACTTGAAAAATTGTTTTGAGTCTATGCCGGTAAGTGCGGCAACACTTATCGGCATTTTTCTTTTTAAGGTTAACTTGAGCTTTTCTTCATAGGCTTGTTGTTTTTAGGTTAGTATTGTCTGGTCAATTGATGTAAATAATTTCTTCATCGTTGGCTTTTTCATATTTAAAATGGATATCCCTTTGCAGCACTCTTAGTGCATAATCAATACCGTCTGCTTGACGGAACTTGCCATTATAGGAATATTTCAATACCTTTTTGTTATTGATGATGATCCGGATGCCATAATATTTTTCAAAATCTTCCATGATGGTCTGGAAAGGTTCATCTTTAAAACAGATCAAACCTTCTTTCCAGCGGTAAGGAGTGAAATCGTTTACTTTGGTAACTGCCAACTGCCCGTCTTTTACATATGCTTTATGATGAGGCTTCAAGGTTATTGTCTGTTCAGGAAAGTGCTGTGAGGTAACTTTTACACTACCTTTCATTAAAGTTGTTTCAAACGCCGTTTGGTCAGGATAAGCATCTACATCAAACTGTGTACCCAAAACTTCAATGTCATATTTGTCTGTCCGTACAATAAAAGGAGTTTTTTTCTTCTTGGTTACATCAAAATAAGCTTCTCCTTTTAAAAAAACTGTTCGTTGCTTTTGGCTGAAAGTGACCGGATATTGTAAAGTGGTACGGGCATTCAGCCATACATTAGTTCCATCTGGTAAAGTAATATTGGTACGTTGTCCTGCCGGAACAGATACTGTATTCATGGCAATGACTTCATTTTCCGATTTATATTTCTGATATAAATAGTTAATGGTAAGCGTCAGTATGATGACGGAAGCTATTTTCAGCCATTGACGAATAATTTTGGGAATTCGTTTGGTGGAAATGCAGTTATTTGTAGTTTGGTCATCATGCACCATGAGGGCATCGAACAATTTACGCTCTTTGTAAAAAATGCGCTTGTTCTCTTCGGATGCTTCCATCCATGCTCTTATGTCCATGCCTTCTTGTATAGAAGTAGTTCCGGCAAAAAAACGATGTAGTTTCTCTTTTTCCATTTTATTGCATTCTTTTATGCTTCTATATAAACAGCACTTCAGAATGGAAAATTCCTAGTGGCATTTCATAAAAAAATAGAGAAAGAGTGGAAAATAATCTTTTAAGTTAGTCTGAAGCATCTTTAATGCCTTGTTTATATGGAAATCTACTCCTTTGGGGGTGATATTCATGAGAACTGCAATTTCCTTATAGGATTTGTTTTCGTATCGGCTCAACATGAAGATAGTACGGGTTTTTTCGGGCATGTCGGTGAGGGTTTGTTGGACGAGTTCTTGAATTTCGGAAATAAAAAGCTCATAAGGTTCGCATGCTTGTAAAGTGGCGATCCGGGTATTCAGTTCCCATTCATAGTAATCTTTTATTTTATCCGAGTATTCTTCATGAATTTGCTGATGACGCAGATAATTCAGGCATTTGTTTTTTATAATTGTTAAGATATAGGCTGGAATATTGGAATCTTCGCTTAAGGATTGCCTGTTTTCCCAATAATACATCATCGCCTCAATAGTAATATCTTCTGCTGTGGTTAAATCTCTGACATAAGTATTGGCGAAGCGTACAAAACGTCTTTGAAACTCCTTGTAGAGTTGGTTAAAAGAGGTAATGTCTTCTTTATAGTGCTTTATCTGGATGGGGTCGGTCATCTTATGCGTCGTTTGATTCATGATTAGTACAAAAATACATTTTTTATTAGTACTACAATTTTTCGAATGTGAAACGTATGAATCACCTGTAAAAATATGGAGAGTGTAGGGGGATATGCTTATTTTGTATCAGAAGGTACGCTTTCCGCTGACCCGAAAATCCGCTGACCTGAAGTTCCTTTTCTTTTTCTTTCTGAAAACATTTTTTTATACGTTTTTCGAGCCCGAAAACGTATACCGTTAATGAATTCAATTATTTTTGTCCGACTTTTGTCCGACTGTTTTAAAAGTAAAGAGGATAAAAGATTGTGATTCAATCATTTATCCTCTTTTTAGTTGCGGAGGCCTGACTCGAACAGACGACCTTTGGGTTATGAGCCCAACGAGCTACCAACTGCTCCACTCCGCGATGTTGTGTTTTGATTACGGGTGCAAAGGTACGGCTTTTTTTCTAATCTCCAAATTATTTCTGCATCTTTTTCTCAAATAAAATAATCTTTTTATCTAATGTGTTGATATATAGAGCGTATACGATATGTTAATTAACGTTTGCTTCAAGATTATACTTTATTTGTTTGTGTGGTACAAAGAAAAAATGTAATTTTGCTCACATATATATGTAATGTGCAATTGAACTTATATGGCAGTATCAAAGACTAGGGCTAAATTGGTAGACGTCGCCCGTCAGCTTTTTGCGAAGAATGGGGTGGATGATACGACAATGAATGATATAGCGGTGGCTTCCAAGAAAGGAAGACGCACGCTCTATACGTATTTCAAGAGCAAAGAAGACATTTATATGGCAGTGGTGGAGTCGGAGTTAGAGATGCTGTCGGGGGCTATGGAGAAAGTGGCTGAACAGGATATCGCTCCTGATACGAAAATACTGCGGCTGATAGAAACACATCTGGACTCTATCAAGATGGTGGTGTTCAGGAACGGGACTTTGCGTGCCGGCTTTTTCCGTGATATATGGAGAGTGGAGGCGGTGCGGAAGAATTTTGACCGGACGGAAACAAAGCTGTTCAGGCAGGTGTTGACGGAAGGAAAGGAAAAGGGAATCTTTGATATAGACAATGTGAATATCGTGGCGGATATTGTGCACTATTGCGTGAAGGGAATTGAAGCGCCTTATATACGTGGTCAGATAGGTGAGGAGCTGGACGATGAGACAGGATGGGCATACGTGGCAAAAATTGTGTATGGCGCATTGGGGCGTAAAGAACAGAATAAGGAATAAAATTAACTTTATAATTATAAAATCAAAAATTATGGGATTATTAACAGGAAAGACTGCGATTGTGACAGGTGCCGCTCGTGGTATTGGTAAAGCGATTGCATTGAAGTTTGCTGCCGAAGGAGCAAATATTGCTTTTACAGACTTGGTAATTGATGAAAACGGTCAGAATACAGAAAAAGAAATTGCTGCGTTGGGTGTAAAGGTGAAAGGTTATGCTTCTAATGCTGCGAATTTTGAGGATACTGAGAAAGTGGTTAATCAGATTAAGGATGATTTTGGTTCTGTTGATATTCTGGTAAACAATGCAGGGATCACGAAAGATGGCTTGATGATGCGTATGAGTGAGGCGCAGTGGGATGCGGTAATCGCTGTGAACTTGAAGTCTGCCTTTAACTTTATCCACGCATGTACTCCGATCATGATGCGTCAGAAGAGTGGAAGCATTATCAACATGGCTTCCGTAGTGGGTGTTCACGGAAATGCCGGTCAATGTAACTATTCTGCTTCAAAAGCCGGTATGATCGGTCTGGCTAAATCCATCGCTCAGGAATTGGGCTCTCGCGGTATCCGTGCCAATGCCATCGCTCCGGGATTCATCATTACGGATATGACAGCCAAATTGTCTGACGAAGTAAAAGCTGAGTGGGCTAAGAAGATTCCTTTGCGTCGTGGAGGTACTCCTGAAGATGTGGCGGATGTGGCTACTTTCTTGGCTTCTGATATGTCTTCGTATGTATCAGGACAGGTTATCCAGGTTGACGGCGGTATGAACATGTAATATGACAGTTGTTTACGAGGATAATCATATTGTTGTAGTCAATAAGACTTCTTCCGAGATCGTTCAGGGAGACAAGACCGGTGATACTCCCTTGTCGGAGATGGTGAAACAATACCTGAAAGAGAAATATAATAAGCCGGGAAATGTTTTCATTGGAGTGACCCACCGCTTGGATCGTCCCGTCAGCGGATTGGTGGTGTTTGCCAAAACGAGCAAGGCATTGCCCAGACTAAATGAGATGTTCCGTAATGGTGAGGTGAAAAAGACCTATTGGGCGATAGTGAAAGAGTGCCCCAAGGAAACGGAGGGCGAGCTGGTTCACTATTTGGTGCGTAACGAGAAACAGAATAAGTCTTATGCATACGATAAGGAAGTAAAAGAATTCCAAGAAAGCTGTACTTCATTATAAGCTTATCGGCCATTCTCAGAATTACTATTTATTGGAGGTGGATCTGAAAACTGGAAGGCATCATCAGATTCGTTGCCAGTTGGCCAAGATGGGATGTCCCATTAAAGGTGATTTGAAATATGGCTCTCCACGTTCCAATCCGGATGGCAGTATTTGCCTGCATGCCCGGACGGTACAGTTCGTTCACCCTGTGTCGAAGGAAATGATCCGGTTGACTGCGCCGGTACCCGAAGGTAACTTGTGGAACGGTTTTGAGATAGACTAAAGATAGAAAACAAAAAGGGAATGCTTCACAGCATTCCCTTTTCTTACTTTTAGGCATCTTTCATTTACTTCAAAACTTCTCCGCTTTCGCTGAAAAGTACAGTGCTTTCAGTTCCCTCTTTATCAGTTAAAACAACCTTGTAAGTTTTAGTTCCATCTTCGTTCGCTTCTACGGCAGCTTCTTTGATAGTAGATTCTGCATAGTTCTTTGTGATAGCTTCCTGCACGGCAGCCGGAAGGTCTTTCACTTCAATAGGGGTAAAATCATTTATCATAGTTATGGTCACAGAGTCCACCATAAAGTTGTCGGCGAATGCTACTGATGTTCCTAATCCCATTACCAATGCTACTGCAACAAATAACTTTTTCATAATTGTAGGTTTTTACTGTTAATACTATGTTGTTTAGTTTTCTCTGATAACAGAATGACAATATCTGTGCCAGAAAACGGGATTATTCTTTAAAGTGTTGATATTTAGTAAATTGCCTTCGATTGGGATGAAAGGAAGATGGGAAAAAGTGTGGAATATGGGGAATATCTTGTGGAATTATTCCACATGGCCGATGGGGGAATGGGGTATATACTGTAAGGTTGTGCCCTACTGGAACAGCAGGGGTAACAGCCTTACGGTACAGTAGATTCTTGTTGGTAAAGTTATTGAATATCGTACAGTTTCAATTTGTTATATAAAGTCTTCCGGTCTATGCCTAATAAGATGGCGGCTTTACTTTTATTATTTCCTGTTTGCTTCAATGCCTCAAGGATACGTTTCTTTTCCGCCGCTTCATCATGCAGGCTGAACGTCTGCGGACTGGCGGACATTACAGGTTCCTGCAACTCATAACCTAATTCGGCAAGGGTGATAAAGTTGCTCTGTGCCAACAGGGTGGCACGTTTTACTATATTCTTCAGTTGCCGGAGATTTCCGGGCCATGAATACGTTTGTAAAGCTTGGCTGGCAGCGGTATCAAACCCTATCAGCTGGCGGTCCAGTTCCCTGTTTGCCTGATCCAAAAAGAAATTGGCGAATAGCAGGATATCTTCTTGCCGCTCTTTTAATGCCGGCATACGAAGGGTAAATTCATTGATACGGTGGTAAAGATCTTCGCGGAAGTTTCCTTTTTCAATGGCTTGTTGCAGGTTCTCGTTGGTAGCGCTGACCAGCCGCACATCTACCTCTATTTCTTTATTGGAGCCGACCGGACGGATGCGTCTTTCCTGCAAAGCACGGAGCAACTGTATTTGTACTTCATAACTTAAGTTGCCTATTTCATCCAGAAACAAAGTACCTCCGTTGGCTTCTACGAATGCTCCTGTTTTGTCGTTTAACGCCCCTGTGAAGGAGCCTTTTACATGACCGAAGAATTCGGAAGCCGCCAGTTCTTTGGGGATAGAACCGCAGTCTATGGCAATGAACGGTTTGTCGGCCCGTTTGCTTAGCTGATGAATACGGTGCGCCACATACTCTTTACCTGTTCCGCTGGCACCGTTTATCAGTACGGACATGGGGGTGGGAGCTACCAGACCTACATAATTGTAGAGTTGGCGCGCCGCCTCGCTTTCCCCCTCCAGGAAATTAGAGGGAGGAACGGTTGCACTATGGGGAACGGCTTTGTTCTTAGATGCTTTGGGCGTGACTGTGTTCTTTTCTATTCCTGCCGGTGTAGGTAAAGCTTTGTTTTGCAATGCCTCATTAATTTTCTTCAGCAACTCATCCGGTTGTACCGGTTTTGAAATGTAATCACTGGCTCCATGTTTTATGGCCTGTACAGCGCTTTGGATGTCAGCATAGCCTGTCATGATGATGAGTGGGATGTTGTATTTCTGTTCTTTCATCCATGAAAGCAAGAAGATACCATCTTGATCGGGCAGGCGCAGATCAGACAAGACAAGATCGTATGGTTGTGCGTCCAGTTGTTTGCGTGCGCGCGCATTACTGCTTGCTGTATCAACCGAAAATCCTTTTTTACCCAGCCAGGTTTTCAACATGGTGGCAAAAGTCAAGTCATCTTCTACTATCAGAATGGAATGTGGCATCTTTATGTGTTTTTTATTCGTACAAAAATAAACTTTTTTCACGGTGTGCCGAAACACGGACTCTATTTCTAATACCTTTTAACTTAACAGGGTTTAATTCTTCATTCTTCATCCGGAATTTCAATCTGTTTTTGTGCTTCGTCAATTACTTTTTCTATTTCTTTTACTATAAAGTTTGTTTTCTCTACCGCTTCTTCACTGATTTCAGCCGTCCCTCGTCTTTGTTCCATCCATGTCAGTGCAGGAATGCAACGGGTGGCTCCCAGCATGGTGAACAGCGGCAACAGTTTATGAGCTATTGCCGTGATGCCTTCCATATTCCTTTTCGCCAACGCTTCTTCCATATACTCTCGGTTCTTTTTTGTTTCGCTGATGAAGGTGCGGAGTATTTCTGCGGCTGCTTCCGGATCATCTTCCGAGAAGGCGGTCAGGGCAGAGAAATCCAACGTTTCTTGTTGGGGATGGTTTTCTTTGGCCGGTGCTGTGTGAGGAGCCGGATTTCCTGCGGCGGATACGTCCTTTCCTGTGGACCTGGAAGATGGCTGTAAACAATTCGTTTATGGTGAAAGGTTTGTGCAGGCAACCGGCAAAGCCATGTGAACGGAAATAATTTTCGTCCATATCGCTACGGGCGGTCAGCGCGATCACCGGCAGGGTTCGCACCCATGATGTGTCCAGCGTGCGGATGGCTTTCAATAAATCGAATCCGTTCATGGCAGGCATCTGTATGTCGGTGAGTAGGGCGTCGAAGCGCTTGTCTTTCAATTTGTTGAGAAGCTCTTCGGGATGATGGCAGCAGGTCACAGTCACTCCGGGGCGTTCCAGCATGGCGGTGGTAAGCTGTAACTGTATGCGGTCATCGTCAATTAAAATCAGGTGGATCGGCTCACTGTCTTTGCGGGGAGTGTCTATTTGCCGGATTCCGGTTGCGTCAGGGGAAGCAGGAGTATGTTCCGCTTCCGGTCCGGAGGGGTTTTCATCCGGATGGGAAGGCCCCTCAGGCAAAGGCAGATATACATGGAATCGGCTGCCTTTCCCTTGTTCGCTTTCTATCTTGATATCTCCTTCGAGCAGAAGCACCAGTTTACGGGTGATGGCCAGTCCCAAGCCGAATCCTTCTTGTCCTTGTGCGTTGTGGAGCCGGGTGAATTCCTGAAAGATACGTTGTTGCTCTTCTTGGCTGATACCACATCCTGTGTCACTGATACTGAAATGCAATTGGCCGTTTTCCAATGCTGCCCGCAGGGTGATGCCTCCTTCTTTAGTGAATTTCAGTGCATTGGATAGCAGATTCTCCGCTATTTGGCGGATACGGAACGGGTCTCCTATGTATACGCGGTTCAATGATTCGTTGCAATGATAGTTCAGTTCCAGCTGTTTGGAGTCTGCCATCGGTTTGAAGCTAATATAAATGGTGTCGAACAGTTGGTGGGGGTTGAATGATACCCTGGTTGATGTCCATTTTATGTGCGTCCAGCCGGTGGTAATCCAGCAGGGATTTGACTAGGCTGAGCAGGTGATTGGCTGAACTTTGCATATTGTTCAGATAGAAACGCTGGCGTTCTTCGGTAGTGATCCGTTCCAGCAGGTCGGTATAGCCCAAGATGGAACCCACGGGGGCCTTGATATCGTGTGTGATGGTCAGCATCAGTTTTTCACGCGCCACCAGCAAGTCTTCGGCACGGCGTTTGGCTTTTTCCAGTTCTCGGCGGTAGTGGTTGCTGCGAGTGATGTCCCTCCATATCAGGACCAGGAAGAAAATAGCCAGAACCACGGCGACAATGGCGATTCCTGCCACTGTGCGGATAGAGCTTTGGCGGATGTATTCCTCTTGTATATGTTTGTTTTGTGCCAGAGCCTGCTCTTCTTCCTCTATGGTACTTAATAGCTGATTGACTTTCTGACTTAGTTTCAAGCCGCTGAGGCGCAGGGACTGGGTGCGGCGATTGACCATTTCCATACGTTCTTGTTGGGTATCGGTTACTCGGCTCTGTATGTTTTTCAACATGGTGACCACAGTATCTGCCGGACTGTATGCCTCGGTCAGCGTATCGGTATATTCTTCCTGAATCACATTGCTGACTTGTGTGGAATCCGCTTTCCCCGGGTGCGAACACTTCTCCCAGTCGTTTGAAGAAGCTTTTGGGCTTTTTGCGGATAACGTATGAATTGGTGTGTGTGATTACTTTTTTTCGTACATGGGGAAGGCTGAGCAAGGAATCTTGCTGGGCGATCAGTTCGTCGATATGCTGTTTGTAAAGTTTATCTGTTCCGCCGTCCTGAATTGCTTTTAGCAGGTTGCGCATATTCCGTTCTTTATCCATGAAAAGCATTCCCACCGTATCCAGCCGTGCCAGTTGTATGCTGTCGGTCAGCAGTGTGCGTAGGGAGTCAAGTGCCGTGGTGGCTTGTTTCATGGCTCGTTGGTATCGGTAGTATTGTTCTAGTTGTCCTGTACTGAGTGATTGTCCGATAACTTCCGCCTGATAAAGCTGGCCGATAATCTGATTGGTGACATGGCGCCGTTGGCTCAGGATGGCTTCATCATCGCTGGTTCCGGTCAGTGACTTCATCTCCTGATAAATATATCCGATGGATATAAAGAGCAGTGCAGTCAGCAGGATATAGCCGAATGCAACTTTCAGCTTGGTGGAACGGTTGGGCAGGCTCATGGTGGTTTTATTTTAATTTCGTATCACGGTTAAAGCGCAGGTAATAGAGTATTCCGGCTGTAGTCAGTCCGAAAGGAAATGCCATCCATATTCCTATGATTCCCCAGTCCATGATGAAACCGAAGAAATAGCCGGCCGGCAGGGAGATAAGGAAATAAGCGATGAATGCGATATACATCATGGGTTTCACATCTGCGATTCCACGAAGGGCATTGGCGAAATTTATCTGTAATCCGTCACCAAACTGGTAGATGATGAACGGAATGATAAGTTGTGCTACCATCACGCTGACCGCCGGACTGTCACTGAACCATCCTCCCAGTTCGTTACGCAGCAGGAAGATGGGCAGGGCTCCTATTAGTGCGATGAACAGCATGATATGGAATCCGGCGTATGCCGAGCGCCGGACGTTTATCCGGTCATTCTGTCCGCGGAAGTTGCTAACCCGCACAGCAACGGCTGCTCCCATGCCATAATACATCATAAAGCAGATTTGGGAAATGGCGAGCATCACTTGGTGGGCTGCCAGAGCGGTAGTCCCGATCCATCCCACCATAATGGCGCTGAGGCTGAACGAAGCGGTTTCCATCCCCATCTGCATGGCAATGGGCCATCCCAGTTTGTTCAGGTGCAGGAAGTCTGCCCGGTTGAGCGCATTGTGTAGAAATCCTTCTTTATAAATATGATAACGCCGGGTACAGAAAAAAATGACGGCGAACACGACCACCATCATGATACGGGAGGCCAATGTGGAAATTCCCGCTCCCAGCAATCCCATTTCGGGCATTCCCAGTTTACCGTAAATCAGGATGTAGTTGCCGATGATGTTCATCACATTTCCTGCCAATAAGATCCACATGGAAACGCGGGTGTCGGTTATGCCATCGGCAAATTGCTTGAAACCGTTGAAAAGCAGTACAAACAACAAGGATATCAGTAAAACGATGAAGTAGGGACGCATTAAAGGCAGCAGTTCTTCGGGTTGCCCCAGCCGGTGGATATTCAGATAGAGTATCCACATGATGAGTGTGAGCAATACTGCCAGCAGTGTATTGGCAAACAGGCTGTTCTTCAGCATCCGTCCCACTACATGGGTTTCTCCCCGTCCGAACAGGCTCCCCACGATAGGGGTCAGCCCGTATGAGAATCCGGTAGCGAAAATAATGGCCAAAGTAAACATATTGTTGACAAAACTGGCGGCGGCTAATTCATTCGTGCTGTGATGGCCTATCATTAATGTATCGGCAAAACCCAGAATGATGACACCTATCTGGCCGATAACGATAGGGATACCTAAAGTGAAAAGTGCTTTGTAATGTTGCATGGTTAATAAATTGCTAATGTGCCAATATGCTAATTTGCCAACTAGCTGCGCTGTATTCCGCATGGCGCATTGGCAAATTAGCATATTATCAGGTCGGCAAATTACTTTTATAGTAGAGTGTGGAACAATTTTCCCGCACAAATGTTTTTTGTGCCGCTTCTTTTATCTGTCCGGCAGTGACCGAGCGATACTTGTTTACTTCATTGTTAATATCCTCCGCTTTGCCGGTCAGTTCAAAATAAGCCAGATTGGTAGCCACATTCAGGTAATTCAGGTTATTGAATATCTGTTCGCTTTCATAGCGGTTCTTTACTTTTTCCAGCTCGTCCTCGTCCACACTTTCTTCCGTCAATGCCTTCAGTTCCTGCCATACGGCTGTTTCGGCAGCTTCCAGCGTGACGCCTGGGGCGGGTTTGCCGGTGATATGGAACAATCCCTCGTCAATGCTGCCCGAGATATAGGCGTCGATGCTGTTGAATACCTGTTTCTTTTGCACCAGATGCTGCACCAGGCGGCAGGAACGTCCGCTACTTAGCAAGTCGCTCAGCATATCAAAAGCATAATAGTCGGGATGGCGTCGTTCACAGATATGGAATGCCATAAAGAGCGCGTCTACAGGCACGTTCCGCTCCACTGTCAGCCGGCGTTCCTCCGTTTGCCGGGGTTCTGCCGGCAGTGAGCGGGGGGGTACGTTGCGGCGCGGGATAGGGCCGAACCACTTTTCGGCCAGTGCCACTGTCTCTTCAAAAGTAATATGTCCCGTTACAGCCAGAATGGCATTGTCCGGTGCATAATATTTAAAGAAAAAAGCTTTTACCTCTTCAAGGGTGGCATTGGCTATGTGGCTGATTTCTTTGCCGATGGTAGGCCACTGGTACGGATGCACCTTATAAGCCAGGGCACGTAGCAGATGCGAGGCGTCTCCGTATGGCTGGTTCAGGTTTCGCTGTTTGAACTCTTCGATTACTACTTGCCGTTGCACTTCCAGACTGCGCGGGTTAAAGTCGAGAGACAACATACGGTCACTCTCCAGCCAGAATCCGGTTTCCACATTCTGACGGGGGAGGGTGATGTAATAATTGGTTATGTCATTATTTGTCCATGCGTTATTCTCGCCTCCGGCATTTTGTACCGGAGTGTCATAGTCGGGCACATGGACAGAGCCTCCGAACATCAGGTGTTCAAACAGATGGGCGAATCCGGTATGGTCAGGATCTTCATCGCGTGCGCCCACATCGTACAGCAGGTTCAGTGCCACCATCTGGGTTGTATTGTCCTCATTGTGTATCACACGCAGCCCGTTAGACAAGGTGTATCGGTTAATGTTAATCATCTGAGTCGCAAATTACTGAATACTGGCCTTGAGAATCCGGATATTCTCTACAGGGCGGTCTGCGCGGTTCGTTTTTGCTATTTCAATATTCTCCACTACTTCCATGCCTTCGGTTACTTCACCGAATACGGTATAAGAACCGTCCAGGTGGGGAGCGCCGCCTACGGTGCTGTATGCTTTGATCTGTTCGGGGGTGAAGCGGAATTTCTCTTCTTTGTCCGCCAGTTCACGGGCTTGGGCTTCCAGTGTGTCCTGTAATTCCAGTAACCCGGCATTGTCGCCTGCCTTGCGCATCTTGTATATTTCCTTCATGTGCTGGCGTGCTAGACTGTCGAACAGGGCCTCTTCGTGCTGTTCGTTTATTTTGTTCTCCATGCCCAGCAGTTGCGGTTCGGTGAACTTGCGTCCGGTAACAATATAGAACTGGCAACCCGATGAAGCCTTTTCGGGGTTCACATCATCACCCTGGCGTGCTGCCGCCAATACTCCTTTCTTGTGGAAGAATTTCGGATTGAATTCGGCGGGAATGGTGTAACCCACATCACCGCTGCCCAGCATGGCGGTATCCGATGCGTTTTTGCTGTCCGGATCGCCGGCCTGGATCATGAATTGTTTGATAACCCGGTGGAACAACGTACTGTCATATACTCCCTCTTTTACCAGTTTGATAAAGTTATCACGATGTTTCGGTGTTTCATTATACAGGGCCACTGTGATATTCCCCATGGTGGTTTCCAGTTTCACTAGGGTACGCTTTTCATTTTCCATATGATGATTCGTTTGTTTTTTCGAGCCGGCGCTGCATGCAGTCAATGCGATGAAGGCCAGGCATATTAGTAAAATTTTGTTTGAAATCATGAGCTGTTTTTTTATTTATCGGACAAAGATAGGAAATAAAATTGAGAGTAAGAGCGGAAAAGCGAAGAAAGGAAGGATAAAAAAAGGGAGAGAGCGGAGGAATACTTCAGATGCAGACGCGACAGAACCAGGTCTTTTTTTCTCACAAACGTGCGTGTTCTTAATAATTTGTAGAGAAGAAAAATAAACGAGGCAGAGTGAGGAGAAGAGAAGCGCCGGAAAGAGAAAAGACGAAGGAAAAAAGATAAAAAGACCGGCGGCAAAACCGGAAGGGGATGATAAGACTTGGAAAAAAGGAAAATTAAAAAAGTTTCTGAATAACATGGCTTGCATAAGTCTTGAAATTCGCATTAAATGGTAGTATGGCATACATCGTTTCAGGGGGAGGAGCCTTTGATGAGAGATGCCGGATTTATATCATATTGTAATATGCGCGCACGTGTGTGAGAAAAAGGAACTGCGTCTGCGTTGGAAGTAGCTTCCGTCTTCTTGGGCATCTGCCGTTTTTTGTCTGTATTGTTCATGTTATGGGAACAGACGGGAGAGCTGAAAGATTTAAATCTTGCGGCGGTAAGATTATAGATCTTTCCCGGTAGCAACAGGTATGCCGTAAGTTCTTTTTTAATAAATTATGGGAAACAAAAGATAAAAGCTGCGTTCTTTCAACCATTATGCCGATAAAATTGTTTAAATTTGCAGGAATACTTGTACAGACACTCAATGAAGAAAAAACAGCTTCGTTGGACATTGTGGACGATAGCATCTCCGTTCATTCTGTTCATCATTTTATGTATATTGATTTATTTGCCACCCATTCAGAACTTTCTGGTGGACAAAGCTGCTGTATATGCCTCGGAAGCTACCGGTATGAATATCTCCGTGGGACGTATCTCTTTGTCTTTTCCGTTGAATTTGGTGGTGACCGATGTAGATGCCGCTTCCCCGCATAAGGATACGTTGCTCAGTGTGCGCCGCCTGCAAGTGAATGTGCAGTTGCTGCCACTGCTGAAAAAGCAGGTGGAAGTGGATGGCATATCCCTGCAAGGAGCCACAGTGAATTCTAATGACTTGATACATGGCATGAGGTTGAACGGTACTTTGGGGGAATTGTTCATCTCCAGCCATGGAGTGGCGCTGGACCCCGAAACTGCCATCGTTAACAAAGTCTTGTTGAAAGATACGGATTTATCTCTCTGCCTGAATGACACCGCTGCGGCCGATACGGCTGCAAGCGACACCACCTATTGGAAAATAATATTGCAGGATATTGATTTGCAGAATGTATCCTTTGCACTGGATATGCCTTTGGACAGCTTGTCATTGGCGGCTTCGCTGGATAATGCCACACTGCGCGACGGGCTGATAGACTTGCATAAATCGGCCTATTCGCTGCAAACTTTCCGGATAAAGAACGGGCGCGTGCGCTATGACAGCGGGAAGCCGCTGGCTGCCGACAGCTTGTCCGCCGGACTGGATCCGTCCCATATTGCCTTGACGGATATCGGTGTGAAGCTGGACTCCCTGTACTACGAAGGCAGGAATATGAAAGCCGTCATCAGTCAGTTTGTGCTGAAAGAGCGTTCGGGGGTGGAGATCGTTTCTACCGAAGGGCGGCTGGTATCCAATGACAAGGTGCTGCGTGTGCCTTCATTGAAACTGGAAACCCGGGATTCTTATCTGGAACTGAATGCTGCGATGGATTGGGATGCCTTGGATTTCAAGAAGGAAGGCTTGGTGTCCGCACGCCTGATGGCTGATATCGGAAAACCGGATGTGGTGAGATTCATGGGAAGTATGGATGAAAAGTTTGTCCGGCAGTACCCTTCCGAACCTCTGCGCATCCGTACAGGGATCGACGGCGATTTGAACAAGCTGAAACTGACTACGCTGACTGCCGAGCTGCCCGGCGCATTGGGATTGTTCGCCCGGGGGGAGCTGACCCATCTGACAGACAGTCTGCTGCGCGGAGGGGATATCACCTTGGAAGCTGAAACCAAGGATTTGAAGTTTGTCTCCACGTTGGCCGAAGGAATAGAAATTCCATACGGAACGCGCTTGGAAGGCAAATTTACGATGGCGGGCGCTAAAATGGGCACGGACCTGCTGCTGATGCAGCCCGAAGCCCAAGCGGTGGCTGCGGCCGATACCATTCCTATAACAGTTTATAATGACAGCATCTCCGTGGCGGATGATTTCAAGATGGAACGGGCGGCCCGTCTGTTTGCCAAATACGACTTGTCGCGTGACAGGTATGAGGCAGACTTGGCTGTCAATCATTTTGACTTGCACCAGTTTATGCCAGCCGATTCTTTGTACACCTTGTCCACCCGTCTGAAAGTGGAGGGGGAAGGTTTTGACTTTTTCTCCCCCCGTACTTATTTCAATGCAAAGGGCGGTATAGACCGTTTCCATTATGGCAGTTATCATTTGACAGGAATCTCACTGGCTGCCGGACTGGAGAAATCGAAGGTACATGCTTCACTGGCAGTGAAAAACTGGACCATGGATATCAAGGCGCATCTGGATGGTATCTTAAAACCTCATGATGTTTCGGGCAACTTGAAAATGGATGTGGCTCATTTGGATTGGCAGGCGCTTCATCTGATGGATACCCGTTTTCAGACCTCCCAGCACTTGGGTGTCCGCTTCAGCAGTGATCTCAGAAAAAGGTATGCCGTAGAGGCCGAGATGACAAATGCCACGATTGTCACTGCCAAACGTACTTCCCATTCCAAGGACCTGTTTGTCGGATTCAGCACTTCCAGAGATTCTACTTCTGCTTATTTACGTGCGGGTGACCTTGATCTGAGCCTGGAAGGAGCAGGGCACATTGAATCTATTTCCGGCAGGGCGGATTTGCTGATGAAGAAACTAGCGGAACAATGGGAAAGCAAACATATTGAACAGGAAGAACTTCGGGAATTCCTTCCGGGGCTTTGCCTGAAAATATCTTCAGGTCCCGATAATCCGATAGCCAATTATCTTTCTATGATGGGGTTGTCATACAGTCGTCTGTTTATGGATGTGGATTCATCTCCGGCAGAGGGATTGAACGGGGAGGCTTATTTATATGGATTGCGTACAGACAGCCTGACTTTGGATACCATTTATCTGGATGTACAGCAGGACCTGAATGGCATAAATATGTTGAGCGGAGTGGTGAACGGACCCAAACCGGGACAGGAGGCGTTTGATGTGACGCTGGAGGGAAATGTGGGAAACAACAGCGCCCAGTTGTTGGTTCAATACCTGAATGCCCGTAAAGAACAGGGAGTATATATGGGAGTGATGGCCGACCTGCGCCGCCACGGCATACGCATGAAGGTTCTTTCCGGAACACCCCACGCTGGTATACCGTCCTTTTACCGTAAACAGGGATAATTATATTTATCTGGCGGATAACGGGCGGATTCATGCTAATCTGAATTTGCATGACGACCAAGGCTCCGGACTCAGTTTTTATACGAATCGTGAGGATACCATAGCTAAACAGGATATGACTTTTGAACTTTCACGCATTAATTTGAAAGAATTCCGGCGTATTCTCCCTTACATGCCTGATATAGAAGGGTGGATCGGAGCAGAAGCGCATTATATAGACTCCGGTCCGTATATGATGGTGAGCAGTGATTTGCGTATAGATGAATTCAAATATGAAGGCAGTGCGCTGGGAAATTGGGAATTCAGCGGGGTGTATCTGCCGGGTGAGGAGAAAGATCATCATCTGGATGCCTATATACGCCATGATGGTGAGGAGATAGCTCATTTGGGAGGTATCTATCTGCCCGCGGAGGAAGGAACGGGAAGCCTGAGCGCGGATATAGCCTTCGAACATTTTCCGCTGAATGTTGTCAATCCGTTTGTTCCCGACCGCATGGTGGAACTGGACGGGGATATTGATGGAACATTGTCCATGAAAGGTGATCCGGCCAAACCCTTGCTGAATGGGGAACTGGCATTGGATTCCGTGACTTTCTTCATGCCGGAGATGTCTGCCATGTTCCGTTTTGACAATGAACCGGTGCAGGTGGTGAACAGTAAGATGATGTTCAAGGATTTTGATATATTCACCAAAGGGAAGACTCCTTTTACCATTAATGGAGAGGTGGACTTCTCGGATTTGGAACGGACGGCGGTGAACCTTAAAATGCATGCCGAGAATTATGAGTTGCTGAATGCCTCCCCGTACCAAGCGGGCTATGGTTTACGGCAAGATGTATGTGGACTTTAACGCAACGCTGCGCGGTCCTGTGGAGGAACTGGTGATGCGGGGGAACATGAACATATTGGGGAAAACCAATGTGACCTATGTCCTGAAAGACTCTCCCTTGACGGTGAACGACCGTTTGGGGGATATGGTGACTTTTGTCAATTTCAACGACACAACTTCGGTAGAGGAGTCCTCTGTCCAGCAAATCTCTTTGGGAGGGATGGATGTGGCCATGACCATGCATATAGACCAGGCGGTGCAGGCACGTGTGGATCTGGTGCCGGACGGCTCCAACTATATGTTGCTGGAAGGGGGCGGAGACTTGTCATTCCAGTACACTCCTCAGGGGGATATGTTGCTGACCGGGCGTTATTCCTTGATGAGCGGGGAGATGAAATACCAGATTCCGATTATTCCGCTGAAGACTTTTAATATTCAAAATGGCAGTTATGTGGAGTGGACGGGAAATATCATGAATCCGCAACTGAACATTACCGCGACCGAAAGGGTTCGTGCTTCGGTGGGCGAGGATGGAAAGACTTCGCGTATCGTCGGGTTTGATGTAGGGATCGCTTTGAGCCAGAGTCTGGAGAATCTGGGGCTGGCGTTTACCCTTTCGGCTCCCGAGGATGCGTCTGTGCAAGACCAGCTGAATGCCATGTCGGTGGAGGAACGGGGAAAACTGGCTGTCACCATGCTGGTGACCGGAATGTATATGGCTGAAGGAAACTCTACGGGAGGATTTAATGTGAATAATGCCTTGAACTCATTCCTGCAGAGCGAAATCTCGAATATTGCCGGAAAAGCACTTGATATCAATGTGGGCATGGAAACGGTGGATGATGCCGATAGCGGCGGGAAACGCACGGATTATAACTTCCAGTTCGCCAAACGTTTCTGGAATAACCGATTCCGTATAGTGGTAGGCGGTAAAGTGTCTACCGGAAGTACGGTACAGCAGGATGAAACCTTTATTGATAATGTATCCATAGAATACCGCCTGGACAACAGCGGTACCCGGTATGTCAAGCTCTTCCACGACAAGAATTATGAGAGTGTGCTGGAAGGTGAGATCATAGAGACCGGTGTGGGTATTGTGCTTCGCAAGAAGATGAGTCACCTGGGCGAACTGTTTATTTTCAAGTCTAAGAAGAAAAAATGATTGTTGGAGATATGGAGAGAAAACATAACATAAACCTGCTTCTATTATCGGTATTGTTGCTGATGACAGTTGCCTGCTCTACTACCAGGAACTTGCCGGAAGACGAAACGCTATATGTCGGTGTGAAAAATATGGAGATTCTGAATGAGGACAAGACCCCTGCCGGTGTCCAGACCTTGGAAGAGGTGGAGGCTGCTTTGTCTTATCCTCCCAATAATGCCATTCTGGGAAGCAACTCCTTGCGTTTTCCCATTCCTTTCGGTTTGTGGATATACAATGATTTTGTGAAATACCAGGATAAAAAGGGGGTGGGGCATTGGATCTTCAACAAGCTGGGGGCTGCTCCGGTGTATTTGTCTACAGTGAACCCGGAAACCCGTGTGAAGGTGGCGACCAATCTGTTGCACGATTATGGCTTTTTCAATGGTGCTGTGACTTATTCTGTAGACTCGTTGAAGAATCCTCGGAAAGCCAAGTTAAGTTATAAGATTGATATGGCGAACCCTTATTATCTGGACTCTGTCATGTATCTGAAATATCCTCCTCGCGCCGATAGTCTGATCAGGGCTGCTTATGACCAGAGGGTATTGCATAAAGGAGATAATTTCAGTGTATTGAAACTGGAGGAGGAACGCCAGCGGCTGAGTACCCTTTTCCGTAACAATGGTTATTATTATTTCCGTCCCGAATTCATTACTTTCCGTGCGGATACCTTGCGCAAACCGGGAATGGTCAGTTTGCAGGTTGTCCCGAAAGCCGGAGTGCCTGCCGATGCGAAAAAACCTTATTATATAGGGAATACCTCTGTTTATCTCACCGGATATAAAGGGGAGGAACCTACTGATTCCATCGTCTTTCCGGGAATGACTTTACACTATAGCGGTAAGAAACCCGGTATCCGCCCCGGAGTATTGGCTAAGCGCTTCTTTTACCAGAAAGGGCAGCTTTATTCTCAGGCCCGCCAGAATTTTACGCAGGAAGCCTTGGCGCGTCTGGGCATTTTCAAATTTGCCGAGTTCCGCTATGCCCCGCAAGATACATTGCCGGGGTGTGATACGCTGAATGTGCGGATGAATGCTACATTCGATTTGCCGTATGACGGAGAACTGGAATTCAATGTGACTACCAAAAGTACGGATCAGACTGGTCCCGGAGCGATTTTCAGCCTCTCGCGGAAGAATTTCATGCGTACAGCCGCCACGCTTTCTTTCCAGTTGAAAGGGTCATACGAATGGCAGACCAATTCTACGGCGGATGGGAACAGTTCTAAATTGAATTCATACGAGCTGGGAACTTCTTTCTCATTGGAGTATCCTCGCCTGGTGTTGCCGTGGATGAGTAAAAAAATGATGCGCTCGCGATTTCCGCAGCATACCTCGTTTAAGTTGTATGCCAGTCAGTTGAACCGTGCCCGCTTCTTTAAAATGCTTTCTTTCGGTGGAACGGTGTCATACGATTTCCAGCCTTCGCGGGTATGGAAACATACGGTGACTCCTTTCAGACTGGCATTTAATACGTTGCAGCATACTACTACACGTTTTGATACGATAGTGGACAAGAACCGGAGCTTGAAGATCAGTTTGGGAAATCAGTTTATTCCGGCTATGAGTTATACGTTTACGTATGATAACGCCCCGTTGAAGAAACGCAATAATTTATGGTGGGAGACGTCCTTTACTTCGGCTGGTAATCTGACTTCGTTGGTGTATGCTGCTTTTGGGAAAGGATTCAAGGAAACAGATAAGAAGTTATTGAACAGTCCTTATGCGCAATTCCTGAAAATGACATCCGAAGTGCGTTGTTTGTTTAAAGTCGGAGAGAAACAGCATATAGCCACTCGTTTGATGGGGGGGATTTTGTATGCATATGGGAACCAGACTGTAGCGCCCTACAGCGAGCAGTTCTATATTGGGGGAGCTAACAGTATCCGTGCGTTTACAGTGCGCTCTATCGGCCCCGGTTCTTATCGTCCCGAAGATAAACAGTATGGTTATCTGGATGAGACCGGAGATGTGAAGCTGGAAGCGAATGTGGAATACCGTTTCCCTATCCTGGGTGATTTGTACGGGGCAGCTTTTCTGGACGCGGGAAATGTGTGGCTGCTGCGTGAACAAAAGAATGAGGAAGGTGAGAATATACGCCCCGGCGGTTTGCTTACTCTTCGTAATTTTGCTAAAAGTGTAGCTTTGGGTACTGGGGTGGGGTTGCGTTATGACCTTACTTTCCTGGTGATCCGCCTGGATCTGGGTATTGCTCTTCATGATCCGTATGACACCGGCAAGAAAGGATATTATAATATTCCTAAGTTTAAGGATGGACTGGGATTGCACTTTGCTATCGGCTATCCTTTCTAGAAATAGGGCTTGATTTGCGTCAAAAGGAGGGAAATGATTGATTTATGCTCGAATTTGAATGGAATGTAGCTTTTTTCCTCCGTATTATTTTGTAGCTTTGTACCATCAAATATTCAATTTTAAATAAATAAACTATGAAACCAACTTTATTTTTATTGGCGGCTGGTATGGGCAGCCGTTACGGAGGATTGAAGCAATTGGATGGTCTGGGTCCTAACGGCGAAACTATTATGGATTATTCTATTTATGACGCTATCAACGCTGGTTTTGGAAAACTGGTCTTTGTTATCCGTAAAGATTTTGAACAAGATTTTCGTGAAAAGATTATTTCTAAATATGAAGGTCATATTCCTTGCGAACTGGTATTCCAGGCTTTAGACAATCTGCCGGAGGGTTTTACTTGTCCTGCGGAGCGTACAAAACCTTGGGGAACTAACCATGCTGTCATGATGGGAGCTGATGTGATACAGGAACCGTTTGCGGTGATCAATTGCGATGACTTCTATGGCCGTGACTCATTCCAGGTAATGGGCAAGTTCCTTTCTGCATTGCCCGAAGGTGCTAAAAACACTTACGCTATGGTGGGCTTCCGCGTAGGAAATACATTGAGCGAGAGTGGAACGGTATCCCGCGGCATCTGCGGAACCAATGCGGATCATTTGTTGACTTCCGTGGTAGAACGTACCAAGATTCAGCGCATAGACGGAGAAGTGAAGTATATTGACGACAATGGCGAATGGACAGCTACCCCTGACACAACTCCGGTGAGCATGAACTTCTGGGGCTTTACTCCTGATTACTTTGCTTACAGCAAGGAATTCTTTAAAGCATTCTTGAGTGATCCTAAAAATATGGAAAACTTGAAGAGTGAATTCTTTATTCCGCTGATGGTGGACAAGCTGATTAATGACGGTACTGCTACCGTTGAGGTATTGGATACTACCAGCAAATGGTTTGGAGTAACTTATCCTGAAGACCGTCAGAGTGTGGTTGACAAGATCCAGGCATTGGTGGATGCCGGTGAATATCCTGCGAAATTATTTTAAGATGAGAGGTAGTGTGGTCACACTTATATAATTTACTTTCGGGGGCTGTCCGTTTTTTTTTCGGACAGCCCCCGTTGGATTACTATTTTCTTATCTTCTGTTTTTATTATTGCATCTTGTATTCGCTGGGAGATAACCCGGTATGGTGCTTAAAGTATTTGCCAAAAAAGGAAGGGTTCGGGAAATTCATAAAATAGGCTACTTCCTGAATAGACATGACGGAATATTTCAACAGCGCTTTGGCTTCCAGTATCACATATTCGTCAATCCACTCTCCGGCAGTTTTTCCGCTTACTTTCTTTACTACGGTGGAGAAATGTTTGGGACTCAGGAATAATTGCTCCGCGTAAAAGTCTACGCGTCTTTCTTTGCGGTGATGTTCAGTCAGCAGATTAATGAATTGATTAAATAATACTTCTTCTCTTTTCAGTGATTTCGGATTTTCAGAAAGGAATTCCGGCTGTCTTCTATGAAGGATGGAACCTATCTTATATAAATAGGCCCCCATTAGTCTGCGTACGATTTCTGTCCTGAAGTTATCGTTCCGGCTTACGGTTTCTTCTATCAGTTCATAGAATGATTTCAGTTCCTGTACCTCTTCTTCCATCAAATGAAATTTGGGATTCTCTTTCAATGAGATGAAAAATGGCATGAAACTGTTCAGGTTGATATACATCTCTTTTAAGAAATCAGATGATATTAAAAACATTTGTGACAAATGAATGCCCGGTGATAACATGGACTGTAGAATATCGCCGGGAGCGCAAATAATCAGATCGTTTTTCTCAATGTCGTATTCCCGTAAATTGATATTGACTTTGGCAGAGCCTTTTTCACGGATAGAGATAATGATTCCATCCAGCCGTAATGGGTATTTAAAGATGGGGTTCATATTCTCGGGGATGTAATGTTCGCTTCTATCCATTACGAAATCATTGTTAATCCCTTTTAAACAGGGATTCATCTGTCGGATACGGGCTATGGATATATTTCCTATTTCATGTTCCATATTTCTTAATTTTGCCCCAAATGTATAAATCAAAAATCAATAATCCACTCTTTTTTTCTCATAATATTATTTTTTAATTGAAATTGACGGATGTGAATTCGGAGGCGTGTGATGGCAGAAAATCTTAATTCTATTTAAAAGGGTGAGGTTGGCAAACTGTTTGTACATAATAACATGTATATTTAACAACAAAATTATAAAGAACAAAACTATGTCAATGTATTGGATCTTATTTATTGGAATCGCGGTAATCAGCTATATTGTACAGAATAGTCTGCAAAGCAAGTTTAAGAAATACTCGAAGATGCCTTTGGCTAGTGGTATGACAGGAAAGGATGTGGCTGAAAAAATGTTACATGATAATGGTATTTATGATGTGCGTGTAACCAGCACTCCGGGTATGCTGACCGATCATTATAATCCGGCAAACAAAACGGTGAACCTTAGTGAAGGGGTATATGGAAGTAACAGTGTAGCTGCTGCGGCAGTTGCCGCCCATGAATGCGGACACGCCGTGCAACATGCGCGTGCATACGCTCCGCTAAAGATGCGCTCGGCTTTGGTACCTGTGGTGCAGTTCTCATCTTCTATTATGACTTGGGTGTTACTGGCAGGTATTTTGATGGTGAATACTTTCCCGCAGTTATTATTGGCAGGAATTTGTCTTTTTGCCATGACTACTCTTTTCAGCTTTATTACGTTGCCTGTTGAGATCAATGCCAGCCAGCGTGCGTTGGTATGGTTGAGCAAGGCCGGAATTACCAATTCATATAACCATCATGCGGCAGAGGATGCGTTGCGTTCGGCTGCTTATACCTATGTGGTTGCGGCACTTAGTTCGTTGGCTACACTGATTTACTATATAATGATTTATATGGGACGTCGCGACTAAGACCTTATAAGGGAAATATATTTTTATTATAGAAGGCTGCTTGCGGGTAGCCTTTTCTGGTTATATTTTGATTAGTTTCGAAATAATTTTTGTTTTAATCTCTTTTTCTTTTCGTTTTAATTTGTATTTTTGCCCTGTCAGCAAAATGAGATAATACCTATGAAAAAACATTTGGGAGCCATCAAATACTTGGTCATTTAGAATAATTTGATGATGAGAAACACAATAAAGTTAAAATATATATGGTGTACTTTGTTTTTACTTCTTCATTGGGGTTTTGTCAAAGGACAACCGATTTGTGTTGCACGTCAATATACTGTTAGAGATGGATTGATTCAAAGTAATCCGGCGCAGATTCTTCAAAGTCATAATGGTTTTATATGGGTTAGTACTTGGAATGGGGTAAGCCGGTTTGATGGACGCGATTTCGAGACTTTTCAGTTTGATTCTCTTTTGAACCAGCACATGCAGCGGCTGGAGAATACGGCCGACGGCAATTTATGGATGATTGCATACGATCGTCATAGCCTGTATTTATATGATATTCGTGAAAATAAGCTGATTAATGTTCTGAAACAGTATGAACAACATTTTAATACTCCGTTGCAAATAGAAAATTTGTATCCTTTATCCAAAGGGATTACTTGGGTTACTTTAAATAATGGAGGATGTTTCAGAATTTCAGATAAAGAGTGTACTGTTTCTTCAGGGATTCAGTATATTACAGCTATTGATGATGTGGAACTGGGGAAAGTCAGTAGGGTCTTTGAAGATAAACAGGGAGAGGAATGGGTATTTAGTGACAAGGGAGTTAGCATATTTGGCAAGCGGACCATTAGTTCATATCCCTTTTCTATGTTCGAAACAATGGATAATCTTGTTTTTCTTGCATCACAGAATGGCAGGCTAGCCTATTATGATGTAAATACCATGCAATTCAACATCGTTCCTTTTCAAGAGAAGATTCAGCATATAAACGGAATTAAAGTGTTGAAAGATAATCAGCTGGCTGTTTTGTCTGATAAAGGTTTGTACCTATGCCGTTTCCCTGAACTGGCGATGGAGAAATATGATTTCTCTCTTCCGGGGCATGACGATGCGGCTGTGAGAAAAGTCTATCAGGATTCTAAAGGATTTCTATGGATATTTACCGGATTGCCGGGAATTATCCGGCTTGATCCGGAAACCGGAGTGAAACAATATTTGAATACTCCTTCCGGATACATGGCTTCTTCTCCGGAAAATGAACTCTTTATTTATGAAGATCCTAACGGAGTGGTTTGGACTATTCCTTATAAAGGTATATTCAGTTATTATGACGAAAAGAGCCGGGAGTAAAAGTCTATTTTACACCGGGAAGGAATCATATACCTTATTCTCCTATTATTAAAACAACTTATGTTGACAAACAAAATAATTTGTGGATCAAATCCCAGCGCTCATTTATAAAAATGTTCTTTCCGCCCAGTCCCTATACTTATAGGGAGTTGGACAATTATTTTGATACAAAATCATTTCTGTTTGATAGCGACGAACATTTATGGATTGCAACAAAGAAAGGGATTATACGTATTATGGATTCACAGAAAAACTTGCTGGGTTATTTGTCGCCTGATGGGGAACTGGCTCAAACGGAAACAGTTTTTGCAGAAGGTGGAATCTATGTCATGCTGAAGGATCAGGCGCAGACAATATGGCTTGGCAGTAAGGAAAACGGATTGTTCAGGCTTGTTCCTCGGAATCGTCCTTATCATTATGAGGTATATCATTATATGAATAATCCGTCGGATCCTTATTCCATCAGTGACAATAAAATATCATGCATTGATGAGGATCATAACGGAAGTATTTGGATTGGTACTTACGGTGGCGGATTGAATTTGGTTGAGGAAAAGGAAGATGGGGCGATACGTTTTATTCATGCGGAGAATAAATTGTCCGGTTTTCCTATTAATCGTACCAACAGTATTCGTTGTATGGTGGAGGGACCCGGTCATACTATGCTGGTGGGTACTATAGAAGGTTTGATTACTTTTTCTTCTGATTTTTCGGATTACGAAAATATTCGTTTTTATCTTAACCTTCCTCGTCCGCAGGCGGCTGACGGGTTGTGTAGTGCTGATGTGATGTCTGTTTTACGAACGACAGATGAAACTATCTATTGTTATTGTTATGGAGGTGGCCTTTGCAAGTTGGTTTCATCAAATTTATTATCTGATGAACTTCGATTCCGGTCGTTCGGCAAAGAGACATCTCCGTTGGCTAGAGCCTTGATTGAAGATAAAAATCATAATATATGGATCGGCTCGGAAACGGATATCACTCTGTTTGATGTGCACGATCAGACTTTTGAGTCTTTTGGAGAAACTTTTTTCAATCGTTCTTTTAATTATAGTGAATGTCTTCCGGTTGCAGACAGGCAAGGGGATATCTTAATGGGTACAGAAGGCGGTATGCTTGTCTTTTCTCCGGATAGTATCGTTAAGCAGACTTATGAAGCTCCTATTGTAGTGACAGGGATAAAATATTCGGAGGATAATTTGTCTCATGTATTGAGTGATGCGGATTATTTAGAGATTCCTACCCGGCGGAGGAATTTTACCATCTCATTTGCTGCGTTGGATTATACTAATTCCTTGGATATCGAGTATGCTTATAAGTTGGATGATAATCAATGGTATTATATAGGTAAGAAGAACTCGGTTAGTTTTGTAAGTCTTCCGGCAGGAAAATATCAATTTCAGATAAAGGCGACCAATGGGGATGGTATTTGGATGAACACTGTGAAAACGGTTACTTTACAGGTATTACCCACCTTTTGGGAAACCGGTTGGGCTAAGGCTTTTTATATAGTTGTTGTCTTGGTGATATCTTTAGCTATCGGATATATTTTTTTCTATATTTACTATTTGAAACATAAGGTAAATATGGAACAAAGATTGGCGGAAATAAAAGTACGTTCTTTTATTGATATCTCACATGAACTACGTACTCCTTTAACCCTTATATCCGGTCCGGTATCCGAAGTGTTGTCCCAGGAGCCTTTGACTTCCCGGACCCGGCATCATCTTCAATTGGTGCAGAAAAATATCAATCGTATGTTATTGCTCATTAATCAAGTATTGGATTTCAGAAAGATACAGAATAAAAAAATGGGCTTGACTATTGAATACCGGGATATCATTATCATGCTTCATAATATAATGGATAATTTCCGATTGTTGGCAACAGAAAAAAATATAAATTTTTCTCTTCAGACAACGTTGCCTTCTGTTTTTTTGTGGATAGATAGTGATAAGTTCGAGAAAATTATCTTTAACTTGCTTTCCAATGCCTTTAAGTATACACCGGATAACAAGTCGATTACCTTGATTGTGATGGAAAGCGGACAGTTTGTTTCGATTGCCGTAAAAGATGAAGGTATTGGCATTCCCAAAGATAAAGTGCCATCCATATTTGAACGTTTCACTACAGTGTCCAAGGAAAATGACATGCAGCCTTCATCGGGTATAGGGCTTTCGCTGGTGAATGAGTTGGTTAAAATGCTGCATGGGGAAATTCAGGTCGAAAGTGAAGTAAAGAAAGGAAGTGTATTCAAACTGGTTTTGCATAAGGGAAAGGAAATATATGCTCAGGATAAAAATGTTGAATATATATTGAACGACACTTCGGAAGAACAGGAAACGGTCTTGGCGGAACCGGAACAAAATGATGAAATATCTTTGCCGGACATGCCTCCGGCAACAAAAGAAACTTTAGTAAAAGTGATGGTAGTGGAGGATAATGCTGAGTTGCGTCAATTTATATGTGAAATATTGTCGGGTACTTACCGTGTTGTTGGAGTTGCCGACGGGGTGATGGCATTGGAAAAGATAGAAGAGGAAATTCCGGATTTTATTATTACGGATATTATGATGCCGCGTATGGATGGTATTGAATTGATAAGGCACATCAAGGAGAATGTCAATACTTGTGATATCCCTATTATTATCCTTTCTGCAAAATCGTCTGTTGAGGATCGTATTCAAGGTTTACAATTAGGGATTGATGATTATATACCTAAACCTTTCAGCAGCGATTATTTAAAATCGAGAATTGAGAACTTGATCAGGCAAAGAAAAGTGCTTCAGTCGGCTTTTTTGTCAAAATATGGTGCTCAGCCGAAGAAAGAACCTTTAGAAGCCATCGCTTATCCTGTGTCGCAAATTGTTCCTTTGGACGAGTTGTTTATGCAGAAGCTGGTAGGGTTTATGGAAGAGAATTACAGTAATCCGGGGCTGCGGGTTAATGATCTGGCAGAGTTCATGAATATGAGCCGTTCTGTATTCAATCGGAAAGTGAATGGTATCATGGGGATTTCTCCGATAGAATATATAAAGAATTATAGGTTGAATAAAGCGAAAAGTTTTATACAAAGTGGTATGTCTTTCTCTGAGGTCGCTTTTGCCGTCGGCTTCTCTGATCCCGGTTACTTTGGCAAGGCGTTTAAAAAAGCATTTAATCAGACTTTGACTGAGTATAAAAATAATAACTAAGTTCCGTTTTGTGCTGTTTATGAAGGTAAATAGCAAGAAAATACCTTATTGACGTAAGATTTTACCTTTGGCTCTCAAGGGTAAAATCTATCTTTGTGCTCATTGACACAGTATGAAAATGTTCCGGAAAACTTTTATGAATATAATTTTTTAAACATGATAGGATGAGTACGAAATTTTATGTAATAGCTGTTTGGACGCTGTTAAGTTTTGTGGTAAAAGTAAATGCACAAGACAAAGTGGAATGTTGGGACCGGTTTGAGTTGAGTTTTAAACAGGTGACCAAAGGGAATCCTTTTGATACACGTCTTTCCGCTACTTTCATTTGTGGAAAGGAAAAGAAAACGGTGGAAGGGTTTTATGATGGTGAGAATACTTATAGGATACGGTTTATGCCTGCTGTCGCCGGGGAATGGAGGTATGTTACATCTTCCAGTATAGGGGCTATGAATGGTCGGAAAGGTACATTCACAGTGGTACCCGCCGGAAAAGATAATCATGGCATGGTGTTGGTGGACGGAGAACATAATTTTAAATATGCGGACGGTACCCGTTATTATCCGATGGGTACGACGGCCTATGCATGGACACATATGAAGGAAACGACTCAGGAGGCTACTTTGAAATCGTTTGGTGAAGCCGGTTTTAATAAGGTAAGGATGTGTGTGTTTCCTAAAAACTATTCTTTAGTGAAAGACGAGCCCGCGCTTTATCCTTTTGAAATGGAGAAGACGATAAAAGATAAGGAAGGAAATGAAAGGAAAGAATGGGACTTTGACAGATTTGACCCGGCTTTTTTTCAGCATTTGGAGAAACGGATAGACCAACTGAACCGTTTGGGGATTGAGGCGGATTTGATCCTTTTCCATCCTTATGATAAAGGAAGATGGGGCTTTGATGCTATGTCGAATGAGGTGAATGTACGTTATATTAAATATATTACTGCTCGTTTGGCTTCTTTTAGAAATGTATGGTGGTCTATGGCAAACGAGTGGGATTATGTAAAAGCGAAAACTGTGGATGATTGGAAGCTGTTGACGAAAACTGTGGTTGAGAATGATCCTTATCGCCATTTATGTTCTATTCATGGAGCGACGGCTACTTATTTTGATTATTGGATGCCTGAATTTACCCATGTCAGCATACAGGATGAGGCACCGGTACTGAGTTCTACCGCTTCTGCTACTTTAAGAAAAATTTATCGCAAACCGGTTATATGTGATGAGGTTGGGTATGAAGGGAATCTACCTTATCGTTGGGGAAGGTTAAGTCCGCAGCAGATGACTTACTTTATTTTGAATGGTTTGTTGGGTGGGATTTATGTCACTCACGGTGAATGTTATCAGCAGGGGAACGAACCTATCTTTTGGGCGCAAGGGGGATCTTTAAAAGGTGAAAGCTGGAAACGTGTGAAATTTTTGAGAACGATTCTTGAAGCTGCTCCCCATCCGTTGGAGATGGCAGATATCAGTCGTGACTTGGTTACTTCTACTGCTGGACCAGACTATTATCTGGTCAATATGGGAAAAGATGTGAAAGGTTTCTGGACTTTTAATCTGCCGGTAAAAAATGCAGATTATAACAAATTGCAAAAGAATAAACGGTTTAAAGTGGAGATTATTGATGTGTGGGCCATGACTGTCACGGAATATCCTGTGATATTTGAAACAACAGAGGAATTGGATTATCGTGTTTTTGATATACATCATCGGGGAGTAAGAATTCCGGATACTCCTTATATTGTTCTTAGAATAACAGAGGTGAAATGATGGGATAAGCCTTCTGACAGGAGATGATTGATTTTTTTTATCATAAAAAAGGCTAATAGTTTTCGATTCTTTTTGTTTTAGCTTAAATTTGCGGTATAATTAACTCCCTAGATACACTAAAATGTTAAATACAGTAGAAGAAGGATTGGAAGATATTCGCCAGGGCAAAGTATTGATCGTTGTTGATGACGAAGATCGTGAAAACGAAGGCGATTTTATCGTTTCAGGAGAAAAGATTACTCCTGAAATTGTAAATTTTATGATTACTCATGGCAGAGGGTTGTTATGTGCTCCTCTGCCACATTCACGTTGTGAAGAACTTTGTCTGGCTCCGATGGCAGAAGAAAACACTTCATTGCTAGGTACACCGTTTACTATGTCGGTAGATTTAAGAGGGTATGGCTGTACTACGGGAGTTTCTGCTTTCGACCGTTCGTCAACAATAAAAGCTTTGGTGGCAGGAAATCTGAATCCTTCCGAGTTTGCTCGTCCGGGCATGTGTTCCCCCTTTACGGTGCGGAAAATGGAGTATTGGAACGTAATGGACATACCGAAGCTACACTGGATATGACAAGAATGGCAGGTTTGAAACCCGGAGGAGCTCTTGTTGAAATTTTGAATGAAGATGGTACAATGGCGCGTCTTCCCCAACTAGGTGAGATTGCAGCAAAATTCGGTTTGAAAATTGTTTCCATTAAGGATATTCAGGAATATCGTAAAAAACATAACCTCTAAATCTAATAAATATGGCACTCAATCAAAGAAGAGTAAAGATATTGCATCTGATTCGTGAAGACGGACATGCAAAAGTTCAGGACCTTAGTAAAATTTTCAATGTGACGGATGTAACGATCCGTCAGGATTTGGAAGCCTTGGAACAAATGGGGTATATCCAAAGAGAGCATGGAGGTGCGTTTCTGAAAGGAGTAGGGTCGTTTGCCAAGACCGGACAATTGTTCAATCAGACTCATTTGGAGGAAAAGAAAGAAATTGCTCAGAAAGCTATTCAGTTTATTCAGGAGGGGGACAGTATAATTCTTGATTCCGGTTCTACAACTACAGAGATCGCAAAGCTTTTAATGAATTATAAGGACCTGACAGTCATTACTAATGCTTTGAATATAGCTTTGATTTTAGGTGAGAATCATGGTATTAATCTAATTGTTACCGGAGGTGAGTTCAAGGCTCCTACACTTTCTTTGACAGGAAAAATGGCGGCCGATTCATTTAAAGATATACGCGCTAATAAATTGTTTCTAGCTACAGCTGGTATTTCTTCGGATATGAAGCTGACTTATCCTAGTCTAAGTGATTTGGTCGTGAAATCTGCTATGATAGAGTCTGCCAGTAAAGTGTATCTGGTGGCTGATTGTTCAAAAAATAGGTGTCAGTGCTTTTGCTAGTTTAGGCTCGGTTTCATTAGCAAATGCTATTATTACAGATAGTACTATAACCGAAGAGGATTTTGAAAGATTAAAAGAATTAGAGGTCGAAGTTATCTGATTCTTACTGAAACAAAGGTAATATGGGTGATTGAGAATGTTGGAAAATACATTCTTGATCACCTTTTTTATCAACTTTGATTTTACTTCCTTATTTGTCCTTATTGTTTGCTTCTTTTTTTATAACTGTTCTGCTGGGTACAAAAGAGACGATCGAAGAGTCTTATTTATATAGAGATATAACCTTGTTAGCAGAATAAATTAATTGTCCTGATTTATAGATTATTTAGGCGTTTATTGTTAATATAATCAAATTTATTTTCATTTTATTTCGTTTTGTATTGAATGTTTCCAGTTAAATTCCGTTATTTGCGAAAGAATAAGAAAGTAAATGATAATAATATGCAAGTTGAAACGTTAGAATTACAATCGGAAAAGAATCGGAAACGATTGGTTGAGATTGTGTATAAAGCAAAAGCAGGACACATTGGAGGTGATCTATCGTGTCTTAACGTGCTTACAGCACTTTATTTTGATATAATGCGTGTTTGGCCGGATAAACCAAAGGAAACGAAAAGAGATCGTTTTGTAATGAGCAAAGGGCATTGCGTAGAAGCGTTATATGTTACGCTGGAAGCAAAAGGTTTCATCTCTCGTGAGGTAACCGACACATTAGGTGAGTTCGGGTCTATTTTGTCCGGTCATCCTACTATAGAGGTACCGGGTATTGAAGTAAATACGGGAGCTTTAGGGCATGGCTTGTCTGTAGGCGTTGGAATGGCGATTGCTGCCAAAATGGATAAAGCTGATTATAAAACGTATGTACTGATGGGAGATGGTGAGCAAGGGGAAGGTTCGATATATGAAGCTGCTATGGCAGGAAACCAATATAAATTGGATAATCTGGTAGCCATTATTGACCGTAATCGTTTGCAGATCAGCGGTACAACCGAGGAGGTCATGTCATTGGAGAGTATGCGTGACCGCTGGACTGCTTTCGGCTGGGATGTGTTGGAAATGAATGGGGATGAAATGGAAGATATCATCCGGACTTTCCATTCTATTGATTATACGAATAAAAAGCCTCATTTGCTTATCTCCCATACTACAAAAGGGAAAGGAGTATCTTATATGGAAGGCATTGCAAAATGGCATCATGGCGTGCCTACAGCCGAACAATATGAAGAGGCTGTTCGTGAGATATCCGAAAGAATTGAAAAACTAGAAAAAGAAAACAATGGCAAATAATATAATAGCGTGCAGAAAGAGCTTTACAGATACATTGCTGGAGTTGGCTCGTCAGGATAAAGATATTGTGGCGGTTACAACAGACGCCAGGGGTTCTGTTACTTTGGGAGATTTTGCAAAAGAATTACCCGCACAGTTTGTAGAATGTGGAATAGCCGAACAGGATGCGGTAGGAATTTCAGCAGGTTTGTCACATAGCGGAAAAAAAGTGTTTGTATGTGGCCCGGCTTGCTTTTATGTGGCCCGTAGCTTGGAACAGGTGAAAGTTGATTTGGCTTACAGTCAGAATAATGTGAAGATATTCGGAGTGAGTGGTGGTGTCGCATATGGTGCTTTAGGGGCTACTCATCATAGTCTGCATGATATTGCCGTATTAAGAACTTTTCCGGGAATGAATATCGTTCTCCCCTGTGATGCCCGTCAGACACGTAAGTTGGTCAAGCTATTGGTCGATTATCCCGAACCGGTGTATGTACGTGTAGGAAGAGCTGCTGTTCCCGATGTGTATGAGAATGATGATTTTGATTTTGTTCTGGGAAAAGCTAATATGCTGCTGAACGGTACGGACCTGACCATCATTGCCGCCGGAGAAACGGTTTATCATGCTTATCAAGCTGGTTTGATGTTACAGGAGAAAGGCATTAAGGCACGTGTGTTGGATATGTCTTCCATAAAGCCTGTTGATGTGGAAGCTATCAGGAAAGCGGCAGAAGAAACCGGAAGAATTATCACTGTGGAAGAGCATAGTCAGTTTGGTGGTTTGGGAGCTATTGTGGTTGAGACGCTTTCTGAAAATCCGGTTCCGGTACGTATTATCGGTATTCCCGATGAAAATGTAGTTCATGGAAACTCTCATGAAATCTTTGCTCATTATGGATTGGATAAAGAAGGAATCTGTAAGGCTGCTCTTGAATTCATGAAAAAATAAACATGTCCTTTTAAAATCTAATAGTATGATTAGCAAAATAATTACCATAGACCAAAGTACTTCGGCGACAAAAGCTATGCTGTTCTCTGAAAGTTGCGAATTGTTGCATCGGGTCAATATAGAGCATCAGCAATTCTATCCGCAACTAGGATGGGTAGAACACGATGCCGAAGAAATTTATAAAAATACCATAGAAGCTATACATTGTCTGCTTGAACAAGAAGAAGTGAATGGAAAGGACATTTCTTATTCTCTTGCCATCACCAATCAGCGCGAAACGGTGGTTGTTTGGAACCGACATACCGGCAAGTCCGTTTATCATGCCGTGGTATGGCAATGCCAGCGGGGGGCAGCTATTTGCAAGGAACTGAAAGATAAGGGATACAGCGAACTGGTACAACGAAAGACCGGATTGCTTATCGATCCTTATTTTTCTGCCAGTGGTGCTAAGTGGATATTGGATAACGTGGAAAATGCACGTGAACTGGCAGAAAAAGGCGATTTGTTGATGGGAACTATTGATTCCTGGCTGATTTGGAAACTGACCGAAGGCAGGAATCATCTGACTGATTATACGAATGCGTCGCGTACCATGCTTTTTAATATTCATACTTTAGACTGGGATGAAGAGTTGTTGAAACTCTTCACTATTCCCCGGAGTATGATGCCGGAAGCGTTGCCCTGTGATGCTATTTTTGGAGAAACAACGATAGAGGGTTTGTTCAAATCTCCGATACAAATAGCAGGTGTTTTAGGTGATTCCCATGGAGCATTAACCGGTCAGATGTGTTTTGAGGCAGGTATGGGCAAGGTGACTTATGGAACGGGATCATCTGTTATGGTTAACATTGGAGAAGAGGCTGTTACTGCTCCTGAAGGGCTGGTCACGTCCGTTGGATTCTCGGCTTTAGGCAAAGTGTATTATGCTTTCGAAGGAAATATCCATTGTACCGGAGCCACTATCAAGTGGATGGTGGAGAAATTGGGATTGGTGGATTCGTTCAATCAAATTGAAACCTTAGCGACTTCGGTTAAAAACAATGATGGAGTCTATCTGGTTCCCGGCTTTTACCGGATTGGGAGCTCCCTGGTGGAAACCGGATGCCAAAGCTGCCATCTGGGGAATGACACTGAATGCAGGCAAGGCACATGTGTTGCGTGCGGGATTGGAATCCATTGCTTATCAAGTGAAGGATTTGATAGACATGATGACCCGGCAGGCAGGAATCGAGCTGAAAGCGTTGCGTGTTGACGGAGGCCCCACGAAGAATCAGTTCCTGATGCAGTTTCAGGCTGATATGCTGCATGCCGTCATTAACCGTTCGGAAATAGAGGAAGCTTCTGCATTGGGGGCTGTTGTCATGAATGGCTTTGCCCGTAAGAAGTGGGCCAGTTTCCAAGAAGCCGCTGCCATGCGTACCATTGACAATTGCATCGCTCCCTGTATGGAGGAAAAAGAACTTCAATCTTTGTATAGTGGCTGGCGTGAGGCTGTTAAGAAAGTAATAGGACAGAATAACTAACTGAATATATCGTAACTTTTAATACCATTAGAAATGAAAAACAAGAAAAAAATGTGTTTTGGTGTCATCATTGGAACACGCGCTTATTTTAACTCGGAATTAGCAAAAGATGTCCGTAAACAATTGTTGGAAACACTGACGAAAGAGGGCTATGACTATGTCATTCTCCCCGAAGATGCTACGCCTACAGGCAGTAGCAGTATTGAAACAAGAGAAGATGGCTTGAAATGTGCAAAGTTGTTCCGTGAGAACCGTGACCGCATTGATGGAATCATTGTTTCATTACCTAACTTCGGTTTTGAAATCGGTATCATCAATGCTATCAGTGTAGCCGATCTGAATGTGCCTGTTTTGGTTCAGGCATGTGATGATGAGAATGACAAGGTGGATTTGGATAGCCGTCGTGACGCGTTCTGTGGTAAGATTTCCGTATGCAATAACTTGTATCAGTATGGCATTCCTTTTACTGATACTACCCTTCATACTTACTCTATTTATTCTGATTTGCTGGCTGCCGATATCAATAAATTCGCAGCTATCTGCCGTGTAGTTAATGGTCTTCGTCATGCTCGTATCGGTGCTATCGGTACTCGTCCCGCAGGATTCCAGACGGTTCGTGCCAGTGAGAAGCTGTTGCAGGCATCGGGCATTACAGTCGTTCCGGTAGATCTTTCTGAAATCTTGTCTGCCGCCCGTAAGATTGAAGATGCTGATGAAACGTTACAAGCAAAACTGAAAGAAATCAGACAGTATGCTGTTGTTCCTGAACAATACAGTGATAAACTGGTTTTGCAGGCTAAATTTGGTGTGGCCGTAGAAAAATGGATGGAGGCCAATGAAATTGATGCTGTAGCTATCCAGTGTTGGGACTCTTTGGAACAAAACTACGGTTGTGCGGCTTGTGTGACTATGAGTATGTTGAGTGAGAAACTAATTCCTGCTGCCTGTGAAGTAGATATTGCCGGTGCAGTGTCTATGTATGCGTTGACTTTGGCTTCCGGGCGTCCGTCGGCGTTGCTTGACTGGAACAATAACTTTGCCGAAGATCGTAACAAGTGTGTGTGTACACATTGTGGTAACTTCCCTAAATCATTTGTAATGAATGATTTGAAGTTAGGAACATTAGGAGTGTTGGGCAGAACATTAGGTAAGGTACATACTTTCGGTGCCGTTTACGGTAAAGTAAAACAGGGTGATTTCACCTTCTTCCGCATCTCGACAGATGATACGAAGGGTTGTATCAAGTCTTATTTGGGTAAAGGTGACCTGACTGATGATCCATACGGAATGGATGGTTGTATAGCAGTAACCAAGGTGGATAATCTGCAGCCGCTTATGAAATATATCTGTAAGAATGGATTCGAACATCACGTAGCTATGTGCCGTGGCAATGTGAAAGATATTCTGGCAGAAGCTATTGAAACTTATCTGAACTGGAATATCTATATTCACGAATAATATCAATAAAATATGATATTAGTAGATAATTACTTTTTGGCAATCCTCTGCTGTGTCATTTGCTGTGCCTGTTGGGGTTCCTGGGCAAATACACAGAAGATGGTTGCTGCCAAGCAATGGAGCTTTGAACTGTTTTATTGGGATTTGACCGTCGGTCTGTTCCTTACAGCTTTATTGGGGGCGGTGACTTTAGGAAGTATGGGAAGTGAAGGCCGTACCTTTTTTCAGGATTTGGCAGTCATGGACTGGTCTAGCATTCAATATGCATTCTTGGGCGGTGTTGTGTGGAACTTTGGCAATATATTTCTTACCGCAGCCATTGCTGTAGCCGGAATGTCAGTAGGTTTTCCTATCGGTGGAGGCTTGGCCTGGATTGGAGGTATTGTATTCAATTATTTATTAATCTCTTTGGCCGGTCAGACCTATCAGGGAAATCAGCTTTTACTATGGAGTGGTGTGTTAGTCATCATTATCGCTATCTTGATTTGCGGAAAAGCATATGGAAAGTTATCATCCGGTAAGGCTTCCACTCCGAAGAAGGGGATTCTGCTGGCCATTATGGCAGGTATTGCTATCATGTTCTTTTACGGATTGGTTGTAAAATCCCTGGACCCGCAGTATGTGGCCGGTGGAACCGGAACATTGACTCCTTATACAGGTGTGTTCTTCTTTGCGGTAGGTATTCTGGCCAGCACACCTATATTCAATACCTTCGCCATGAAACATCCCGTGGAAGGCAGGGTAGTGACCATGAAAGATTACTTTGCCGGTGATGCAAAGACTCATCTCACAGGGATGCTGGGAGGTTTTATATGGATGGGTGGCATGGTGATTAGTTTTATGGGAGCCGGTGCTGCCAATCCGGCTATCTCATACGCCCTTAGCAACGCGGCCCCTGTGGTGGCCATGATATGGGGAGTCTTTGTCTGGAAGGAGTTTAAAGAAGCTCCGAAGGGGACCAATAAACTGATTGCGGCTATGTTCTCCTTGTTTATTATCGGATTAATAAGCATTACTTTGTCAAATTAAAAATTAGATGAAGAGAAATTATAAAATAGGGCTTGTAATGAAGTCGTTACAAGCCGATTTTTTCAAAGTGATGAAAGAAGGGGCCATTCAGTATGCGGCCCCTCTTCCGTTTTTGGATTTGGTTTGTGTGGGAACGGCTACACAGACAGAGGTAAAGGAACAGATTGACTTGATGTATTCTTGATTCATCAGCAAGTCGATGTCATCGTATTGGTGCCTATAGACTCAAAGGCTTTAGTTCAGCCTGTAGTAGAGGCTGTCAGGAAAGGAGTTCCGGTAATTAATATTGATATCCGGTTGGATACTCAGCTATTGGAGCAGGCAGGAGTAGAAGTGGCTTTTGTGGGACCGGATAATTTTGCGGCTGCGTATGAAGTGGGTAAATTATTGGATAAGAAGTTGCGGAATGAAGATAAAGTTGCTATTATTGAAGGATTGGCGGTAGCCGATAATGCGCAGCAGCGTAAAAGAGGTTTTATCAAGGCGATAGAAGAAAAAGGGTTAAGATTGGTGGCGTCCGAACCGGCCGACTGGGAAACGGAGAAAGCCGCCGAAGTTTTTCAGGCTATGTGGATGCGGTATCCTGATTTGAAAGCTGTATATTGCAGCAATGATGCGATGGCGTTGGGGGTTCTTCAGCAGATGCAAGAAAAAAATGCTATCTGCCTGTAGTGGGCTTTGATAATGATGCGGTGATGAAAGAATTTCTTTCTACGGGAAAACTGGTTGCTACAGCTGACATTTTCAGTTCACAAATGGCTGTCCGAGGGATTGAGTTCGCTTTGGATGTACTGGAAGGAAAAATAGAGAATAGAGGGGTTCATTCTACTGCCTATGAAATTATTAAACAATGAGTTCGTAGGGAAACGGCCCATACTGAGATATGCACTTAAGGCACCAGCTGTTTAACTTCTTAATATGACTGACAATGAGCAATATTAAGAAGTATTCTTTTTACGAATGAAATATTTAGTGTAATTTTGTGGCTCAAAATAAATTAAATAGAATCATTATGGCAGCAAAACCAAGTATACCTAAAGGAACGAGAGATTTTTCGCCGGTGGAAATGGCGAAACGTAATTATATATTCAATACGATTCGTGATGTATTTCATCTTTTCGGCTATCAGCAGATTGAAACTCCTTCTATGGAGAATTTGTCTACCTTGATGGGAAAATACGGTGATGAAGGGGATAAGTTATTGTTTAAGATACAGAACTCAGGTGATTATTTCAACGGCATTACCGATGAGGAATTGCTGAGCCGCAATGCGGTAAAGCTAGCGAGCAAATTCTGTGAAAAAGGATTGCGCTATGATCTCACCGTACCTTTTGCCCGCTATGTGGTGATGCATCGTGATGAAATAAGTTTTCCTTTCAAACGTTATCAAATCCAACCGGTTTGGCGTGCGGATCGTCCCCAAAAAGGGCGTTACCGTGAGTTTTACCAATGTGATGCCGATGTGGTAGGCAGTAATTCTTTATTGAATGAAGTGGAGCTGGTACAGATGATAGACCGGGTATTTGGCAAATTCGGAGTACGCGTTTCAATTAAAATCAATAACCGTAAGATATTGACCGGTATTGCCGAGATCATAGGTGAGGCCGATAAAATTGTGGATATCACCGTAGCTATTGATAAGCTGGATAAAATCGGATTGGAAAATGTAAATGCGGAATTGGCTTCTAAAGGGATTCCTCAAGAGGCTATTGATAAATTGCAGCCGATTATTTTATTGAGTGGAAGCAATGAAGAGAAATTGGAAACTTTGAAAACAGTCCTTGCAGCCAGTGAAACGGGAATGAAGGGAGTAGAAGAAAGTGAATTCATATTAAAAACCGTGTCTGCACTGGGTGTGAAGAGTGAAGTGGAATTGGATTTGACTTTGGCTCGCGGCTTGAATTATTATACAGGAGCAATTTTTGAAGTGAAGGCCTTGGATGTGCAGATTGGCAGCATCAGTGGTGGTGGCCGTTATGATAATCTGACCGGTGTCTTTGGTATGGATGGTATGTCTGGTGTAGGTATCTCTTTCGGAGCCGACCGTATTTTTGATGTGTTGAATCAGTTGGATTTGTACCCGAAAGAAGCGGTGAACGGAACTGAACTGTTGTTTGTAAACTTCGGTGATAAAGAAGCTGCTTATTGTCTGCCTATCTTGGCAAAAGTCCGTGAAGCAGGGGTGCGCGCTGAAATTTATCCGGATGCTTCTAAAATGAAGAAGCAGATGGGATATGCCAATGACAAGCAGATTCCTTTTGTTGCCATTGTTGGTGAAAATGAAATGAACGAAGGGAAACTGACTTTGAAGAATATGACTACGGGCGAGCAGTCACTGGTTACACCGGATGAGTTGTTGGCAGTAGTGAAAGCTTGATCTCATCAAGCGGATGTTGTCGGAATAGTCCGGTATATTCATCCGTGATTATCTATGCGGATTAACAGATTATTTTTTTTTCTTCCGTCACTATATCTCATTTAGAATCAGCCGATACGAAAGTGAACCGCATCCGCCAGCAAGTGAAAGAACAATGCAGTAGAACTTCTTCAAGCGAAAAAGGATTTTATAGCCTTACAGTTCCGACGGGAGGCGGTAAAACACTTTCTTCTTTGTTATGGGCCATGAAGCATGCTGTAAGCCATTCAATGAATCGTATCATCATCGCCATCCCATATACCAGTATTATTGTGCAAACGGCAGGGCTTTTGAAGGAAATCTTTGGTGAAGAAAATGTATTGGAGCATCATAGTAATTTCGACCCCAATGATATTAAGGACGAGGAAAATAGGGAAAAAGCAAAATTGGCTACAGAGAATTGGGACTATCCCATTATTGTCACTACCAATGTACAGCTTTTTGAATCTATGTTTAGCAATAAAACATCTGATTGCCGCAAACTGCACAACATGGCAAATTCAATTCTTGTTTTGGATGAGGTTCAGATGTTGCCAACCGGCTTCTTGCAGCCGATAGTCGATGCGCTGAAAGCGTATCAGGAAATGTTCGGGATTTCGGTATTGTTTACCACGGCAAGTCAGCCGGTATTGAGCGGTCTGATAGAAGGAACAAATCCTAAAGCTGATTTTAAGGGAATAGAACATATCAAGGAAATTATTCCGGAAGAATTTGCTTTGCATGACCAACTTCGCCGTGTGAAGTTGGCAATCGATGATACAGGAAGAACATACGATGAGATAGCTGCAAAGGTGTCTGAATATAATAAGGTGTTGTGCATAGTGAACACTCGTAAAGATGCCAAAGAGCTGTATGACCGTTTGCCCAATGACGGAGTGAAATTGCATTTGTCTAGAATGATGTGCCCTGCCCACTTACACGAAACTATTGGTAAAATAAAAACTTTATTGAAGGATGGGTTGCAGCCGATTGTCAGGGTCATTGCAACCCAACTTGTGGAGGCTGGTGTGGATATAGACTTTCCGGTTGTGTTCCGTCAAGAAGCAGGACTCGATTCTGTATTGCAAGCAGCGGGACGGTGCAATCGGGAAGGACGAAGTGCCATGGGACATACATTTGTGTTCAGTCTGGCTGCAGAGAAGCGAAACCCCTTCGGTTCAATGGCTGACTCCAACAATGCTCGGTTGAATTTGCCGGAAGATAGTGATTGGTTTGCTCCTTCTACCATGAAAGCGTATTTTTGTCAATTGTATAGCAGAAAACAAACATTTGATGAAAAGGATATAAAGCACTGGCTTTACAAACCTACTGAGTTATGTTTTGAAACTGCATCAAAAGAATTTCGCCTGATTGATGATACAAGTATAAATGTTATCGTAAATTGGGAAAACAGCATGGAACTTATAGAGCAGTTGAAAGAATCGGGGTGTACCTACTCGTTGGTGAAGCAATTGGCGAAATTTACTGTAGGCATCCGTTCCTACGATTTTAAGCAACTGAAAGGCTATGGGCTTGTCGAAGAAATATTGGAAGGAATATATGTATTGGCAGACAGGTCTCAGTATAATAAAGCCACAGGTCTCAGTCTTGATAACCATTGGCTGGAGGAAGTATTAATGATATAAAGAAACGGATATGACAAAGAAAGAAACATTGAAATTGTTTGAAGAACGTAAAGTCCGCACCGTGTGGGATGATGAAAAGGAAAAATGGTATTTTTCGATAGTTGATGTGGTGTCAGTTTTAACAGACAGTGTTGATGCAACTGCTTATTGGCGTAAGTTAAAGCAAAGACTTAAAGAAGAGGGAAATGAAACCGTGACAAATTGTCACGGTTTGAAAATGAAAGCCGCAGACGGTAAGATGCGACTTACAGATGTGGCTGATACAGAACAACTACTACGTATCATTCAGTCTATCCCATCTCCCAAGGCAGAACCGTTCAAGCAATGGATGGCACATGTAGCATCCGAACGTCTTGATCAGATGCAAGACCCTGAGTTGAGTATTGAGCAAGCTATGATGGACTACAAGCGACTTGGTTACTCTGACAACTGGATAAACCAACGCTTGAAGAGCATTGAAATCCGTAAAGATCTTACAGATCAATGGAAACTACATAATGTAGAGGAAGGTGTTCAATATGCTACTCTTACAGACATTATCTATCAGCAATGGGCCGGAAAGTCGGCAAAGGAGTACAAACAGTTCAAGGGCTTGAAGAAAGAAAATCTCCGGGACAATATGACCAATGAAGAATTGGTTCTTAATATGCTGGCCGAACTCTCTACGACAAGTATTACTAAAGCTAAAAATCCTCAGACATTGGGTGAAAATATGCAGTGTGCGGCTGATGGTGGTGATGTGGCTCGTGTGGCACGCGAACAGTTGGAGCAAAAAAACCGGTCGTGAAGTGGTAACTCCCTTGTCGGCAAAAAGGTTTTTTGAAGGTCAGAAACCAGAAGATTTATTGGAAAACAAGGAAAACGATGAATGATATGGAATATACAGATAAAGAATATTGTTTGGAGGTGTGGGGCGATTGGGCTTGTTTCACTCGTCCGGAATTGAAAGTAGAGCGTGTGAGTTACGATGTCATAACGCCATCGGCGGCACGCGCCATCTTTGAAGCGATACTGTTTAAACGCTATGCCATGCGTTGGCAGGTAACAAAGATTGAGGTACTCAGGCCTATTAAATGGGCTACCATTAGACGGAATGAGGTGGGGGCAGTTGCCAGTAAATCACCTATTATTATTGAAGATAAACGTCAGCAGAAGAACACGTTGCTTCTGCTGGATGTGCGTTACCGAATTTATGCTAAGTTAGTATTTATTCCGGTAAAAGACCGTCCGAAAGAGGCTTTTGCCAAGCATCAGCCAAGTGCGGACGAGAATCCTATGAAGTATTATCAGATGTTCGAACGCAGGGCATCACAAGGGCAATGTTTTACGCAGCCCTATCTCGGATGTCGTGAGTTTTCTGCAAACTGGAAGTATATTGAAAGTACTGATAATCTTGATTATCCCTTAGCCGAAGACAGAGATTTCGGTATTATGCTTTATGATATGGACTTTGAGGGAAATCCACACAAACCGGATGCAATGTTTTATAGAGCCCAAATGAAAAAGGGAGTGATTGTTGTACCGGATAAAGATAGTGAGGAGGTGTTGAGATGATATTGAAAGCATTATATGATTATTATCATCGGAGTGGAGATGATGTGGCCCCTTTTGGTTTAGAATACAAAGAGATTGGATTTATTATTGTTATTGATAGATGTGGAAAATTTCTGCGCTTTGAAGACAGGCGTATAGATAAGAAGTCGGCACAGCAGTTTCTTGTTAAGAAAAGTGTTAGCCGGTCAAGTGCCCCTGTTGCAAACTATTTGTATGACAATTGTAAATATGTATTTGGTTATTCCGATAAGGGGGATATGGAAAAGATACGTAAGTACTTTGAAGTATTTAAGGCGAAAGTAAAAGATATATATGATGCTTTTCCGGATAATGAGGACATAAAAGCTGTTTATGCATTTTATCAGCAAGACCCTTCTTTTATAGTTGGGGCTATGCAGAAAGATTCTTTATGGGATGATATAGCCAAAAATCTTAATAAGAAATATTCTACCTTTTCTTTCCTTATAGAAGGCACTGCTGGGCACTTAGTCCCAGCTGATTTTCAATTGTTTATAATTTAGTTCTTTGACATTTTTGTAATCGCAATCGGTAAGTATCTCTCTTACAGGTGTTTTATCCAGTAGAGAAAAGCTCAAAATTTGTAGAATTTCGTAGATTGGACGGTTGACTTTCAATTTGTAAGCAACAATGGCAACCAGACAGTATGTTATGATGGCACAGTACACTTGTGTCTTGACTGCATTCATCGTAGTTCCCCAAAAAGATTTTACTTTCAAGTGTTGCTTTATCCATTTGAAAAATAGTTCCACCTGCCAACGGTTCTTGTATAGCAAAGCTATTTCCTCTGCTGAGAGTTCCATGTTGTTGGTGATGAACACAAATTCTCTGTCCAGTTCTTCATCGTAGTATTTAACCCGCCGGAGTTTGTTCGGATATGCTTTGAGCGATTTATACGTTTCAAGCATTCCAATCTGGTCACATTTTATTCCGGTTGTTTTATCAACTTCACAGGAATACATTCTACGGAATCTCATATTATTCTTTGCACGTGTAACGAAGTAAGCACCACAGGTGTGAAGCTTATGCAAACGGGTGAAGTCAACATATCCTTTATCCATGATATAGAAACTTCCCTTTTCATAACTCAACTCATCCAGCATGTTTACGTCATGTACTTTGGCATTGGTTACCAGTACGATTGTCGGTATGGAAGTCTTTACATCATACAAGGTATGAAGTTTGATGCCCCCTTTGTGTTTCCTAAATTCTGCCCACCAAAAAACATTCAGACAAAGGTCTATGGTGGAGGAATCAAAGGCATAAACATTACTGTCAACTTTCACCTCGAAGTCATTTTTGTTGTAGTTATTACGGGCTTCCGCAATCAGGGTATAAGCAAATTCTTCGTAGATACGATAATCTCTATTCCGGTTTGCTTTCCCCAGATTGGTACGGCTAACTGTTGCACCGAATCCCAAGTGATAGTACTTGTTCTTGTGTGCCTCAAGGCTGAGCATAAGGTCACGCATACTGTCTCGGGCGGTCAGTTGTCCGAAGATCATGCACAGCATCTGATTCCAACAGGTGAATGTTCTGATTTTCTTATTCCCAGAATACTTCTCTACCAAACGATCAAAGACACGACGGGGAAGAAAATCTGTAAGTTGGGCGAAGATATATTTGCCTTGATTCATTGTTTTTAGCTTTTGGGCAAAGCTAAAATAACTTTTCAATTCAAATCGTCACGCCCCAAAAAGACACATAACTATGCGATTATCAAAGATTTCAAAGAACGATGTTTAATTTAAAGTGCCCACTAGTGTATAGAAGGGGATACGAAAATAGTGGCTTCGAAAACGGAATTGATAAATTTGTTTGAAGAGAATCATGGCGTGGTAGGAAATCTTTGTTTGATAACAGGGAGATATTCAAAAGTTGTAGAGATTACAACTGCTACAAAGATACTTGGAAGCCAAGAAACAGCCAAACTGGTTGCATTTCAAGTTAATTCCGGGTATGATTCGTATGGGAAATCTAAAGGATACAATGCTCCAATATCAGAAGAAGCTGAATTTGCATATACAACCGCATTGAATCATTTGCTGCGTTCGGATTCTCACAATAAGTTTATGGTGGGCTCACGTACTTATCTTTTCTGGGCTTCCTCCAATAGCGAGGCTTCAAAAGAGTCCGAGAATAGTTTATTTTCTTTGTTGGGGCGGATTGAAGAAGAAAATGACGACCCAAACAGGCGTATAAAGTTAGTATATGATACTTTCCAGTCTATCTATAACGGAAAATTATCGGCAAACGATGATGACAAATTCTTCATTTTGGGTTTGGCTCCTAATTCGGCAAGAATTGCGGTAGTATATTGGAATGAGATGCCTTTGCGTGAGTTTGCAGGTTTGATAAGTAAGCATTTTACAGATATGGAGATGGTGGACACTCGCAAAGATAAGAAGCCGTACTTGGGACTGCATTCCATTCTTGGAAATGTTACTCTTGGAGGAAAGTCAAGTGATGCGACTCCCAACCTTCCTGATGCTGTGGTGAGAAGCATATTTCAAGGGTTGCCGTATCCGGCTTCTCTCTTTCAAGCATGTATTCGTCGCATACGTGCAGAACAATCCGTCAATATAGTGCGTGCTGCTATCATCAAGGCATATCTCAACAGACTAAACGAAAATAACAACCATAAAAAATTAGATGTTATGTTAGACAAAGAAAATCAAAATCAAGGGTATCTTTGTGGAAGGCTATTTGCCGTACTTGACAAGATACAGGAGGATGCCAATGGTATTCATTCCATTCGAGAACGCTATATGAATGCTGCATCAGCAACTCCTTCCATGGTTTTTGCCACGGTGCTCAACCTTTCTACTCATCATATAGAGAAGTTGAATCCGGGTGGACAAGTGTTCTATGAGAAGCTGAAACAGGAAATTATATCCAAACTTGATGCAAAAGGATTTCCTCCACATCTTAACCTGCAAGATCAAGGACGGTTCTTTGTGGGATATTATCATCAACGTCAAGACCTTTTTATGAACAAGGAAAATAAAGAAATGGAATAATAATTTTAAAAATATAAAGTTATGTCAGAACTAAAGAATAGAATTGATTTCGTTTACATATTTGATGTAAAAGATGGTAACCCAAATGGTGATCCGGATGCGGGTAATCTACCACGTGTGGATGCCGAAACAGGTATGGGACTTGTTACGGATGTCTGTTTGAAACGCAAGGTTCGTAACTATGTACAAATAGCAAAAGGGCTTGTGAATGGCTTTGATATATTTATCAAAGAGAAGGCAGTCCTGAATACTTTGATTGATAATGCACATGATGATTCAGAAGTAAAAAATGCAAAGGACAAAATAGAAGCAGCACGTCGTTTTATGTGTAATAATTACTTCGATATCAGAACATTCGGCGCAGTTATGTCAACAGGTAAAAATGCGGGTCAAGTTCGTGGCCCTATCCAGTTCACCTTTGCTCGTTCTATAGATCCAATTGCTGTAGCGGAACATTCTATTACTCGTATGGCAGTAGCAACAGAGAAAGAAGCAGAAAAACAAGATGGTGGCAATCGTACAATGGGACGTAAAGCCACCATTCCTTATGGCCTCTACGTCTGTCACGGCTTCATCTCCGCCAACTTGGCACAACAGACAGGATTTTCTGAAGAAGACCTTGAACTATTTTGGAACGCATTAAAGAATATGTTCGATGTGGATCGTTCGGCGGCACGTGGATTGATGAGTGCTCAAAAACTGATAGTCTTCAAGCATGACTCCATATTGGGTAATGCTCCCGCCAACAAGTTGTTTGAATTGGTAAAAGTGGAGAAAGTCTGCGATGGAGCATCACGCTCATTCATCGATTATTCAGTTACTATAGATAAGGAGAATGCTCCATCAAATGTAACTATTGAGGAACTGATATAATTCCATCGTATGTACAATGAAGACGATATGCTCATGTTGTCGGGGATTCAGCACTTTAGGTTCTGTCCCCGGCAATGGGCTTTGATACACATTGAGCAGCAATGGGGCGATAATCGTCTCACCATCGAAGGACAGATTCTGCACAAGCATGTAGATGATCCGTTTTATAGACAGAAGTGTGGTGACCAGATAACATTGCGTGCGGTGAATATCGCTTCGCGTGAACTTGGACTCTATGGAATCTCTGATGCCATAGAGTTGTTTCCTTCCTCATCTCTTGAAAATACTATCTTGCATCCCAACTATCCGGGGCGATGGCAACCGGTTGCTGTGGAGTATAAGCATGGCAAACCGAAAAGAAACGAGGTGGATGAAGTGCAGTTGGCAGCACAAATCATGTGCATAGAAGAAATGTATGCTATCCATATACCATACGGCGCTTTCTTTTATGGGGAGCTTCGCCATCGGGTTAATGTGGATATAACGGAGGAACTGCGAGATATAGTCAGACAATGTGCCCGGGATATGCACGATATATTTAGTAAAGCGGTTATCCCGAAGGCTGAATATGGGAAACATTGTGACAAGTGCTCGCTGAAAGATATTTGCATGCCGGAAATGGTAAATAATTGTACTTCGGTAGATAATTACCTTACTAAAAATCTGTATCTATGAGAAAACTATTGAATACTTTGTATGTGACGACACCGGAAGCGTATCTTAGTAAGGATGGGCTGAATGTCGTTATATCTGTTCAGCAGGAGGAGGTGTTTCGTATTCCTGTCATAAATATAGAAGGCATCGTTACGTTCGGATATATGGGCGCAAGTCCCGGTGTGATGAAATTGTGTAGTGACAATGGTATATCACTCACATTTCTTTCTCCACAAGGCAGATTCATCAGCAGGGTTCAAGGTGCTACGAAAGGAAATGTTCTGTTACGCAAAAAGCAGTACCAATTGTCGGACGATGCATCTTGGTCGTTGCATGTGGTTCGGTTGATGATTGGTGGTAAGATTCAAAACTATCGCAATATATTGAGGAGATATATTCGTGATTATGGTGAGAATGAAGACATTAATAGAGCGGTGCAAGTATTGGAACGTGCCAAACGTGATGTTTTGAAGGCTCAAGATAAGACGGAATTAATTGGTTATGAGGGGATGGCTTCGAATGCCTATTTTGAGGTATTGCCAATCTTGATACTTAATCAGAAGACTGATTTTCCATTTCATGGTCGCAATCGTCGTCCTCCCAAGGATGCGGTGAATGCCATGTTGTCTTTTGCATATACCTTGATTGCCAATGATGTTGCGGCCGCTCTCGAAACTGTTGGCCTTGATCCATACGTCGGGTTTCTCCATACACTCCGTCCAGGGCGCACGTCGTTGGCTTTAGATATGATGGAAGAGTTACGTGCTTACCTTGGCGACCGTTTTATTTTGTCGTTGATTAATAAAAGACAGATTTCAGTAAAAGACTTCTTGTTCCAAGGTGATAATGGGGTTGTTATGACAGATAAAGGGAAAAAGACTTTTATTACTGCATGGCAGGCAAGGAAAAGGGAAGTGATAATTCATCCTTATCTTAATGAAAAAGTTGAAATAGGGCTTCTGCCTTATGTGCAGGCTATGTTAATGGCAAGATATATCAGGCAGGATATTGACGATTATCCGGTATTTCTTATAAAATGATTTTTAATTATGTACATTCTTGTGACTTACGATGTGGATACTACAAGCAAAGAGGGGGCTCGCCGTTTACGATGTGTGGCCAAGGCATGTTTGGATTATGGACAGAGGGTGCAGAACTCAGTCTTTGAGTGTGTAGTGACGGAAGCGCAATATTCTCTTTTAAAAGGGAGAGTTAGGGATATTATTGATATGTCTCTTGATAGTGTTCGTTTTTATATTCTTAGTAAAAATGAGAATAAGAGGGTAGAAGTAATAGGTGTTGAAACGGCTTATAAAGTTGAGGAGGCTCTTATAATATAATGCGAATGTGGTGTGTTACAAAAAAAGTAGTATCTTCGCATGTGTTAATAATCAGTAGATTAAATTATTTGTAGAGTATTTCTTCGTTATGAAGTTGAACACCTTTGTATTTCTCTCCAGGCTTTTGATTTTGAAACTATAAATTCAACTAAGTGTTTGCACGATAAGCCTTGTAAATGAAGTAAATGGATGAACCATCATACAGGACACACCAAGAAGGAAAATCTATGAGCCTTCAGAAACAATGGTAAAAAGACACATACATACCGGTTAAGGGGAATTATGGAACCTTTTACACCACAAACCTTTGAAGATAAATGGTTTGTGGTGATAGAACCAAAAAAGAACAGATGTCTTTTTAATACGCTATCTTATCCAATATCCCGTTCAAGTGTGCAATAGCCACTCCATAATTAGTCATGGGAATCTGTTGCTTACGGGCATTATCAATCCGGTTTAGTACATATTTGCGATTGAACATGCAGGCTCCGCAATGAATGATTAAGTGATAGGGTGTCAAATCCTCCGGAAAGTCTGTACCTGCAACGATATCTATTTGCAACTCTTCACCTATCTTTTTACGCAACATACGTGGAAGCTTTACTCTGCCTATGTCCTCGGTGGCAGGGGCATGAGTGCAGGCTTCTGCTATCAATACCCGTGATTGTGGGGTGAGGCGGTCTATGGCTGAGGCTCCTTCTATATAATAATGTATATCTCCCTTATATCCTGCCATCAGGACAGAGAAAGAGGTGAGAAGGCTATCTGCCGGCTTTTGTTCATAAACGGTATGAAAAACCTGGGAGTCGGTTATAATCAGTTTCGGAGGGCGGGACAGAGCCTGCAAAGTGGCGGCTATTTTATCGGTTGTACAACTCATCACCAGACATTTCTTGTCCAATAATTCGCGCATCGTCTGTACTTGTGGAAGGATGAGACGGCCTTTGGGAGCCTGTATATCTTGCGGCATGACTAAGAGCACTAAATCTCCTTCTTTAACCAGATTTCCGGTAATGGTTTGTTGCCCGAAATCTGCCGGTAACTTTTCCAGAATCGCCTGAAGTATCTTCTTTATACCTGTTCTTTCCTTTGCGCTGATAACGAGAGGCTTTTGACCGCATTCTTTTTCTATACAATCCCTTGTGGATGCTATGTCTTTTCGGATATCAGCTTTGTTCAGTATCAGGATAACCGGAATATTCCTTTTATTTAACTGCTCCATCCATTGTTTTTCATCCTCGCAATTGCCGTCTTCACAAAGAAGTAAGGCAATATCTGTCCGTTCGATGGCTTTCAACGTACGGGTTATGCGCATTTCTCCCAATTCCCCTTCATCATCAAATCCGGGCGTATCGATAAAGAGACAAGGACCGATATGTTGAATTTCCATCGCTTTGCTGACAGCATCTGTTGTTGTACCGGGAATATCCGATACAAGGGCGGTGTCTTGTCCGGTCAAGGCATTGATTAGAGAGGACTTGCCGCTATTGCGTTTTCCGAACAGGACGATATGTAGCCGGTTGGCAGCGGGAGTGTTGTTTAGACTCATATTTTATTGGGCTTGAATTAGGTTCATTATCTGTATTGAAAAGGTTGCTTGACGCATGAGCGGTTAGAATCTGAAATCTCGTTTCCCTTCTTCTATCTTTTTCAGGTTACGGGTTGCTATTTCTTTTATTTTCGGGTTGGGAACGTGTTCCAATTCTTTTTTTATCAATTGGATTCCCTTGGCTCGTGTATCCGCTGTCGCATAATCTTCCAGATACTCTTTCAGTGTCATCAATGCATTGGGGGCGCAACAATTGGCGATTTGTCCCGATTTGACTAATGACATAAAGCGGTCGCCTGTACGCCCTGCCCGGTAACAAGCTGTACAGAAACTGGGAATGTGCCCCAAATCGAGCAACCAGTTCACTACTTCATCCAAGGTACGGGTATCGCTGATATCGAATTGTGCCGAGTTTTCTTCCGGTGTTTCCGGAATGGCATAACCGCCTACGCTGGTCCGGGAGCCTCCGCTGATTTGTGAGATTCCCAGGTTTAAGACTTTGCGTCGGGTTGCAGCCGATTCCCTTGTAGAGATAATCATACCTGTATAAGGAACAGCGATACGGATTACCGCCACAATTTTACAAAATATATCATCTGAAATGGCATCCGGGAAATCTTGCGTGGAGATATCATCTGCCGGACAGATGCGAGGAACACTGATGGTATGTGGTCCCACTCCGAAGGTAGCTTCCAGATGTTCGGCATGCATCAATAATCCTGTAAAGTCATAGCGGTAGGTATTCAGCCCGAATAAAACACCTAGTCCTACATCGTCAATTCCCGCTTCCATGGCACGGTCCATCGCTTCGGTATGATAAGCATATTTGCTTTTCGGACCGGTAGGATGCAGGGCTTCGTAATTTTCTT
>VOFH01003212.1_pt1 | contig 101590 bp, 93 predicted proteins | sample 5384091 | NCBI WGS metagenome assembly VOFH01 (sample SAMN12384727, study PRJNA508395) | human gut metagenome | isolation source: healthy gut G | host: Homo sapiens
GAATGGAAATATATTGAACCAAACGATGGACCTGCTATTGAATTCTGGACAAAGATGGAACTGGGTAATGACAAGCAGCCTCAGCTATATGATCTCTCATCCGACCCATCGGAGAAAACAAATGTAGCGAAGTCACATCCCGAGATTGTAAAAAGAGTTATCCGCATTATTGGAAAGTGTAAAAGAAGAATAGAAATATGAGAATAATAGATTTGTATGATTTTGCACCTATCTTGAATAATAACACCCACTACACCCACGCAAAATCCATACATTTGTAGAAAATATAAAACAGTGAATATGCGTTACAACAAAAGCAATATATCACACGATTTTTCTAACCTTATTGAAAACGTATAATAAAATCGGACTTTAATCAATTTAACCCCTAAAGAGAGGAACCGTGAGGCTCCTCTCTTTTACTTTGACCTCTGTTGAAAAAAGTTATTTCATAAAAGTAAAGAATTGTCTGCTCTTTGAACATCAGTAGGCTTCTTTGATTAGCTCTATTCTCATAAAGCGAATGTTTTTCTCACTCTCATTCTGGATATCCTCCCCAAAGAATCCCAAACGGCTAAACGTGCCTGTTGCATTCACAGAAAGTTCCAACCCTTTTGTGCCTTTCTGCTTGAAGTGTACCGTACCGATATCACTCCATGTTTCCGGGTAGGAGTTCTGGCGTACATTGGACAACTCCCCGTCTTTCTTCATCAATACGGAATTGAACGGAGTATTATCATCCACTTTCAATGTAATTCTAGCTCCCTCAGCAAATGATCTTCTCCAATGGCGACTGGTGAATACACGTACTTTGTAAGTACCCGGCTCATCAATCACACATTTCAGCTGCAACTTACCAGTACCTGCATGGAAGTTTTGTGTATTTCCACCCTCAGCAATCGTCAGACTTCCCTCTTTGCCCGGAATAATCTTACCATTTGCCACCGGAATACTGACTACATTTTCGTTCATGTAATTATCCTCGCTAAAACGCACCGGAGACTTACATACCAACTTCAGCACCGGAATTTCATCATAATTCAGATGAGCAGGCACTGTCAATACCGGATACGATTGATCAGTCACCGTCACTTTCTTACCGGAAGCAAGTATTTCTGCCTTTGTAATGGATGTCAACAAACCCTTCAATGCAATACAACGGTTCAGAGGTTCCCTCAAAAGATGCAGATAAATCACATTACCCTTATGTGTAACATACCCCCAAGGGAAGTTATCATTAAAAGGATTTCCGGTTGTTCCGTAGACAGCTTCCGAATTCTTCTGCATCCACCTTCCGATGAAATCCATTATATCAATGCTCGGTTGTGGTACGGTTCCATCCTCCTTCGGACCGATATTCACCATATAGTTCACTCCACGACTCGCACATTCTATCAATGAGCAAAGAATATCTTTCGGGCTCTTCCAGTTTTGGTCGTTCTTTTTGTATCCCCAAGTATGATTCATGGTAGCCACCATTTCCAAATCCATATTCACACGCGAACAAGGCATCTCATTGTCTCCCAATGCTCCATAATCTCCCAGATTATAACCCACACGACCATTCACAATACATTCCGGCTGTAATTCTCTGACTACATTTACAAATGTCCGACTCTGTTCTTTCGTCAAGTCAAACGGAGTGTCATACCATAACAAATCAATTTTACCGTATCGGGTAAGCAATTCCCGCATTTGCGGTAAAGCCTTTTCCCTGATATAACGGTCCAGATTCGGTTTTACTTCCGATTTCGGCTTACCATAATGCCCGTCATATTCATTCTGCATCACAGCAGCGTCTTCTTCCCGCCAATCTTGCCGATGAGAATAGTAGAATCCGACTTTTACCCCATGCTTACGGCAAGCTTCTATCAGTTCTTTCAAAGGATCTCTTTTATAAGGAGTACGCTCAATATCAAAATCAGACACCTCGCTCGGATACATACAAAAAGCCTTCATGGTGTTTAGTCGTAAATACAATATAACGAGCTCCGGCTTGCTTTGCTAATTTCACCCATTCTTCGGATTATATTTAGCTAACGTGAGTTTATCAGCCAGTTTCTCATATTCATTGTTAGGGACCTTGGCAAAATTCTGTATCCACTCACCGATGCCATCCACCGGCTTTCCATTCCATTCACCGGCAGCAACTGAATACAATCCCCAATGAATAAACATACCGAAGCGACCTTCACGCCACCAGTCCATATCTACCGACTGTTGTGCCTGTCCGCAAACAAACGCCCAACTCAACATTAATATACTTAACAGCTTCTTCATATTCATACCATTCTTTCTTGATCTACTATTTCACTAACGACACATAAACAGGCATTCCCTCGGACAATACAGTCTTCAATACTGTATTTCCCACTACATTCTCTTCCAACGTAATCTTTTGGCTTTCATCACCGCTTTTCACAGTCCATTTACCCTTCAGCTCTATTGAAGCTTGTGTAGGTGTAGTCCGCCAATTATTTTTGCCAATCGTTTTCGGACGAAGATTAGGATTGCACAACGCCAGTTCCAGTCCGCTTCCACTTTTATCCAGACGTTCCATTACCAGTAACTCCGTTTTAGAAGCACATACCACTCCCGCCGATAAATTAGAGACCGGAGCAAACAGAGCGTATGCAATGGTAGATGTAGGAAGATACTTCACTATATGCACAGAATCTTGTGCAGTGATGACCTTAAACAGTTTCTCCTGCTCTTGCTTCTTGGCAAGTTCCTTCATCCGTTCGGAAGTAGTACCCGGAACAACCATAAACTGGTAACTTTTCTTTTCCGGCTTCACCCCATGATGAAGATAAGCCTTTGCAGCAGTCTCCTTTCCCATTCCGGCAGCCATACCCGCTGATGAAGGAGTAGTCTGTTCACCGTACTTAATCACCAACCGGTCGTGTCCTTTCGGAACAAAATACCCGGTAGCGGTAGGAGTAACCATCCAAGCGGCAACCTGTGGTTCTATAATCTGTTCTTTTCCTGCTTTCATTATCTGTCCGTTTACAGTCATATCTCCGGATTCTTTAGATACAATAGATTGGAAAAGATTTGTAGCAGTAATCCATTCATCCGAATAGTCGCCTTTCGCCTCTATATCAGTACCAAGACTATACAACATTCCATCAACGGCAAATACAGACTTGCAGAAAGAAAGGTTAGTCGGTTCAAAACGACGACTTCCCCAACGATCATCCTGATCGAAAGCAGCCGCAAAAAGGCCACAGTCTTTCCAAGCCAATGCTCCTGCAAAATTAGTCGTTGTTGATTTTTGGTCGAAACGGTCAGCATCATTTTTATTAGGCGTCATTTCCTTCCAATCCGTATAATGTACTGTAGTACTTCCGGGCATCATATTCCAGTCCCAACCGGCACTCTTCTTTTCTTTATCAGCGGGATAACCACACTTGGCAAGTCCACCTTCATAAAGTATTTCCAGCGTTCCATGACTTTGGTATCTGCCGAACCGGTTGGTTTTATTATATATCTCTCCACCCCAAAAGTTAGTAGTCGGACAACGCATCACTGCCAGCCAATTACCCTGTCTGTAAACTCCTGCCGGGCTGAAATTAAACTGATAAAAGCCATCCGCTTTCAGTTCGGGAGCGTCCTTATACTTCTTCGTCTTATAAAAATAATTGTAGTAAGAAGCTAATTCCTGATCATACGGAATCCCTAGCACATCTCCTCCCACTTCAATCAATGTCTCAAACAATTGTCGCGAGAAATTAATCCCCAAACCGGTAAAAGGGTGTCTGCCCGCCATACTATTCGCAAAATAACGGTCTTTATCCGATTCAGAACGTACCGCCATCAAATAAATACTAACCACAGCTTTGCTCATCCGTTGATACGCCTCCTTCTCAATACGGAAGGAAGTGCCTTTCAGTCGTCCCATATATTCCACCCAAGTGCGATATGAATACATATATCCGTTATAATGGGTATTATGATGAAATCCTGTTCCGTCAGGTTTCAGTATATCATACCCGCTAGGGCTGTACTGGGTACATCCCGACAGGAAATGAGAAAAGGCAGTCAAATCTTTGATAGCTTGCTCATCATTCGGATTGTGAACCACACAGATAGACAAGTGCGGAACAACATTATAAATATAATCAGAGTTCACCTTTAATTTTAACTCTTCCGCATTCAAATACAGCCATTCGGCCTCCAATAAGTTCCATACAGCAGCAATCAACCTTCCTCTTCTTATATCATCACATACGGACAATGCACTCAGCAAATCAGCCGGGACTTTACGTACATCATCATAATTACTATACTTATACTTGGGAATACTCTCTATGATATTTCCCGTAAAGAGAAAATCCAGATAGAGATTAAAACTCTTTTTAGCCTCACGTCCGTCACGTTGGGCAGCAAAAGCCAATGCACGCACTGTTTTAGCGATATCCCGTCCCTGCTGAAGAGTTATCTTACCCTTATTTAATATTGAAGCACCGGTAACCGTTGTCTCATTTACCCGCTCCAATTGGTACAACTGCACTTGCATCAAAGCAGCATCTATTTCCTTTTGATTCGCTTTTTCGGAACGGGCAGTTTATACTTTTTCCTAAACTCCTTCAACTCTTTCTTCTTCACTTCCACATCAGACACTGACATTTCTGTCTGTGCCGAATAGTTTGTGTGGACATTACCCATAGTATAAGGGGATAGACATATCCCTACACAAAATGGTAATAAACCAATCCAGTTCTTCAATTTCATAATTATTTATCTTTTGTAGTAGCTTTCTTTATACCTATTTCAACGCTTTCAGCCAATCAGGCACAAAACCCAAACGACGTTCCAATTGTGCCTCATACAATGACTCCGGCTCTACCGGAGTACCATGACTTTCGTCAAGCTTTACCTGCTCTTGTACAAAATTCAACGGATCGCCATGAAAACCGACAATCGTCGGAGGCAAGAATTTCCATCCTTTAAAACCGATGCGCCACCAGTCGAATACTCCGGAAGGAGCAGAATTACCACTCGCCGTTCGGGATCTCTCCGAATACATATTCCAGATAGTAAGATCATCCAAATGATTGGGCAACTGATCATAATCACCTCCTTGACGGAATTGCATGAACCCACCCTTACAAGCATCTATCAATGTGGCACGAGGTTGTGTGGCATGAGACTCGAAGCAAGCGTCTTTCCCCAATGCACACGCCAGATAACCGCCCCCATACTCGGTTTGGAAACACCGCAAGCGTGATATTGCCCGGCACCTTCCTCACGTGTATTTCTATCATCAATCAACAATCCATCCGTACGGTCTGTCACCTTACCGATAAACACACGCGAAGAACCTGCGGAACGGATAGCGGAATGTCCGCGATTACCATCTATCGTGATATCATAAGCCGACACATTGGCACTATTGATAATGGAAGTAGCTTCACTCACACTTGTGAACTTCACACGCCGCATCCATGAATTAGTCAATCGAACCATATTCAACGGCTTGTATGCACCATCGTCCTCCCAAGTGCCATGATGTTTGAAATCATCTTTTGCCTGTCCCACAAAAAGACAAATCCTCCACTCCCACTTCTTCATAATTCGGATACCGATGAATCTCCCATTTCCAACGTGCTTCCACTTCATGCATAATCGGCTCTTTAAAAGTAATACGATTACCACTTTTAGCTATAATCTGATGGAAATCCTGTATCTGCACACCCTTCTCTATTATATTAGTCATCGTTGCCTCCGCCTTATATGGAGACAATTCTTTATCTACCAGTTCAGAAGTATTATCCTTTAAATACAGACACACCCAATCACCCTTGTTCAAACCGGTTACATCATCTACTTCTACCACATAGGTACCTTTTTTTTGCGTCAGAGGTTACAGTGCACATCTTGCGGGTATCCGAATTATGTTTCAGTTCAAGCATACATGGGGATGAATACATCACCTCTGTACTTCCAGGCAAATTAGGAGTCGCCATAATCAACTTAGTCTTATCCGGACCGTCACCTTTAATAACCAAATGTCCGCCAGTAATAGGAATACTATAACTTGTATTATTCCCTTTACTATCTGTTGCATACGTTTTTCCCGCTTCCGGCTCTCTCATACCATTATCGTCCTCATTATGCAACACATACTCTCCTTCAGGGAAATAGATCACAACACGGGCATTCGGATTATTGCCATTTGTATCATTCTTGCGGGTCAGATTCTTCTCTTGCAAAATATCAATCAATGCAGCCCGAGCTGTCAGATTTTTCACATTCATCCGTTCTTTCACATTCATCACCTCATATCCCAAAGAGAAGCCATCTGGAGGAGCTACTTCCCCATGATGATATCCGGCATACGAAAAATCGAGCAGAACATTATCCGAAGTTCCTAACACAAATTTATTCCAAGCTTCAGTAGTACCTTTTCCCAGCACAACAGAAGTTATTATCAACTCTCCACAACACAAAGACAAACCGACAGTCTTATTTTTTTCATCAGCGACAAGTCCATTCATTAAAGAATAAGCAGCCGATGTAGTAGATATCACATCTGTCGGCCTACTAGTCAGTTGCTTCCATTGCATCCCGTTGAATGACACTTCCCAATAGTTCTTTTCATTTAGCCTCAACCGTGGTACAAATGTCCCTTTTCCCGTTTTGGCAAGGGCAGCTACCGGCTCACCGTTCACGTCAGTCAGTATGTCCTCCGTATTATAGAACTCGTATATCCAATATCCTTCTTCATTAATCCCCAATATGGGAATTTCCTTTTTTTCGTTTTTCCCTACCTCTGGATAGATCCTTAGAATATGACCGTTCTCCAACTCCATTACCCAAACGTTGTCCTGTTCTTGGAAATAAGTGAGCACCCTCAACTTTCCATCTGCCAACTGCTGCATATCAGCAATATCCTGATTCATTTGTGCAATATACGCAGCAACCTCCGTCTCCGGAATCTGCCCTTCGATATATTCTTTTGAGTCTTCATCCTTACATCCAAGCAACAACACCTGTGATATAATCATACTTATCACAGGTGCCATTTGCCGGAATTTCTTTACGAAATTATTCATTTATTCCAGTATTATTATTTCAAAGCCCTTAACCAAGCTGGTACTGCTCCCAGACGTTTTTCCAACTGTGCCTCATAAAGAGACTCGGGAGTAACCCTCGTTCCAGTACTTTCTTCATAAGTAAGCTGTTTTTCCTCTTGTGAGAATGTCACGGCCTGGCCATGAGTACCGACTACGATAGGCGGATAAATCTTCCACCACTTATCTGTATTATTCCACCAAGTGAAATTAGTAGAAAAGTCTCGCTTCTGTTCATCAATTGTTCCGGTCACATTCAGATTCCATATAGTCAAATCACTCAAATGATTCGGCGCCTCATCTTCTGCGCCACCTGCATGATAACGAACCAACCCACCACTACAATTATCAAATAGAGTACCACGAGGTTGTGTGGCATGAGATTCGAAACAAGCATTACTACCCCAGTTCGAATTCCAAATCACATTACCAATACTTGGTTTGGAAACACCACATCCATGCCACTGCCCATGACCGATAACTCCGTATTTATTAGCAGTTCCATCTTTGCTTTGATCATTTATCTTACCAATGAATATACGTGTCGAACCGGCAGCACGTACTGCTCCATGTCCACGATTACCTCTGATTTCAATATTATAGGCAGAGCAATTGGCTGATTCAGAAATAGTCAACGCCTCACTTACACTCTCAAAATCTACATTACGTACCCAGGAATTAACTAATCGTACCATAGCGATCGGTCTATATTCTTGATCATATCGCCATGCATCTACGTTACTCGGTGCACCATCACCGTGATGATAATAGGGAGTGATTGCCTGGCCTACGAAAGTTAAATCCTCTATTCCCACATTTTCGTAATACTTATATTCGCGAATTTCCCAACCCAAACAATCGTCATACTGGGTGTCAATATCATGCATAATCGGTTCATAGAAAACAACGCGATTACCACCGACTGATTTTATTTGATGAAATTCCGTAACTTTAATTCCGTAATTATCATTAGATTTCTCTGCCGTAATAGGAACAGGCTGTTGTTCTATTGACCACGAGCCGGTCGGGGTAATAGGACCAAGTTCTTTTGCCAATAAATCTTTATTACCACTCCGCAAACGTAACTGTACCCATTTACCCGGCTTCAATCCGGTAGTTGAAGAAACCACAAGATTAGACTCACCTTTCTTCGCATTTTCTACAACATTCGCCAATAACGGAGAATGTCCTGCATTATTCGGGCTATTAGTATGTTTGATACTTAACATAGGAACATTAGTAGCCTCCGTATCTCCATTCGGCGTTTTCATCACCAGCCGAGTCAATTGAGGACCATCCCCCTTGATAATGAAGTTTCCTCCTAAAATATCATAAGGGAAGTTTTTCCAGCTTCTTCATGCAGAACATACTCACCTGCAGGAAAGTAAATCACAATCTTGGCATTCGCATTAGTAGCATTCAAAGTCGTTTTACGAATAAGTTTATTTTCATCCAATATACGAGTAAAAGCTTCTAAAGCAGGAATATTCTCCTGTTCCATGCGTTGTTTCACATTACAAACCTTATACCCCCAAGCAAAACCATCCTTAGGAGCAGTTTCACCGTGATCATATCCGGCATACGAATAATCCAGCAACACATTATCATCACTATTCATTAAAAATTTCTTCCATGCCTGTGCCGTACCATTATTAACCGTATTCAGTTTAAGTATACCGTTACCCGCACGAGATTCTAAAGTAATAGTATTGGTTACTTCATCTAAAATAACGGAACGATAAAGAGAAAAGTTAGCAGCCGTTTTCTCAGCCAACGATGGAGCAATATTATCACCTAAACGTTTCCATTGAATTCCATTGTAAGAAACCTGCCAATAACCGTCTTTACCTAATGCAATTTGAGGAGTAAATATACCTTTCCCCGTCTTGCTTAAAGCAGGAGCAGGATTTCCTTGCAGGTCAGTAAGGACAGCTGAAGTCCCGCCTAACAGATAATTCCAATAACCATCTTCGTCAATACTCAGAAGAGGAATATCTTTATCTTCAGTAGCCTGAGCATTAGCGTCTACAATCTGTTGATTGCTAAGTTGCAATTTATAGAAGCCTTTACTATCAGTGATATAATCAACAATCTCCGCTTTATTATCCATCATGGCCTGATAGGCGGAAATATTAGTGTTGTATTGAGCAATAAGCTCCGTTAACTGTTCAGGTTGCTCTGGAATAGGTTGATTACTTATTACTTCATCATCTGAACAAGATATAAATGACATAGCAATAAATAAACAAGTAGCCAAATAGTGTAAACGATATTTCATGTTTTTCGAATTTAAGTGGTACAATAAGAAAAGAAGAATCTGCCAGCTTCTATTCATGCCAACAGACTCTCCTTTATTTATTCTAATCTGTTGCAACAACTATTCGATTATTGCACCTATGCCTTGATATTCAGGCTTAAGAGTGTATTTACCTTCGGTATCAACAAGTGTGCCATCAACAAACGGAGTTGTTAACTCTGGGATTATGACATTATCCTCAAAAACCTTATTATCTCTAAAAATACCCCATATCAACGGATTGTCTTCAATAGTTGTGAATACTTTGTTATTGGAGATATCTTCAATATCAAAAGTCTCCATACTTCTAATTCTGATAAGAAGCTAGCCGTTGCATTTTTATTTGCTATAAGAGCTACATCATACCAAACTAAATTATTCTTCATCTTCCATCCTTTCCTATAAGGTATCTTCATAAGACCAGAAGTAGAGTTATCATGATTCAATAATGTATTTATCAAGGTATTATTCTCAATACAAACATCTATTCCATCCAGCACAGTGGCTTTAGCTGTTGTCATTAATGGAGCTAATGAAACTGCTTTATTTTCTGTTGTACAGTAAAATACATTATTACGTATCGTCATATTGCCATATTGTCCTTGATCATATCTTAAAAACAAGGCTGTCCGATCTTCTTTAGCTTGCTGTGCCGGTATCGCTATATGGCAAGATTCTATCAATAAATTCTTTATACCAGATTTAGCGTTATTGAAATTTGAGAAATTCTTGTCTACCATAAACTCGATTCTACAATGATCAAAATACAATCTCTCAATTATATTCCCAGATAGATTAAACCAATAGACACTACTAGTTCCTTCTGATGACAAAGAAACACCTTTACATAAGAAGCCTATGCCTTCTGCTAAATTTCCTAAAGAGATATTACCTGTGGTAGATATTTTAGAAGAATATTTATTATCTTTCCTTTCTGCAATCAAAACTAAATCAGTAACAGGACCACTTTTTTCACAGTAGCACCATCTGCAATAAAATAAACACCTGTGGCAGGAACAGTTTCACCATCTTGAAGTAGTTTCGCATCCGGATAATCAAACTTATTAATCACCACATCCCCAATCTTGATATCAAATCCAGCCTGATACTCCGCCCAGTAACTGTCCGAAATCGTTTTAGCCTTTATTTGATCAGTAGCTGTATTTACTCCATGAGTGACTTCTACCCTAATTGTACATTCACTCGGAGTGGAAGGAGGAGTTACGGTTACGGTAACTTCCGTAGTACCGGCTGAATACTCTGAAACTTTCGCATTCCAATCTGCCGGAGCACTTACCCTAACCAAATCACCATCTGCCAAATTTACTTTTACTGTAAAAGAAGCCTCAACGCCACCAGCTATCATCCAAGCCCCGTCAGCCACACTTTCCGGAACATTGATGGCACATTCCAAACCTTTCACTACAGGAATTTGGTAAACTTCACTGCCAATCGTAACATTGAAACAGCCGTCTTTCACCTCTACTTTATTTATCAACGGAGTATTTTCATTTACTCCTTCTGCTAAGCCATTTTCCAAAAACTTCCAAGTAGAACCATTATCGTAGCTTACCAGCCAATACTTCTTGCCATCAGCATCTGGGTTCGCTTCAATCTTAAACTGCGGAGTTATCGTCGCATCCTCACCGTTTTCTGCTTTAGCACGCCATTCGGTCTTGCTTCCGGCAATTACCCAATAACCGTCATCACTGATATCAATAGATGGATAATTACCTCCTACCTCGCCCTGCGTCAATGTCAATGTCTCACCATTGCTTAAAGTCAACGTATAGGTGTCACCATCAATGGAATAATCTGTAATCGTTTTATTGCCATCCAATGCTACACGCAAGATATTCATCTCATCGTTCAACCGTTGTACTTGTGCTTCCACACTCGCCACACGGTCTTTCAAGGCATCAATGTCCTTTTCCAAATCGTCTGTGTCACACGCAACAAAGACTAGTGCCAACAAACTGAATAATATGAATGATTTATAGTATCTCATAATAATTTCTTTACTTTATTGATTCCACTTATTCACTAACTGTCACTTTCAACGATTTAATCAAACGATAGCCCTCCTTAGAGAATATCTGAAAATGAACATCATACACTCCCGGATCTACACCTGTCGTCTGAATAGTCAATGACGTATCGGTCAAATCTATCATCAGAGGTGTAGGATCAATGATTATCTTATCCACATTAATCTGTTCTACTTTCAACTCTTTCAGAGTATTCTTCGCAATCGTTACAGAGGTCAGACTAGTTGCTCCATCTGCAAAAGTCATATTCAGTCCTCCCAACAGAGGAATATCTGTTGTACCTCCTCCTGCAAAAGAAAAAGTCATTACATTATCCTTAACCACCACATCCGCAAATATACTTCCGGGAATCTTTGTAATATCCGCAATGTTATAAGGTCCTCCGATACGCTGTGTTTCGCCACCTGCAATGGTATAGCACCAATAGCCCTCTTCATCAATTGAGATCGTCGGCGTTTCACCGTCTTTTCCGTCTTCAGGCTTTGCCTTACTAGACAATTTTATTGTTTCACCATTGAGAGTATAGGTCCAATAACCGTCTTCACTGACTCCCAATACCGGTATATCTTCGTCAGGTAATCCGCTATAAACAGTCAGTTCCATACCATCACTCATTTTCAAGGTATAATTGCCTTTCTCATCCATAGAATATTCAGTGATAAGAACAATTCCCTGCATAGCCTCTTGGAAAGATTTAATGCTTGTATTCAGACTTTCCAAATTATCGGTTAATGCGTCCAAGCGAGCATTCAGTTCATCAATGTCTTTGCGTATATCATCCTTATCATCACACGCTGTAAAAAGTAATGACAGGCAACAGGCTTAATAATAGTATTAATATCTTTTCATATTATCTTAGTTTTAACGTTGAGCACCATAGGCTTTATATTCATCTTTAGGGATAAATGTACCGGTTGATTTATCAAAAGTCACAAACATATCTTTAACAACGATCAACTCAGTCATTGTTGCTGGGCGTTCGCTTCCAAAACATAACTGGAATGTCTTCATCGTTGCATTGCCATTATACCCATAATTAGAACTTCCTTCTGCTACATAATCCTCCTTCTTAGGAATTCCTCTAAGTAAAACTGTAGTAGTAATAGGAGCTGGTTTAATAAACTGTGTAGCAGGATAACTTTGCCAATACAGATTTTTATTAAATGTTACTTTTCCTATACTGCTTGCCCAAACAAGTCCAGTAACGCCACTCGTACCTGTAGATTCCACATCGACAAATGTATTGGAATTCATTATTAGTTCTTTAATTATTTTATTTTTGACCACTAAATACTTTAAAATTTGTCATATGATTTGCATATTCTTGTGTCTTTGGAACATCTCCCGAATAATAAACTATATTATTTTCAAACGTAAGAAGATCACAATCCATATTGAACATTATATTCATTCCAGCTCCAGATTGTTCTATTTTTATTTCAGAGTTCCTCATCTCAAAAAAACTAAATGATCAGTACTTGCTACATCCAGAATCATCAGACCTTTTCCTATTGACAAATTATTTACTTTACAATTATCAAGTGTTATTTTACCAACAGTTCCTTTCGCACGTAATGGATATTGGTTCTCAATAGAATTATTTAGATTCACATTTTGAAAAGCCAATGTATTCGTAAAGTATATTTGGGAAGTAATTATTAACTTTATATCAGAAACTTCCTCCGTATTTGGCAATATAACAAGGCTTTCAACACCAGAAATACCCAAACTATAAGTCAACCTCTTGCCACTTTCTGAAATGAAATAAACGCCACCTTCAGTCAATTTACCATCAGCAGGAACAGCTTTAACATCACCGTATAATTCTCTTGTTATTTCCAATCCACCTACACGGATCGTTTGACCATCATTATATCTTCCTTCATTTGTGTTCAGTTCTTTCGGTGTTTTCACTTTTATCTTATCTACCGCCCACAATGAACCTTTCTGCACCTGAACAGTTATATCGGAAGTGTTATTCGCAGCAGCACGAGTATTCATAGTCTTGATTGTAGCAGCAGGAGCATAGATATACAATTTATAATTGTTACCTTTATCATCCGCAGTTTCCAGTTCACTCAATGTCGCCCTCCAACTCTGCGGATAAGTAACTTGCGGATTTTCACCTGTTATCTTCACAAGCACTTCTACTCTTGTATCTTTCTCGATTACCCAGAAACCCTCTTCGTCTAAACCTATGCTTGTCTTATCAATAGCGCAAGCTAAATCGGCAACAATAGGAAGTGTATGTACCGTGCCATCTGTCATTGTTACCACAAAATTATCATCTACCACTTCGGCTTTCACAAAAAACTGATCGCCCAAAGAACCGTCAGCCACATTTTCACCGCCAGTTACAGGCTTCCACTCACCGTCACCAAAGCGTACCTGCCAATCACCATCCTGCACACGGAACTCAGGATAACCTTCACCATTTTTTCCCGGCTCACCTATGGCTATCACACCGGTAGGTTCTCCATTGATATACCACATTTTATCTTCTCCTACTGTAACTTCAGGCTCATTTATAGTTCCAGGTTTACCTATAGTCAACGTCAATTCCGTACCATCGCTCAGAACAATTTTCTTCTGTGTAACCTCTCCATTATCGGTTACATTCTTCACCTCACTGATTGTCTTATTCTGCGTGTCAAGAATATAAGCTATCACCGCCAAATTATCATTCAACAATTTCACCTGTTCCTCAATAAGCGTCACCCTATCTTTCAGGTCGTTCACATCATCTTTCAAATCATCCGTTGTACAACCTGTAACGGCAAAGATCATCAAGAAGAAAAGTATATACAATTTTATGTACTTCATAATCTGTATAGTATTTAAAGTTATTCTGTTACATTGATTATCAACTCACAAACCTTAGAATCCTCATGTGCATAACTAAAATTATTCATCAGGAATGTAGCGGTATAAGTACCCACCTGATCGTATGTATAACTATAAGTATCCACATCCAAAGAAACATCTTTTACCTTCACGGGTAAATCTGGTTCCGGACATTCAAGGAAATTCAAATAATCAGAAACCAACCAAGTATATTTCCAATCAAAACCAGAAGCCGCTCCTGTAACGGTGAATCCGCCATTTGCTATACTGCTCAAATTCCACATACCCGAAACTCCTGTTGATACAGAACCATAATCACGGTCTTTGGGCATATTAATCTCATCCTGATCCTTAAACACTGTTTTATTCTTCATATTCAAAGGAGTAAAACCGAAAGAAGATGCATAAGCAGTTGTCACACGTCCGTTTCTCCAAGTTGTTTCAACACGCATACCAGTAAAGTTGAATGTAGACTGAGGGATAGGAGTTCCATCACTATAAGTTGGATAATCTGATGCCTTTTTCCCATCTTTATTCAGCACAATAGCCAGTGTAAACTTTTTACCTATAAATTCTTTTACTGATCTACTATAATTTAGCGCACTGGCAGCACTACCTAACACTTTGTTAGGCAACTCTTCCCGTGATATCAAAGCTTTCCATTCTGTCGTTTTTTCTACTAAAATCGAGTCCGCTTCAAAATCAGTCTTACTCATTCCCGGAAAAAAATGTAGTAGTTTCTAAATTAGGGGCTTGTTCTTCAGCCATATAAAAGACATCCAATTGGTTAGTACATGAATTTGCATTTCCTGTTGCTGTCCAAATTCCAAACTTCAACTCACACGATTCAACATCTTCAGCCGAATATTCTTTCCGATCTCGATAGACATATTGATGACCAAGCTCACCACTAAAGAAAGACACATAATCCGGATCACCATGAAGAAGGAATGTGATCGGAGTTCCTTTCTTTACAGTCAAGATATTTCCCTCATACCTTACATTCTCATCAGTTGCCACGCTCACATTGGCATCCGTTAAATCTCGGTCCAGTTCTTTTTCACACGCAGTGAAGCAAAAAAACGCCCAAGCTTAATAATAACAATTTATATGTTTTCATCGTTACATTCTTTTCTTAAATAATTAAATAAACTCAAGGTGATTACCAACCGGGATTATTACCTGTAATAAGTTTGTTCACAGCTTTTTCCGCATCCGGAATCGGAAAATACTGATAAGCAGAAGTCACACGGAAAAATGGTGCAACCTGAGAACCTTGATTCCAATTTATTCCACTTAACGCCAAATCTACTTGTTCATTCATCTTATCCACAAATTCTCCCCAACGAATTAAGTCAAAGCGACGAGTAAATTCAAAACATAATTCCATAGCACGTTCATCTTTTATAGCATTACGGAAAGCGTTCTGCGAATTAAGATCATTTGTATTATCTGATATTCCTGCACGTATACGTACATCTCGAAGACATTCTTTTGCCAAATCTGTCGGATATCCCCAATATTCATTTTCCGCTTCGGCAACCATCAGCAACACATCTGAATAACGAAGAATAGGAAAGTTAATAGAAGTGAGATTCTTATTTCTTTTGGCAGCAGGCTCATATTCACGACGGAACTTCGCACAACATAAATCCTTTCTTACTTCTTCTGGTGCAACAGCTTTCTTATAAACATCTCCTCTTTGACTTCCTTTATTAACGAATTCCTTACCTTCGTCCGCTCCATCATAATCATAAGATTTCTCGCCATACCATCCAGATCCTGTTACTAATTCATACAATTCCTGGTTCTCAAAAGTTCTCCCTACAATACCGGTTTTACCTTTAATATCCTTATCTGCATCCGAATCAAGCGCACGATACGTAAAAGGTGCTATGTTCCAAGTGAAACGTTCTTTATCATTATTTCTTGTATACAAATCATAAAGCTTCGGTGTAGCCCACAAGAATCCGTAAGAGTATCCCGGATCAGCCTTTCCAACCAAACTAGATTGAGAAGAAAAGTCTGCACATTGAAGCCCGATTGTATTACCAATACGTCCTTCAGAACGAACATCACCTGTACCGTCACCTGCAAATTCTACCTCCCAAATGCTTTCATTAGAACCAGATGTATTGTACTTATCTGAACACATATCAATAAATGCATCCCAATAATCTTCTGCAAGTTCATGTCCCTCACCCATTACCAACTGTCCGAAATGACTGGCACGTTCAAAGTAAGATTTCGCTTCCGCAGGTTCCGGTTGGTCATCACGATTATGCTCACCTGCCCAGAACAAATAGACACGCGCCAAAATTCCCCATGCGGCAGACTTTGAAATACGATTAGGCTTATATCCCAGATCTTTGGCTGAAAGTAAACCTTCATCGGCCGCCTCTTCCATCTCTTTCACTATAAACTTATAAATCACATTTTTGTCGGTACGGGCAATATCTTTGTCAGTTACAGTACCGGATGAATAAGTAGATTCCAATTTCAAAGGAACATCTCCCCAACATTGAACCAGATTAAAGTAATAGAATGCACGCAGGAAACGAGCCTCCGATTTATATTGGGCTGTTTTTTGCCTCACTCATACTCGGTACATTGTCAATATGTTCAAGTAGCATATTCGCACGTTCGATACCACTATACAAATCCGCCCAGAACTGTGTAACAGCAGCGTCACTGGTTGTCGTATTGTTACAAATCAAACCTGTATTAGAAATACGTCCGGTAGACCCGCCATAAAATTCCAAGTCGTCACCGCCTGCAAGAACCATGTAATCATTACCATAAAAAGAGGTCTGCGATAGATTTGCATAAATACCGGTCAGGAAATTGGAAACTTCCGTTTCATTTTGGAAGTAATTTTCCGGAGTAATCTTATAAGGCTCCTTTTCCAAAAAGTCACATGAGGCCATCGTACATGCGGCTACCAAAGAAAGGAATGTTATTTTTATCGTTTTCATAAATTCTTATTTATATCTATTATCTGATCAAATAATATTAAAATCCTAAATTGACTCCGAAGTTGATTGCATAAGCTCTCGGATAAGCAGAGTAGTCAAGTCCCGGCGTTAAAGCACCGTTACGGATAGACACTTCAGGATCATAACCGGAATAGCCGGAGATTGTCCAAAGATTCTGCCCTGCCACATATACACGGGCATTGCCGATTCCCCACTTCTTAATTACTTTCTTCGGCAGAGTATAACCTAATGTCAGAGTTTTCAGACGTAGGAAAGAACCGTCTTCAATCACACGCGAAGAAACCACTTTATTAGAACTTGAGTTCTTGGCAACCGGAATATCACTATACGGATTTTCCGGAGTCCAACGGTTGGCATAACTTGCATATTGGTTCAAATTACGTGAGTTGTTCACGTTTTCAAAGAACAAACGGTTGGCATTCAAAATATCGTTTCCATAAGACCATTGGAAGAAAATACTCAAGTCGAATCCTTTGTACTCGAAATCATTCGTGAAACCACCCGTATGAATAGGTAAGCCACGTCCGATCATCGTACGGTCGTTGGTATCTATCACACCATCACCATTCAGATCTTTATATTTCGGCATACCCGGCTGTGTATTACTTTCGCTGGAGAAGTAAGGAACACCCGGACGCAACACATACGTATCACCTGATTTGTAGAAATCCTCGTATTTATAAGTGCCTTCATACTGATAACCGTACATCATACCCATTGAATAACCCTTCTTGGCAATATAAGTAGGTTGCGTATTGTAGGCCTGGTCGAAATATGCGGCAGTCAGCAATGATGTCTGGTTTTCAGCCAGCTCCAGCACCTCATTCTTATTGAATGCAATATTGAAGTTAGTACTCCATTTAAAACCGTTTTTCTGGATGTTTACTGTATTCAAAGTAAATTCCACACCCGAGTTACGTACTTTACCCACATTTTTCATTGCACTCTTGAAGCCTGTCGTGTAAGACAAATCGGCATCCAACAGCAGGTCACGGGTAGTCTTCATATACCAGTCAACATTGATCCCGATGCGTTCGTTAAAGAAGCCCAGATCCAAACCGACATTCCATTGTTCTGTTGTTTCCCATTTCAGATCCTTATTTAACAAGGAGATAGGCACCATACCGATACTGTTCAGGTTATTCTCAAACGGATATACACCTGTCTGAACATTATTTGAAGTTGCCTTCAACATTTTCAATAAAGCATACGTTTCATACTCGCCTACACGGTTGTTACCTGTCAACCCCCAGCTTGCACGCAACTTACCGCTAGAGATGACGGATTTATATTTGCTCATGAAATCTTCTTCAGTAAAGTTCCATGCCAAAGAGCCTGAAGGGAAGAAACCGTAACGGTTCTTTTTAGCAAACTTGGAAGAACCATCGACACGGAAAGACGCTGTCGCATAGTACTTCGATTTATAATTATAATTCACACGCCCCAAATAAGACATCATAGACCATGAAGACTTCTCCGAGCTTGTAGTAGCGGGAATACCTTCACTCATACCTGCCATTCCCATCGATTCATTCGGGATGTTGGTTGTTTTGAAAGAGTAGTATTCATAATCCGAATTCTGCAAGGTAACACCCAGCAAAGAATTAAAAAAGTGTTTCTTCTTTATATTAGTCTGATAAGTCAAGACATTCTCGTTCAACCAAGTCAGCCGTTGATTGCGAACCACCTGAGCATTTACCTTATCTGTTGAAATAGGGCTACCATAACGTGTCTTCGAGTTATTGAAGGTATCATTGTTACGGGCGTCATATGTATAGCCTCCCGACACTTTCAACTTCAGACCTTTAATGAATTCATATTCCACAAATCCGTTCAACTGAAGATTGTTCGTATAATTCTTACGGTATTCATTCTTTAATGACATAATCGGATTGAAACGATAGTCATTCGTCGGCTCTACCGATGAATCGAGTGCGTTATCCATCAATGTGCTCAATGGAACATCCGGTTCAGTCACAGGACGATATCCCCATACACTATAAAATAAGTTATTCATACCACTGGATGAATATAAAGAGGTAGAACTACCTGTCTGGATAGCACGTGAATAGTTGGCTGTTATGCTCATATTCAGTTTACCGCGACGGACTACCGTATTCATACGTGTCTGGAAGCGTTTGTAGTTTGAGTTCAGCACGATACCGTCCTGGTCAAAATAAGAAGCGGAAGCATTATAACGGACGCCTTCCGTTCCTCCCATCAAACTGACGTTATGACTCTGCTGCCAAGCGGTACGGAAAATTTCATCCTGCCAGTCATATTGTGCAACATTGCGATAATCTTCCAATGTCCATTGCTTACCTTCATATTCTTTCAGATAGTTTTTCTTAGTATCTGCCGGAAACATTTCGTTCTGCAACTTTACAAACTCGTAGGCATCCATCATAGGAATCGTATTGGTAACTTTTTGCACACCGAAACTTCCATCGTACTTAAGCTGCGGCTTTCCAATCTTACCTTTCTTTGTAGTCATGATTACAACACCGTTAGCACCACGTGCTCCATAAATAGCCGTAGCCGAAGCATCCTTCAGCACATCTACTGATTCTACATCGGAGGGGTTAATAGTAGCTGCGATAGCCGGATCTTCTACAGGGAAACCATCAATGACATACAACGGAGAGTTGTCTTGAGTCAAGGAGTTATTACCACGGATAACGATATTCATCGTTCCACCCGGCATACCTTCGCCTGAACTCACATTTACTCCGGCGATACGTCCTCCCAATGTCTGATCGAATGAAGAGGAAGGGGTTTTAAGCAAATCTTCCATATTTACCTTTGCCACAGCACCGGTCAGGTCTTTCTTCTTGACCTCCTGATAACCAACGACAACAACTTCGTCCAACGTTTTTGTATCTTCTTTCAATACAACAGACATAGGTTTCGATACATCAACCGGCAACTCCTGCGTCGTGTATCCGATAAAAGAGATAACAAGAACAGACTTCTTGTTGGGAACATTAAGTGAGAATTTACCGTCGAGATCGGAAGTCGTACCTTGTGTGCCTCCTTTTACTTGGATGCTTGCACCAGGAACCGATTCTCCTGTTTGATCGATGACAGTACCCCGTACTAGTACTTGGGCCACAGCAAGAGAGAATGAAAATAAGGTTAACAGTAACACACTGAGACCTCTCTTCCATGATAACTTAAATTGGAATTCGGTTTGCATACTATTCGTTTTACATTTAAAATTAGATTAGTCAATGCGCAAATTTAAAGATACATCCACAATTTTACCAACCAAAATTATTCAATTATGGTACAAAAACATACATATCAAAGATATTCGATATATCTTTGTGCAAAAAGAGCATTATGCAACAGCTACCCATTCATTTCGCCCCACTACAAGGCTATACAGAAGCATTTTACCGCAATGCGCATGCTGCCGTTTTCGGTGGTATAGACACTTATTATACCCCGTTTGTACGAATTGAGAAGGAAAGTTTCAGGAATAAAGATATCAGAGAGATTGATTTCGCAAACAATCATGTGCCGCATTTAGTTCCTCAGCTGATTGCTCCGTCCGCAGAAAAAGCGGAGACCATTCTTTCCCTTTTCATTGAAAAAGGATATGGCGAAGCAGACATCAATCTGGGATGTCCTTTCCTATTTTAGCCAAACGGCATAACGGCTCAGGAATACTTCCTTATCCGGAAGAGGTCAAGACATTATTAGGTATAGTCGTAAAGTACCCGCAAATCCGCTTTTCCGTAAAAATGAGATTAGGCTGGGAAAATCCGGAGGAGTGTCTCGCCATCGCTCCCCTATTAAACGACCTTCCTCTAAGACAGATAACGATGCATCCCCGCTTGGGCAAACAGCAATATAAAGGAGACGTAGACCTCGAAGGCTTTGCCGCTTTTCAAAGCGTTTGCAAACATCCGCTTATTTATAACGGTGATATAAAAAGACGGGAAGATATCCTGCGCATCCAAGAGCAGTTTCCCATGCTGGCGGGAGTAATGATCGGACGGGGATTACTAGCCAATCCGGCATTGGCACTGGAATACAAAGAGAACCGTACACTATCCGCCGATGAAATGAGGAACAAGCTATACTCCATGCACACATCCGTATACAGCCAATATGCCGCACAATTGGAAGGAGGGGAAGGGCAACTGCTCAATAAAATGAAAACCTTCTGGGAATACCTGGCACCTGGAGCAGACCGGAAATTGCTAAAAGCAATCCATAAAAGCGGCACATTCCAGAAGTACAACCAAGCCGTTCTTAGCTTTTTTGGTCAACGATAAGTTAATTGACGGTTATTTTTTGTAATTTTGCGCCCATCTATAAACAAACACATGATGAAAAAATACATTCTAATCTTTCTTTGCCTGATGATGGTATCGGGCAGTTTTGCTCAAATAAAGGACTTCAAGTTTAAATTTTACGGACAGATTCGCACCGACCTCTACTACAACAGTCGCGCCAATGAAGAAACCGTAGACGGATTATTTTATATGTATCCGAAAGATAAAGTACGTGACGAAGACGGAAATGACTTGAATGGAACGCCAAGCAGCAACTTCTATACTTTATATTCACGTCTGGGAGTAGACGTGGCCGGTCCTAAACTGGGGACAGCCAAGACTTCCGCCAAAATAGAAGCCGACTTTCGGGGTACCGGTACTTCTTATTCGGTAGTCCGCCTGCGCCATGCTTATCTCAATCTGGATTGGGGAAAATCGGCCTTATTGCTCGGTCAAACTTGGCATCCACTATTTGGAGATGTTTCTCCGCAGATTCTGAATCTTTCTGTCGGAGCACCTTTCCAGCCATTCAGCCGTGCACCACAAATTCGTTACCGCTATACTAATAAGAACTTCCAACTGACAGGAGCTGCCGTATGGCAATCCCAATATACCTCGCAAGGTATCGATTTAGATAACCCCACTAAGAGTAAAAAGAGCCACGAATACTTGAAAAACGGCTGTATTCCGGAAATTTACGTAGGAGCCGATTATAAAAACGGAGGATTCCTGATTGGTGCGGGAATCGAAATGCTATCAATGAAACCACGAAAGGAAGCTATCGGTGGAAATGGGAAGAGATTCAAAGTAGACGAACGAATCACTACTTTATCCTATGAGGCTCACATGAAATATACCAATAAAGATTGGTTTATCGGAGCCAAAAGCGTTTTGGGCTCCAACCTTACACAGGCTTCCGGACTCGGTGGATTCGGTATCGAATCTATCGATGAACGTACAGGAGAACAGAAGTACACTCCAATTCGTGTTTCCAGCTCGTGGTTCAACCTTGTCTATGGAAAGAAGTGGAAACCGGGAATTTTCGTCGGATACGCCAAGAACTTGGGAACAAGCGACGAATTATATGCTCCGAATGGAAAAGCACAACTTTACGGAACAGGTACAAATCTCGACCAATTGGTAACGGCGGGTGCAGAACTGACTTATAATGTTCCTCACTGGAAATTCGGACTGGAGTATACGTTAAGCACAGCATGGTATGGTTCTCTCAACCCAATGAACGGGAAAATTAAAAATGCGCATGCTGTATGCAATAACCGTATCGTAGCGGTTGCCATGTTCATGTTCTAACCTCTCTCATAAAGTTAAACTCATCCATCTGCTGTCATCCGTCACATAAAAAGGGGATAAATCATTGATAATAAACCTGTAAGACTGTGACAGCAGTGTGTGATGGCAATGTGACAGAAGGAACTGCTGTCACACGTTGCCAGCTTATTACAGTCAATCTTATGCGGAAGGAACTATACAGTTTCAGTCGTTAGAAACTTTAGTTTCCATACGCGGAAACTTTGGTTTCATCGGTAAGAAACTTCAGTTTCATGCGCTTGAAACTAAAGTTGCAAGGCAGGAAACCAAAGTTTTCAATGTAGGGAACTACCGCTTCTCCAGCATGACTTCAAGACTTGCACCATCTTTGCAAGTGAAGCGGAGTACTGTTTGTTTCTTGTCAACGGAGAGTACTTTACAGAACGGAGTTTCCTTTATATTCCACTGTCCTTTCAACGTTACAGTTACCGGAATCTCACCGCTCTCGTTATCAATCCACGGGCGAGAATAGATACTGCGCTCTACCCGCTTTCCGTCTTTATCAAAAGCCTCGTCGCTCGCACCGCGATACAATGCCAAATCCGGTTGCGATACGGTCAACAACATTTTTTCCGGAGATTCTTTGCGAATCATAACCAGGCACGAAGTATCCGTCCGTTGCAATAATCCGCCGGGAAGCAACGCTTGTGGAGTTTCAAACAGTACATAAGAATAGATATTGTCCGATAAAGACTGTACGATGTGGGCATTACGGTCTTGTTGGAGAACTTTATATGCAGGCTTCTTGGCGAACGCTTGTAAGGTAGCCGTACTTGTCTGCGGAAGAACAGCATACTCATAACTTCCACCTTTAGGGGCTTTTCCATGATCGACAACCAATGATACCCAATCCCCTTTCGTCTCCTTACCGGTATCCTGCATACAGGAATGTTGCGGGAACTTCTTCTCAAAACGAGCCGTAACGGGTACATAATATCCGGTTCCGAGATGATCCATCCATAATTCACCTTCACCTTGATAACCTTTCCAATAATCATGTCCTGCTTTGTCGGTTACCGCCAATTGGAATATAGTGGTTTCAGTAGGATATTCCGCATTGGCGTTTTCAATATCCGATCCTAGACAAACGATTGTTTCACCGATGAAATGGAAGGATTTACGTGCCCGGTGAGTTCCGTTATACTTATCATGTTCATGCAACTTCATACCGAAGTTCCCATTCTCTTTCTGTTGTGACAGTCCGCCGGCAAAAGCCTCATCGGAATAGAGCATCTCTTCCATACCGGAGAACCTGTCCACATTCATAACTTTCGCTTTCAACTGTTCGAGGGGAAGATGAATGGAAGTCACACCCGGAATACGGTTCCAGTCGAAACCTTCCTGTTGCCATCCGCTAGTAGCAGGAGTCACAATCTGTCCCGGAGCTGCGGTAAGAATCTGCAAACTTCCATGTGCAAAGTAACGGCCATAGAGATTACGTCCCAAATAATGCTCGGCCGCCCAAAGATAGCGGGAATGTCCGCGAGCCACTGCCGACCAGTTACTGCGACGTTGCACAGAGGCACAACCATACCCCAACGCCAGATTTCCCTGCGGATCAGGTTCGGGCCGGAAACCTTTCTCTACGAGCCGCTTTGCAATCTTTTTCTCTTGTGCATTGGATACCTTCGGCATATACTCCGGTTCTTGGCCATCGGAAGAAGCACCGGACACCAAGCGCAAATAAGCGGCTGCCATTTCTTCGTCAAATTCCGCCTTTCCATCGGGAGTTCCCGCCATAGCCATCATCGCATAATGCATCGGCACCAATTTCCCCTTTCCATCGGGATGACGCCCGGACAAAGCCAATGGGGAGTTCAGCTTATTGCAATAAAAACGCATGGCAAGTAGCACATTCCTCACTGTTTCATGCGCCAGCTCAGAGACAGCAAACTCTGTCCGGTTGAGAAGATAAATCATATTAGTCGCCCCATCCAAACCACCGACGGCATAAGCCGGATAAAGGTTGCGATGATGAAAAGCACCGCCATCCACCTTAAACGAACCGGCCAATCCCGGAGCCGGACGACACCCGTAATCTATCCAACGGGAAAATGACCGCAAGTATTGTAACTTTTCAGGAGTATCTTCCATCATCAGAATGCTTGCGATACGCCCGGTAGTTTGTGTATTGAATGAATCCATATCAATACCGTTACTTTCCGGCTTCGGATATACTTCATTAGTGATGGCATACCAACGCAAGGTACGTTCGGCTTCCTGCAATTTACCAGCCTCACGCAACACATCCTTCATCAGAAAATAAGCCAGATACAGACCACGGACACTATACCCGTAATGATGAATATTTCCCCAACAACTACCGTACGTCACTCCCTGATCGGTAATATGGTCATACATTGCCAGGAATTTCTCCTTCATTTCATTCTGAACTTCCGGATTCGCCGTACTATTATTATAGGCAACAGCAATTCTCTTCATCAAGTCAAAATAGGCACGCATCTCTATCCCCATCTTGGTCAGCATATCTTTGTCCCAATTCGGTATAATGCGTTCATAAGCTTCCGAAGCACGTACCATAAAAATAGGTACCCCCGAAACCTTGCCATTCTTATAGGTAATCTGATAGAAATCATATTTCTTGCGGATGGTCTGTATCTCTTTATCCGATACTTTACCTTTTGTATAGTTCATGTCACGGAAACGCTTCTCCAGCAACTTCATCTCTTTCTTTTGCGCCTCGCTCACCGGAGTCAGTTCGATATCCGGCTGCAACAATGAATGTTTATAGACAACCAACCAATGATTATTAGTTCCGGCATTGACAAAAGGAACTTGTAAGTCGGCTGTTTGCTGACGGGCATCCACCTTCGTCGCAGTGATCAAATGATCGATGAAAAGGCTTCCTTTTTCATTCGGAGCAACAATACGAAGCTCATTCATCCCTTCTTCCGGAGTACCCTGCATATCCCGTTCATAGCAAACCCATGCTGCACGCCAACCTCTGAAATTGATTCCGAAAGGAAACGAAGTACATTGCTTGCCATCTTTCAAAAACTCAAACTCAATTGTTGCGTCCTGAGGCTCCTCATTGTACACCCATATTATAAAAGCAGAAAGATATAAATCTTTACCCGTCGGATCTTTCTTTTCAAACTTTAAATCCTTCTTCAATTCCAATACCCTCCAGGCTCAAAGACCCATTTCAGCGAATGTTTTCCGTCTTTATAATGTGTATCGGAAAAAGAGAGTTGCGAATTGACACCTGTTATGTAATCCGGAATCTTCGATTCCTCAAAAGAGAACATCCGCTCGTCGGTCACGACTTGCGCATGAAGAAATGCTGAATACAAAAATGAGAATAGGGTAATCACCCGTAATCTGGTAAAGAGTTGTTTCATCATGGGTATTTATATCTTATTTAGGTTTCTATATGCGGTATAAACAGTCTCAAAAAGAAGTCACTTTAAAGCCGGTAAACAACACGTGGTTTTGCAAAAGGCGCAGGCCGAAATGTCCGTCTCCTTCGTTTCCGGTGAGGGTATAGCGGAATAATTCTTCACCATTCACCGCGTAAGTAGTCATTCCTTTTTCTACCCGAATCCGGATTTCATACCATTTATTGGGTACAAGCAAATGCGGCGTATCAGTATACTCCTTCAATAACGGTTTGACTTTATCATCTGCAATACCATAATATTCTCCTCTGTAACGTCGAAAACGGGTGGTAGAATTATCATTTCCCCCGTATCCAACGTAAAAAGGTTCAATGTATTATAGTTCTTAAAGACACCGTTGCGCCACTGGCTGCGAGCAAAAAAGATCGTCGGGATGTTTAGGATCATTGGCAGCCCAAAAGCAATTCAAATCACTCAGACGATCGTGCCTTCCCCTTTCATCACCATACAGATATGGTAACTGATTTCATAATCACCCGTCAGACGCTGTGAGGACCATAGAGTCAACCCACCCGGTACAATCAGTTCCAATGTATCGGCATGTTCTATTATCTGTAAAGCATGGGATTCATCTTCTATTTTCCACTGTTTTACAAAAGAGCTAGTATGTTGCGCAAAAAGCACCACACTATCCAAAAGAAGAAAAGTAATCAGACTGTAGCTAATAAAAAATCGCTTCATTATTTATGGTATTAGTTTAAAGATCATTCTTTCGGATACAAAGAAACCCCTCTTTTCGAAAAAAGAGGGGTTCAAATTGTACAAAATACCTCAAATAACGTATTGGGTATGCATTTGTATTACCAAGCTTCTACTACTTTTCCATATAATGGTGCCAAATACCAATCTTTATTCTGAGCTCCATTACTTTGTGCCCATTCAGTAAACTGAGGATAAGCTTCGGCAAAAGGCACTCTTTCGTATGTATGCTTCACACCCACAGGTACTTTTACCCCCCAAACGAAGCCGTTCTTATTACAATATGGAATACCATTTATCATTTCAACATCAGCTTTTGCTGCATCAACATCATAATTTGTATAGAAACGGGTTGGCTCATATCCTTTCATGTGAATCTCTTTATTATCATTCGTCACAATAAAGAAATTTTGTTTCTTTGTATCCAAAATCAAATTTCTATAAACTTCCAGTTGATTTTTCCCTTCATTATCAGTGATTTCAGAACGATTCTTACCGGCAAACTTAATTTCAGCACGTAACATCGGTTTTCCTATGACAATATAACCTTCTGTTGTTTGAAAGAAATTCTGTTTATCACCAAGTGCGGACAATCCATCCAACATAATCACCGGATTACCTGTCTTTGCATCGACAGTCAGTTTATAAGTATTCATATTTACCTCTACAAAATCACCCCCAGTTTCTTCTCTGGCCATTTCTTCTTCCGTACCTTGTCCGCCTTTCCAAAGAATACGAGAAGTAATCTCATTAATATACTTCTTATCAAGTCCAATCAACTCCACACCCAACTTTGTCGGATAATATCCTCCTTTGGCACGAAGATCCAAAGTAAGCAAAAAGCCCTTCTTTATAGCCATGTGCAGGTAACAAGTTTTCTACTTGGCATTCGGTAACCTTTAGGTCATACTCGATGACAACATCATTCAAATCGTTGTCAGGACCATTAGATTGCTTCGGCCAGTTGTCTTCAAACATAGCAACTCCTGTGTTATGATAAAAACGAAAACCTGCATCCTCTTCACTTGTTGGCGCTACTGCATCCTCCAAATTAATAGAACCATCTGCCCGAGTAACCGCTTTCAAATTAATTGTCCGTACTTGGGGACCTGACATAGCAGCATATTTAGCATATACAGTCTGAGAATGCATCGGAATATTCAAATCCACAGTTGTTTCACCTTCTACAAGAGCATTCTCCAACAAAGGAATTTTACATTCCGCATCAGAATATAAAGAAATAAGTGTCTTGTTAGCCGATGTTATAGATACCGAGACTGTACGGCTTGTCGCCCAGTCAAATCCCGTAGAGATCTTGTCCGTAGAACTATCTCCCGTTGTTGCTTCATTGTCACTGTTTGTACAGGCAACAATGGTAAATGTTCCCATAAGGACATACATCAAACTTCTAATTTTCATCATAATTCTCAAATTTAATAACTGTTCATCTTCCTTTTCTCAATTGAAACCACGCTTTATGCCATCCATAAGCGAGCCTCTTTTTGTTAACCAATCACAAAAATACTTAACATTAAATCATATAACAGCCTTGTTTATCTTTAATTTTTACCCTTTCCATCGAAAATAACAAGTAGCCATAAACTTACCGCAAAAGCTTTGTTCATCGGCGATGGATAATATATACAAGTTATTTCTTATATTTGCATAAGACAAGACATTCCATACAACAAATATAAGAATATCGCTTTGAATATACAAGTTTTTTTGGCTAAATATATCAAAAGAAATGGAGCAAGTATTATATGGCATAGATTACATAGAATATTATTTCTATTGGATATATTACAAGTTTATTGGCTATCCTTTAATAATAAGAATATGTTCGATTGCTGTAATGTTCTGCATCATTGCGTACCTATTTCTTTTATTACATATCATATATGGTATATTCAACAGAAAGAAAGAAAAAAACGTAGATACCAAAAGGCTTATGACAAATACTATGAAGATATGCTATCTATCTCTTTAGATTCCAGCACAATAAGTGACGAAGAGATAGCTGACAGACTGAAGTATGATACCAAAAAGCGTCCTAAACCCAACGAGCTTCGTATCATTACTCAACTGCTGACCGAGATAAAGACTGCACATGAGAATGAAATCAATGAAGTGAACTACCATTCAATACAAACTGTATTCCAAATAACCCGTTTCCTCGAACATGAACTTCAATTCGGAGCTAAGAGAGCCAAGATACAAGCCCTGAAAATCATTCAATCCATCAATGGATATGCCTCTGAAGCAGTATTGGTGCGTTTCCTTTATCACCGCAAAATAGAGCTAAGGAATTCGGCACGCTATACATATATGTGGCTAAGTCAAGGAAACCCGTTCCGTTTCTTCGATGAAGATATCAGCATGAAGCTAAGGCAATGGGATATGATGGAATTACATGCTATCCTCGAACACCGCCGGAAAGTAGGCTACAATACGCCTAGTTTCATTAAATGGGTAAATACTTCGGCTGAAGAAAATGTGAAGATATTCTTCATTAATGAAATCAGACTTTATAATGAAACAGAAAGTGCTCCGACTCTCGCCAAGCAAATCAATGCCCGTTCTGTAGAAATACGAAGTGAGGCAATAAAGACGTTAGGTAAACTTAAGTACAAAGAGGTAGAACCGAAGCTAATTGAGATGTACAATGTGCAGCCCGAAGAAGTCAAACGGCAGATTATCACAGCTATTGCAGACTTGAAAACTGATAAGGCTTTAGGATTCCTGTACAATGCTTACGATGACGCTGACAATTGGGGAACAAAGCGAGTGATTCTGAAAGCCCTTTACGATTACAGTGCTATGGGCAGGAAAACATTCGAACAATTGGAGAGAAAAGCCGATTCTCATACAGCGATCTTATTCGCTCATACAAAACACCCGCTTATTAACCAGTTAATATAAAAAGAATATGAAAGATATACTATTTACCTTCTTCAATTATTTCGTATTCTTTTATACGAGTATGCTGGCGATATCTTTTATCGTATTCGCTTTCCTCTCTTTCATTTCTTTGAAACGGAGAAAAGACTACTATGTGGAAAGTTATGTACGGAAAATTATCAAAGAATCTCCCTATACACCGGGTGTTTCGGTCATTGCCCCTGCCTACAACGAAGAAAAGACCATTATCGATAATGTTAACTCGATGCTTGCCCCTCGAATATCCAGTTTTCGAAGTTATTATCGTGAATGACGGTAGCACGGACAAGACTTTGGAGAAAATTACCGAATATTATGAACTGATAGAAGTACCATACGCATACATCGAACGAATCAAGACCAAACCGTTCAAAAGGCTTCTGAAGTCTACAAATCCGAAATACAGCCGCCTCATCGTTGTCGATAAAGAGAACGGAGGAACGAAAGCGGACGCTTCCAACGCAGGTATCAACGCCTCTTCCTATCCTTATTTTATCTGTACAGATGTGGACTGTATTCTGAGAAGTATGCATTGTATCGTTGTATTTCACCGATCATATCTTCTGACAAACAAGTGATTGCCGTGAGCGGAACTATGCTGATGGCTAACGGTTGCGTAGTGAAGGACGGGCAGATTGTTGATGTCAAGACTCCGCGTACCCCTATTCCGCTTTTCCAGAATTTGGAATATATGCGTTCCTATCTGATAGGTAAGATGGGATGGTCGGCCATCAACGGGATGCCGAATGTATCCGGTGGATTCGGGCTTTTTGACCGTTCCGTAGCTATTGCGGCCGGAGGTTATGACGGCACTTCCTTTGCGGAAGACATGGACATGATTACCCGCATGGTAGGATATATGTGCGACTTCTCCCGGCCTTACAAGATAGTGCAGATACCGGACACCTGCTGTTGGACGGAAGGACCTCCCAACCTGGCAATGCTTTACCGCCAACGTACCCGTTGGGCACGGGGATTATTCAGACATTAAGCGTCCATCACAAGATGATTTTCAAGAAAACCTATAAACAGATGGGGCTGTTACCCTACCTTATATGTTTATCTTTGAATTCTTGGCACCCATCATTGAGGTTACAGGATTCAGCGTTTTCATTTACCTGGCTTTCACAGGGGCTGCCAACTGGAATACGGCATGGATGATTTACCTGACCATTTACGTATTCTGCCAATTCCTGTCCATCGTGGTTATCACTTACGATTACTACGTCGGAATGCTTTATAAAAGAGGATACGAATATTTATGGATTATCATTGCCTCCATATTGGAACCGATTTTCTATCATCCCATCATTACATTCTGTTCCCTAAGGGGATACCTCAGTTATTTGACCAAGAGAGACTTCAAGTGGAAGAAGATGGAACGGACAGGATTCAAACAGAAGACAGGAAATGCCAATGAGGAAGATACCAAAGTCAATCCTGAACCCGCAACAATATAAGAATGTATAAATAACAAGATAAGATGAACAGAGTATTTCTCCATAAGATCACCATATTAGCTTGTTTGCTCCTGCTGATAACCTCTTCCATCGGAAGCGACAAAGGTTTCAGACGCCGGAGCAATATGCCCAGATCATACAGGAGCATTTTGCCAATGAAGAGTGGGAAGCGGGGAAAGCACTGTTGGATGAAGGACTTCAGAAAACCCGAAAGTCTCCGATCTTCAATGGCTCATGGGTAAATACTGGTTCCATGAGAAAGACTACGATCAGTCTCGTTATCATCTTGTCAAAGCGGTGGAGGATAATTATAATAATGTCAATGCCAAACATTTACTGGTGGATGTCGAAGACATCACAGAAAATTACCCAGTGCGATTTGCTATGTAAATGAGTTGCTGGAAGTAAATCCGTATTGGCGCGGATTGTGGCGCAGAAAGATTGAGTTGTACCGCAAACAGAACAACGATGTGGAAGCCGACCGTTTGCTGAGACGTATCAATCAGATTTATCCGAACGATACCATTTTACGGAAGGATTATGTATATAGTCTGGAAATGGGATATCGCCAGATGAAAAAAGGCGGTAACCGGAAGGAAGCAATCGAAAGACTGACCGAGCTCATCAAGATATCTCCCGATAATGAAGAGTTTTATCTGGACATTATCAATCTGCACTTGCAGGAAGGTAACCGGGAAGCCGCTTTAGGCTGGTCGTCCAATGGATTGGCAGCTATTCCCGGAAGTTCCGCACTTATCATCAAAAGAGCCGGAATTCTCGGTGAATTGGCACGTTTTCCGGAAGCATTGGTATTTGTACAGGAACAGATGAGAAGAAATAACAGTCCGGCAATACGGCGTATGTATAACAATCTGTTGCTGGAAGCCGCCCGCTCCGAAAAGCAACGGGATCCTTATGTACTCTACGGAATGGCTTATGAAGGCGGAAACAAGGATAAGGAAGCATTGGATTATCTGCTGAATACCTCCGTGACAAGAGGATACACCGATGACGCGCTCTTCTATATCAGAGAGGCGAAAAAACAATACGGTAACACAGACAAGGGAATCTTGTATAAGGAATATATGCTTTATCGTCAAATGAATGAGGACGATCTCGCTTACTCGGCTTTAAAGAAGCTGTATGATATGTATCCCGACGATTACGATATTACTTTGGCTATGTCTTCCTTCACATGAAAAAAGCCGAAAGACTTATGGAACTCGGCCTGTATTCGGAGGCATTGCCTCATGTATTATTCGTTTCACAAAGGCATATAGACAACGAAGTAAACGGTGCCGCATGGGAAAAAGCACTGAGTTGCTATATCAATATGAAGCGTTACAACGAAGCGCTCGCCACATTGGATACCATCACACTTTATTTCCCCGATTACGAAAACGGCACGTTGAAAAGGGCATTTATCCTCGATAAAATGGATAAAACAGAAGAAGCTTTGCAACTTTATCTGTCTGCCATCGAACAGAGTGATGAGGATATGCGCATTTTCTACGTGATAGGATACGAGGAACTGGCAATTCCTTACATCAAGAAATGTATGGAAGCGGGGGCTACGCAGAAAGCATACGATGAAGCCGTCAAACTCGTCAGCCTGAATCCATCGAGTGATTTAGGACTACGCTATGCCATCAACTCGTCTGGATTATTGGGAAAATACGATGAATTCGAGAAATATACGGCACAAGGTATCAATTTCTATCCGGAAGAGCCATTCTATCAAGCCAAAAGGGCTACCGTATTGGACCGTGACAAAAAATACGAAGCTTCGCTGGAATTCTTGAAGCCGATACTCAATAAATATCCGAGTAATAAGGAGATTATAGGCGCTTTCTCGCAAAGCAGTGAATACCGCACTTTGCAACTGACAAAAGCGAAAGAACCTGAGCAAGCCCTTGCGGTGCTTGACACAGCGTTACTTTTCGACAGTCAGAACAAATCTTTGAAGTACACAAAGGGAGTGGTGTATGAGGCTAACAGACAAGCTGATTCCGCATACTATTATCAGAAGTTCTACGAGCCTTCAATCATGGAATATCGCTCTTTCCAACGGCATTTATCGGGCTTACGAAGCATGACGCTTAAAAATGAGATAGCCCTGACTTATCTGCGTGCCCGCTATGGTGAAGAGGATATTATCACCTCTGTCGCCACAGCCGAATATACCCGTAAAAACCGGAAAAACACTTATACCGGACGTATCAACTATGCCGGAAGAAGCGGATCGGCAAGCGATAGTATGGAGGCGGAGGAACAGACGCCGGGCGGAGTCGGCATTCAGGTACAAGGCGAATGGGCGCATCACTTCTCACCGAAATGGAGCACTACGATCAATGCCGCTTTTGCCACCAAATACTTCCCGGACATTACTGCTGATGTAGCATTGCGCCATTATCTCAAGAATGATTGGGAAATAGCGGGACATGTCGGCTACAGACGGGTAGCTGCCTACAACAAGCATTATGAGTGGAATAACGAATTCTTTGTCGGCAGTAACGGAGAAAACGGATACATATTCACCGGATGGGATGAATCGAAAACAAACCTGCTCACCGTTGGCGGAGAGGTAGCCAAGACCATCGAAGAGGTCCGGCTTAATGCCAAACTCGACCTTCATTTCTTTAACTCCAAATTCTATTACAATGCGCAGGTCGGTGCGAAATATTTCCCTGCCAGCGATGGAAAGACAAATATCAATGCCATGGCAAGTATCGGTTCGGCACCGGAAACGGCCGTATTAGACTATGCGTTGCCCGGTTCTTTCTCACATACCAACACAATGGTAGGTTTGGGAGGCCAATATATGGTCAGTCCCAACATTACCATCGGCCTGATGGGGACTTGGAATACCTACTATAACCAGACGAATACAGTGCGGGGAAAGGATCCGATCCATCGAATAGAAACGGTATCGACACGCTATAAAAACCTATATAATATCTATGCACAGATCTATATTTCATTCTGATAAGCTATGCCCCCCTACTGGCAGGAATGATATGCGTTTGCTGCCTTTTATCCGGCTGCCATATGCAGGCGCGCACCGAGATATTTGCCTCCAAGGAAGGCTACCTCATCACAATCGGCGAAGACCCGACGGACAAAGATACCCGATGGGCCAAATACCTGTACGAGCACCTCAAAAAGCGTGCAAATGACGATGAAATGGTCGCTTTCGGGGTATCAGAGAAGGAAATGTGGCGTGTTATCATACGCATAGATCCGACCTTGCAGGAAGGGTTCAGGATCGCCATCAAAGGATCGGAAATAGAACTCACAGCTGCCGATGACAGACAAATGTTGTGGCTGCAATACCAATTGATAAAAAGATAAGCAAGGAAGACCCGCGTATCAACGGTTCCGACCTTCCTCCCGCCATCATCAATCTGACAGATACTTGCGGTACGTTTGCTTTTGATTATCAAAGTATCTATTCCCCTTCCGGTCTGAATCCCGATTATACGGGAGTAATGGGACTCAATAACTTTGACGACAGTTGGGGTATATGGGGACACAACCTGAGAAAAGTATTGGGAGACAATGTAGATAAGGTATATGCTACCATCCACGGTAAGACAGACGACTCACAACTTTGTTTCTCTTCCGAAGAGATGTATCGGCAAATTGAGAGCTATATCGTAGATAATATCGGTGAAAAGGGAAGTTCTCGTTTTGTCATTGCTCCGGATGATACTCCGTACGCCTGTACTTGCGCCAGTTGCACAGCGATGGGAAATACGGAGAAGAACGCAACACCTGCCGTCACAGAACTGTTACTCCGGCTGTCGCAACGTTTTCCTAAACATTCCTTTTTTACCATATCCTATCTGAGCACCAAGCAGGTTACGGACAAACAGTTGCCGTCCAATGCAGGTATCATTGTCAGTGCCATAGACTTTCCACTCCGACGGATAGACGGCAAGAATGCACAGGAAAAAAAGTTTATGCAACAGCTGAATCAATGGAAGAAAGTTTCGAAGAACATTTATATATGGGATTACATCAACAACTTCGATGACTATCTGACACCTTTCCCCATATTGAAGATAGCCCAGCAGAGACTCCGGTTCTTCAAGCAGAACAGAGCCAGTGGCATTTTCTTCAACGGAAGCGGATACAGCTATTCTTCTTTCGATGCAATGAGGACTTTTGTACTGTCGGCACTTCTCATCAACCCGGAACTTCCCGTTGAGGAACTGGTCAGAGACTATTTCAATCAAGAGTACCCCCCTATCAAAGAAATGGCTGTACGACTATTACATTAACTTGGAAAACAGCGTCCAGTCCGGTAAGAAGTTAGGTATCTATGTCGGTATTGCAGAATTGGAGCAGTCATTCCTCAATCCGGAGAAGTTTATCAAATTCTATGATGAAATGGGCGATTATGTTTCCGATGCGAAAGGGAAAGAGCGTAAAAGCTCCATGAACTCCAGACAGCCTTGTCTTATACACGTCTGGAGATGGGACGCAACCACAGTTATGATCCTTACGGATATGCCCAACGAAACGGAAAACAAATCCAACCGACTCCGCAAGTGCGGAAATGGCTTACCCAACTCAAAGAACATCATGCTTTCACGGGGATGGAGTACTATAATGAATCGGCCGATGAAATCGACTACTATATAAAAGAATGGGAACAGTATATACTTGCTTCCGACATTAAAAGAACTTATTTCTCGGAATCATGCCTTCTTCAACTCCCCCAACGGACAAAGATGGGTTGAAGAGACTCACAGACAGCACGCACGGTTTACCCGGCAATTATCATTGCGGCTGGACAACTCTTCCGAAAGAAAATATGAAATCAGTCTGCCTGTAAAAGGTATCAATAAGACAGGAAACATTTATATCAGTTTCTTGAATCTTCCCAGACATCGTTTCTACCCTCCCCGGCAAATCGAAATATCGAAGGACGGAGCAATCTATAAGACAATCAATCTGGAGACGGATGATTCCGTTGAAAAGGGCGAATTAGTAAAAATAACCACTCCTATAGATTTGAACAGGGCAGAACTGGTAAGTATAAAGGTCATGGGAGCTAAAAAGCCAAGAGCCCAGATCGGTATAGATGAAATCGCATTCGTTCCATAAAAAGTAAAAATAAGGTAACCCCTAACATAAAACATCCACTATGAACAAATCGGTACTTTATATCCTCTTATTAACAGTATTTCCCTTCTTCCTCTCAGGGTGTAAGAAGAAAGTACGTCCTACAACTATGGTCATAAAAGACTCGGTAAGGCACTATTATCCTATCAAACAAGGGCAACAACTAGATATCATGTTCACAATCACCAACACCGGTGACGCTCCTCTGGTCATTTCGGATATCCAGCCTTCTTGTGGCTGTATCATTCTGGATAAAAGTTCACATATCATCATTCCGGAAGAGGGTATCAGACAATTCAAGGCAACCTACAACAGTATTAAAAATATAGGCGAGGTTGTTCACCGCATCCGGATTTTCGGGAATATGCTTCCCAACGGGAAAGCGGAATTGACCTTTGATGTCAATGTAGTACCGGACGCCGACTATACACGTGACTATGAGGAACTCTTCCAAGAGTTCAATGCCAAAAACGGTATTGTCAAAGAGATGGTGGACGGAAAAGAGTCCGAACTGGGGTATTATGTAGGGACGCCATAAACAAAGTTCCTACCGGCTATTCGCTAGGGATGTATTTCCTTGAAAGCTGCATTCTCTTCCTTTACCTGTTGTATCGTCTGTTTCAATTCAGCAATAGGCAGGTCGTAGCCGTACCATCCTGTATAACAATCTACTACATACCATTTTCCATCAGGCAAGAGCTGGAATTCGACACGCAAGTCGACTTCCGATTCCTCATAACCGGCTTCAAACACTTTGCGATCAGGCTCGTTCAATGTGAATTTGGAAACATAAATTCCCCCCTCTTCTTGCGCGATACGTTCTTCTTTCATCGTCTCGCTATCCAATAAAGGCCATTTTTCCTTAGTAAAAGGGAATGTCTTCTCTGTTTCACCATCATCCGCCAATAAGGTAATCGGAGTTTTCAACGGGAACTTAATGCGAGTGTACTGGAATGCTGCACTGGAAGTAAACTTATCCAAAAACGGTTTGAAGTCCTCACCGGATTGCGCCACCGCCTTACCGGTGGGAATACCAGCAAACAACACTATCATCAGCAAGCAGTATACAAACTTTTCAGCTCTCATAACACGATATAAATTAAGAGTTTAAATAACACTGCAAAGATAATGACAAGTTCAATATCTTGATTATTTGTGCCGCAAATATTCATAACCAAAACGGCAATACAGGCATTTTCTCCGGTCGCAATACTCTTTCTGCAACTGTATCAACGCCTGACTGTCCGCCGCACTGACCACCGGAAGACCTGCCGAACTCCACGAACGGATAATATGATTGTCTTCCGCTTTCAATTCTTCCAGAAAGCGTCCGGCACGTTCGCACATTCCCTCGTCTGCCTTATGCAGTCCGTAGGTATAAAGAAAAGGAACTACAGTATTGATAATAATCAGGTCTTTTGACCGTTCTCCCATCGTTTTCTTCTTTTGCGAGGAAGTCCGGCCGAACAGATAATGACTTTCCCAATAAGAAGAAGTGCCGACCTCAAGAAGTGTCCTCACCTCCGCCAGTGTCCCTGCTTCCAGCAACCGCGAGAACAGCTTACCCCCTCTTTGATAAAGGTAGGCCAACTGAGCCAGACGAACAGTAGGAAAGTTTTCGGGACGAAGTCGGAGAAAACGCCAAAGAGTAGCATTCATCACTTGGGTGAATTCAAACTTCCGCTGCAAGTAACGGAACTCCTTGATAAGACGTAGACTATACTCATCCTCCTGCCCTTTTTTAAGAAACGAATCTTCCAACAATCCTGCCAAGCCGTAAAAGAAAGCCTCTATCTGGAACAAATCATTGCGATGTTTATCTATCGCACGGAAAGGCAACATTCCTGCCCACGTTTCAAAAAGCGTCTCCATTCAAGCCGAAACCGAAATTGCGGGCAAGAGTGACGAAGAAGGCATCCTCCCAATTATGATTGCAATGCTTAAGGCGCTCCGTTATCAAGCGGGCTTTTGTTCCAAACGTTCCGTTTGCAAAGCTGTCAGCCAAGAATGGACGGTAAGTTTGGGAAGAGAGGCGAGGATAGGATAACAAGCCGGATACTGATCGGCTACACAGAGCTCATGATAGTGAGACTGCACATTTTCAGGACAAGTCAATATTAATTGCGGAATTCGCCCGCCGTCCGTGCGGGTTACCTCCATATCCGCCTCACCGACCACATGAAGAATGACCGAATCGTATGCTTTATCCTTATCGTGACCGTGACGGAGCCAATCCGAAGAGTGTGTATGTATCTCTATATTTCCCACCCATAGCGTACCGTCAATTTTTAGTTTCGCATTAAAAAAGTCAGGACCGGCATTGGGATTTTGCAGACCGGAATCAATCACTTCTACCGGTAAGCCTTCAGTGGTTTGCAGTACTTTCAGAGGAAATAATTTATGTTTCCACACGTAGTGGAGAAGATGTTCCATGTTAACAAGACGTTAATGTGCACTGCAAATGTAATAAAAATCCTATCTTTGCAACTATTATTTTGAATATAAGTCAGAAAACAATGAAAATAGCATTGATCGGTTACGGAAAGATGGGCAAGGAGATAGAAAAGGTAGCCCGTAGTCGCGGACATGAAATTGTCTGTATCATCGACATCAATAATCAGGAAGACTTCGAATCGGAAGCATTCAAATCGGCTGACGTAGCCATTGAGTTTACCAATCCGATGGTAGCTTACAGTAATTATATGAAAGCCTTCAAAGCCGATGTGAAGCTGGTATCAGGCAGCACCGGATGGATGACCGAACATGGCGAAGAAATCAAAAAGCTTTGTACGGAAGGTGGAAAGACCCTTTTCTGGTCGTCCAACTTCAGTCTGGGAGTTACCATCTTCTCGGCTGTCAATAAGTATCTGGCTAAGATCATGAATCAGTTCCCCAATTATGACGTGACAATGAGCGAGACGCATCATATTCACAAACTGGACGCTCCGAGCGGAACAGCCATCACTCTGGCGGAAGGTATCTTACAGAATATAGACCGCAAGGACAAATGGGTGAAAAGGAACATTCGCCGCACCGGACGGGAGCATTAGCGGAACCAACGACTGCGCTCCGAACGAACTTCCCATCGCTTCCATCCGTGAAGGAGAAGTGTTCGGTCTGCACACGATTCGGTACGAATCGGATGTGGACAGCATTACCCTCACACACGATGCAAAAAGCCGTGGAGGTTTTGTACTCGGAGCTGTATTGGCAGCCGAATATACAGCCCAGCACGAAGGATTCTTGGGCATGAGTGATTTATTTCCATTCTTGAACGATTAAGATTTCAGAACCTAGTTCAAATATATACCATTATGAGACAAGCCACACGCGCACAATGGATTAAATGCGCCATTGCTATTCTTCTTTATCTTGCCTTCCTTATCTGGGTACGGAGTTGGTGGGGATTGATTGTTGTTCCTTTCATTTTCGATATTTATATCACAAAGAAAGTACCTTGGTCTTTCTGGAAAAAGTCGAAGAATCCGGTTGTCCGCAGCGTGATGAGCTGGATAGACGCCATTGTTTTCGCACTGGTCGCCGTTTACTTCGTCAATATCTACATCTTCCAGAACTACCAGATTCCCTCCTCCTCGTTGGAGAAATCATTGCTGGTAGGCGATTTTCTGTACGTAAGCAAGATGAGCTACGGTCCTCGTGTGCCGAATACACCGCTTTCTATGCCGTTGGCACAACATACACTGCCCGTCTTCAACTCTAAATCATACATAGAATGGCCACAGTGGAAATATAAACGAGTACCGGGATTCGGCAAAGTGAAGTTGAACGATATTGTCGTATTCAATTTTCCGGCAGGTGACACGGTAGCGGTCAACTACCAACAGACTACAGATTTTTTACACGCTGGCTTACGGTGAAGGACAACGTATCTATTCCAAACGGATCGATATGGACAGCTTAACTCGTGCACAGCAGCGTGCCGTATACGACCTGTACTACGCTGCCGGACGGAAACAGATTTTAAATAATCCACGTACTTACGGGGAAGTCCTCTGGCGTCCTGTAGACCGCAGAGAGAATTACGTTAAACGTTGTGTAGGTCTTCCCGGTGATACGCTCCAGATTGTCAACGGACAAGTGATGATTGACGGTAAAGCGATTGAGAACCCCGAAAACCTGCAATTCAACTATTTCGTACAGACCACCGGTCCGTACATTCCCGAAGATATGCTTCGTGAACTGGGTATCAGCAAGGACGACACCATGCTGATAGAAGACTCCGGCTGGGAAAGCGGATTGCTGGAAATGGGACTGGACAGCCGGAATGCACAGGGCAAACTGAATCCGGTATATCATTTCCCGCTAACCAAGAAGATGTATGAAACGCTTTTGGGCAACAAAAAGCTAATCAGCAAAATAGTAATGGAACCCGAAGATTATGCCGGACAGATGTATCCGCTCAATCTTTATACCAAATGGAACCGCAACAATTACGGTCCGATCTGGATTCCTGCCAAAGGAGCTACCATTACCCTCACAGAAGACAATCTGCCTATCTATGAGCGTTGTATCGTAGCCTACGAAGGCAACAAGCTCGAAGTGAAGCCGGACGGTATCTACATCAACGGTGAAAAGACCGATCAATATACCTTCAAGATGGACTATTATTGGATGATGGGTGACAACCGTCATAATTCCGCCGATTCCCGTTATTGGGGATTCGTGCCCGAAGACCACGTAGTAGGCAAACCGATCGTCGTATGGCTGTCGCTCGATAAAGACCGCGGATGGTTTGATGGTAAGATCCGTTGGAACCGACTCTTCAAGTGGGTAGGATGATAAGTGTACGGATAGAATAGCGTGATAAGGTGATAAATATTGATGAACATTCGTAAATTCAAATGGACACTAGCATTTGCCGGAGCAGTAGTCGTAGTGCTTCTGCTCCGGGGATTTGCTTTTACATCCTACCTTATACCTTCCACCGGTATGGAAAACTCCATTTTCCAAGGTGAACGCATCTTAGTCAACAAATGGAGTTACGGGTTACGAGTTCCTTTCATGTCGCTCTTCTCCTATCATCGTTGGTGCGAAAGTCCTGTACAGCGACAAGATATCGTAGTATTCAATAATCCGGCCGGAATCCGGCAACCTGTCATCGACTGTCGGGAAATCTATATCAGCCGTTGTCTCGGAGTGCCGGGCGATACGTTATTGGTCGATTCTCTTTTCTCCGTTATTTCTCCGGAGGCACAGTTTAACCCGGATAAGAAAAGACTTTATTCGTACCCCGCTTCAAAAGAAAATCTGATTACGTCACTCATGCATACCCTTTCCATCACCAACGACGGACTGATGGGGAGTAATGACAGTACTCATGTCCGCAGTTTCAGCCGCTATGAATATTATCTGCTGGAACAGGCCATGAATGGGAAAGAGAGCTTCGTTCAACCTTTGTCAAACAAAGAAGATGCCGAACCAAATCCGCTGATTGTCCCCGGAAAAGGGAAATTTATTCGGGTCTATCCCTGGAACATGACCTTGCTGCGAAATACCCTCGTGATGCACGAAGGCAAACAGGCGGAAATAAAGAATGATACGCTTTATATCGACGGAAAACCCACACAGCATTGTTTTTTTACCAAAGATTACTACTGGATGGGGTCTAACAATACCGTCAACTTCTCCGACTCACGGCTCTTCGGATTTGTCCCGCAAGACCATATCATCGGAAAAGCCTCCATCATTTGGTTCTCTAAAGAAAAAGAAACAGGTTTGTTTGACGGATATCGATGGAGGCGTTTCTTCAGAACAGTGAAATGATCTTCCGGATCATAAAAGAAACAACCCTTCATAATATCTCATAATATCCTTAATAACAGAGCCTCCTAAACGAATTAAAATGAAAGAAATGAACATCGCTTATTTATCTTCAGCCTATCTCGCTCCCGTTGAATATTATACCAAACTACTGGCTTATGACAAGGTATTTGTAGAACAATACGACCACTATATAAAACAAACCTACCGCAACCGGTGCACCATTGTCCGGCCCATCGGGTGAGTTAGCTCTTTCCATCCCAACCGTAAAACCCGATACATTAGAAGTGCCCAATGAAGGATATCCGCATCTCCGACCACGGCAACTGGAGACATCTACATTGGAACGCCATCGAATCGGCCTACAACAATACTCCTTTCTTTGAGTACTACAAGGACGACTTCCGTCCTTTCTATGAAAAGAAATACGAGTTTTTAATCGATTTCAACGAAGAACTCTGCCGGATAGTCTGTGAATTGATAGATATTCACCCCACCATTGAGCGCACTTCCGAATATAAGATGGAGTTTGCTCCCGGAGAATCCGATTTTCGGGAAGTCATTCATCCGAAAAAGGATTTCAGGGAAGTGGATAAAGAGTTTGTTCCGCAACCTTACTATCAGGTTTTTGAGTCCAAACTGGGTTTCCTACCTAATTTGAGTATAATAGACCTGTTGTTCAATATGGGACCGGAAAGTCTGTTGGTACTAAGCGGTGAAAGATATACAAATGGATGAAAGTCTTATCAAAAGAAGTCCTACAAGATTAAAACATAAAGCTAAATCCTTTATTGTGAGAAGCTTTATATTTTTGAATTTCCAAAGACAGTGATTTTCTCAATTGCACCGCCATGAAATCCCCAAAAGGCCGGTTGGTTTCATCATCTTGCGCCTGTTGTAAAGAAAGGATATAATCTGCCCTATCCTCCTTAAAAATCTTAACGGGGAAAATTAGGCAATAAAAAACGCTAAGTCAATTTGTTGCAATCACTTAGCGTTTTCCGAGTACCCAGACTCTCTGTCATCTCCTTAAAAAATCTCTAACCAAACATCTACCTATTTCAACTCAAATGGTACAATACCTTTAATATCTCTGGATGAACTACCGATGATCGCCTCAAACTTGCCCGGTTCGGCCACCCATTCGTGTTTAGCATCATCAAAGAAGCTCAATGCTTTCTTATCAATCGTCAGCGTTACTGCTTTCTCTTCTCCCGGAGCCAGTTTCACTTTCTGGAAACCTTTCAACTCTTTGATCGGACGAGGGAGCGAGGATTTCTTATCGCTGATATAAAGCTGAACAACTTCTTGCCCCTCACGAGTTCCTGTATTCTTCACATTGACTGTGAAAGAGATGGTATCATCTGCTGTCATTGTTTTCTTGTCGGCCGAGGGTTTTCCATAAGCGAAAGTAGTGTAGCTCAATCCGTGTCCGAACGGGAACAACGGTTTGATTTTCTCTTTATCCGCCCAGCGATAACCTACGAAAATATCTTCCCGATAGATTTCATTAATGGTGTCCCCTCTATGTTTAGACTGTGCCAGTTCTTCTTTATTACCCGGATATTCGCCCAGTTTATGAGCACCTACATCTTCCAGTTTTGCAGGGAAAGTGAAAGGAAGCTTTCCCGAAGGATTGGCGTCTCCTACCAATACGGAAGCAAGAGCTGTTCCGGCTTCCGAACCCAGGAACCAACCTTGAACAATAGCAGGCACTTCATTCACCCAGGGCATGGCTACCGCATTGCCGGAGATATTGACCACAATCAGGTTTTTATTCACCTTTGCAAGTTCACTAATCACTCTATCCTGCGCGTATGGCAAACCTAAAGAAGCGCGGTCCGAATCTTCACAATCCTGATGATTGCTCTTGTTCAAGCCACCGAAGAAGATAACATAGTCGGCATCTTTAGCCACTTGCAGAGCCTCAGCAAGGAGTTCATCTTCCGAACGGTTGTCCTTCAAATCCTGACCGGTTTTCACACCATTATACTCTCCTGTCGGGTCGCCTACATACCCACGGGCATATACCACTTCCGCTTTTGAACCCACACGGCTTTTCAGTCCATCCAACGGAGAAATCTCATATTTCACTTTCAAAGAAGAACTACCACCGCCCACAGTCATCATCTTTATCGCATTTTCACCGATCACTGCGATTTTTCTTCGCTTTATTCAAATCGATAGGCAGTACGTTACCGTTGTTCTGCAACAACACAATGCCTTCTTCAGCTATCTCACGTCCGGCCTGTCCGTGCTCGGGAGAACCTAAAGAGCCGAACGGTTTGTGCGGATCCATTGAAGTACGGAATATCAGACGAAGGACATTGCTAACCTTTTCGTCCAGTTCCTTTGTTCCTACTTTACCCTCTTTTATCAGTTTCAGGTAAGGGAAAGCAAGGTAATAATTATCATACGCATTTCTCGTTCCGGCAGACAGTCCGTTCGTCCAGGAACCAAACTCTAAGTCCATGCCGTTGTGAATAGCCTGTTCGGTGTTGTGCACACCTCCCCAGTCGGACACTACGACGCCATCAAAACCCCATTCATCACGAAGAATATCTTTAAGCAGACGTTTGTTGTGACAAGCGTGCTGTCCCTGATAAAGATTATAAGAGCCCATAATCGACCATGTTCCACCTTCCTGAACAGCCGCTTTAAAAGCAGGCAGGTATATTTCATAAAGAGCACGATCACTTAATTGTACATTAGTGGTATGACGGTTGAACTCCTGATTGTTCAATGCATAATGCTTCACACAAGCAGCTACCCCGTTCTCTTGTACACCTTTGATGTAAGGAACCACCATAGTGGCGGATAGATACGGGTCTTCTCCCATATACTCGAAGTTACGTCCGTTCAAGGGAGTACGGTAGATATTCACACCGGGGCCTAACAAAATATCTTTCTTCCGGTAGCGTGCTTCTTCACCGATACTTTTTCCATAAAGATGCGACATTTCGGGATTCCATGTAGCAGCAAGACACGTCAGTGCGGGATAGGCAATACAGGAATCGTTTGTCCATCCTGCCTGATCCCATTCATCCCATAATACTTCCGGACGGATACCGTGAGGACCGTCGGTAGCCCATACTTCGGGGATTCCGAGGCGGGGAACGCCTGCCGAACTAAATTTAGACTGCGCATGAATCATCTTCACCTTTTCTTCAAGGGTCATCCGGTTCAATGCATCTTTCACTCGCTCTTCGATTGGCTTGTTTGTATCCAAATATACCGGTTTCTGCGCACAGACAGGCAATGCGGTCATTATGGACAGGCCAAGTAACATTGCTTTGAGTTTCATATTCATATAATTTCTATTCTTATTCAGACTTTACTACCACAGTATTCATACTTTGAGCCAGATTCTCAATTGTTGATTTCGAACCATCCAACGGAGCATAGATTTCCAAACTGGACTTCAACATACTTCCATCACAAAGTTTGTTTATTTCTTCCTCATTCATTGCCGAACGGTAGAAGAACAGTTCACTGTACTCTCTGCCCTCTGTAGAACTATTATCACCGATAATAAACTTACCTACAGTCAGTCTCTCGTTCAATTCTCCTGCTAAACTCTTATCGGTGTATAGCAATGTACGTCCTTGTGCATAATAATGTGTCAAAGATACTACATGCCATTGATTATCCGTAACATTTCCACCTACTATTTTACCTTGCGATGGAGAGTTATATACTACCTTTCCCTCCTGAATCTTCAAAGTTCCCATAGTATTGCCACCATTTGTAAAAGTGGCAATCGTTCCATCTGTAGCACCTTTCACCTTAAAAGAGATTGTAAACGGATGTACTGTTTCTTCCGGAGTAAATTCCAAAACCTTTCCCGCCAAAGTATATGAAGTTCCGGAGACACGTGCAGGAAGAGTCTTACCAGCTTCTATTGCATCAAACAACGAAGGAACCATAGCATAAAGGAATTCACGGTGTCCTTCTGTATTCGGATGATAAAGATCCGTACCATTCTGATAACCGTCTGCCCATTTACCACTACCGTTATCTATTGCACCTAACATATTGACAGAAGGAAGATCCCACTCATGAATCAGCAGATTCATCTGTTTTACATATCTATAATCGCTCTCCTCAAAATCTCCACGAGTATAATTATTCATCATCACGGGATATTTACCGTCTTCACGCGCTTTACTAATCAAAGTCTGCATATTGTCTTTGAATTGATTATAGATAGCCTGCTGATCGGCAGCCCCATGTATTCCCTCATTACCCAAAGAAAGTCCGAAGATAACATACTTGCCGCAGTCATACAACAAATCATTGTAACGAGCCAACAAATTCAATGTACTGTTTCCACCAATAGAAATACCAGATGTATACCATGGCAGACGGGTCTCCTGATTCTTGAAACGCTCGTCCTGCAATTCACCGAACATATAGGCATAACCATGATTACTGTCTGCCCCTGTCCGTTAGCGACAGAAGATCCCATTACAGAAATCTTAAAAGGATCTATACCTTCTTCACCACAATCAATATAGAAAGCGAAACGACGGAGATCTAAAGTGATATTATACGTACCATGATTCAAATTTATATCACTGGAAGAATAGCCAGAATTGGAGAAAGCCACTTCATTAGGAGTATCAGAAATACGTTTCATTGTATAATCCCAACTTTTGTTCATAATAAAGTTGAAGCGGGCACGGTCACTTGCCGTACCAAGTCCGGTCAGTTTTACCCGTCCACCCCATACACCTTTACCTTGATAGGCAAGCGGTACACCAGCTCCGGCATTCCAACCTCCTTCCGTAACACTCCCAACAATACTCCATTCTTCTACCGGAGTAATGGTATAACTCTTCTTTGACATATCCACTACAATATATACCGGACCTGTCACCTCTGCCGAGATACCGTAACTATTCATCGCCACAACACCAGGTTCATGTCCCTTTCCAATATCAGTAGATACACCCTCCGATGTTACCCCCTTGAAAGAAAACTTACCCGATTGAAGTGACAAAAAGCTTCAAACTTATTACTTACCTTGTCTGTCGGAGAAATCATGTGCATAGGCACTTCTCCTTCTTCTACCGCACTACCGGTTATTGTCAACGAAGTAAATGTTTGGGGACGTTTTACATCGGTATATTCTTCTAGCTTCAAAGCATTTATTGCCATATATGCTCCCGTACTACGAGAAACAGCAAAGGTCAGGGTGCCTTCTTCATCCGGATAGACTAATCCGGACTCGCAGATATTAGCAATATTCTGGTTAACCCCTTCTCCGCCTAAATTTGTTCCGGCAATCTGCAACTCACCTTGATAACTGTTCAACCCGGACATCGTATAATAAGCAACACGTTTCTCTGTGGCACTTCGGCTACCGAACGCATAGAACTTATATGCCTTCTCCTTATCCAAGCCGGAAATGGTAAAGTTATTGCCATTCTCCCCACTCTCTATATAGAAATAATCTTCTGTAGCTGTAGATACGGCAAAATCTTTCAACAACTCTGCGTCAGGAGTTAACAAACCACCTCCGCCAGAACCTCCATTAGTAGAAAAACGGGTATTCAACGTCAGTTTATAGCCTACGGAAGTACCTTCCGAGTTAACAAAGTCTTCAAATACAGAGTTAACAGCAGCATAAATCCCATCATTATTATAAATGTTATTCCAATAGTGTCCGTTCTCATCCGGACTTTCAGTTTGAGATCCTCTCGTTCCCCCTCCTACCGAACCAAAATCAAAATAAAGAGTTTGTACCAATACAGGATTGATAGGCTCCGGCGCAGGTATCACTACCTCTTCGTCTTCCCCGGTATGGGAGAAACAACAGGCTCATCGTCATTGCAAGACCCAACAGTAAGCACTCCAAAGAGTGCCATAACCAAAAGTATATGTTTTTTCATGTACCTTCTTTTTTATAGATTAATATATGATATAGTTATCGTATGCCGGACCATTCTTCCATTTTCATGATATTCAAAGGGATATAATCACCTGTCGCACGGGAGACTGTAAACAAAATCTTTCCTTCTTCATCCGGATACACCCAATCCGATTCACAGATATTCTCTACATTATGATTCTTCCCAGTACCTCCACAATCGGCGCCGGCCGCCTGTAATTCTCCTGCCCATTCGTTTGTACCAGCTATCGTGTAGCGTGCTGTACGAATCTGAGTTGCGTCTCGACTAGCAAACATATAAAATTTGTACCCTTTATTTTTATCCAAGCCCGAAAGAGTAAAGTTACCATTATCTTCCAACTTTTCTAAGAAGAAATAATCACCGGTGGCTGTAATCACTGCTAAATCACCTAATTTGTCTTTATCCGGATTCGTCAAACCACCTGCTTTATTAGCCGTAAAACGTGAATTCAACGTCAATGAAAAGCCTGTCTGATCATTCCTTGAATTTACAAAATTGGTATAAACAGAGCCCTTCTTTGCATAAAATCCATCATTATTAATAATATTATTCCAGTAATTTCCATTATTATCCGGGGAGACTGTCGGTTCCCCGCGAGTTCCACTTTCATTACCACCGAAATCAAAATACAATGTCTGTACTAGTGTCGGTTGCGGTTTCACCTCTCCATCTGAAATCTTCTTGAAAGAAATTACTGCCTTATCATTTCCGGCTGTCAAATCAACAGTAAGTACATAGGTCGCTCCCTCTTCCAGCTTTACATCATTAGCAAGTTCAAAATTTTTGCTATCTGTCAACTTCAACAATGCTTCTGTACCGGAAGCCAATGTTATCTGAGAAAATTCTCCTCCATAACCATTCTGGAAGAAGAACTTAGCACTTATATAATCAAAACGGAAACGCTGTCCTATTGATGAACCATGTTCAGGGCCTGCCACTCCGGTAAACTGATATTTCTTTGATGAAATTTCCGGCATACAATAGTTGCTTCCGATATTCCACCCAAACTGGCTATCCAATGAAGGAGAGCCGACTCCCCAACCCATTAACCAAATAGCACCATGTCCGTCATCAGAAAGAGTAGCCTCCTCATCACCGTTCATGCGGGTCACACTAAAATATTTCTGCTTCATATTAGCTACTACACGATACTTGCCATTCACCGGTAAGAAAGTCAATGTGCCATTGGATTCTTTCCTAAAATAATCCGGATTAATCCACCAGCCATCCAGATCTATACCCACAACTATTATGGACTGTCCCTGAGTAAATGATTTCTGTATCAGATAAGTATTCGCATCCTGTGCTATCATCTTCTCTCCGTCAAACAATACATTGACCAATGGAGAAACTGCGTATGTAAGAACATTGAAAGTTACCTCATAAGGTTCTGCCTCCGTACCGGAGAAAGTGATGGGATCCACATTCTTCCCTTCCGAAAGCTGATTCTCATTATCCCATCCGAAAGTCAGTTCGTTACCGTTTTCACCGACTTTCGGGGTTTTAAAATAAGCCTTCATATCCTGAGGAAATCTACCGGTCACACTATAATTATACAGAGACTGCCTCTTCATCAGATATTCTTCACCCATTTCGTCAACCAAAGTGACATAAGGGAAGTCCGGTCGGGACAAAACAACCTCCCGCTCCATTTCCGTAGTAGTGAAATGGATATTCTGAAGGACAAACTTCAAAGTAGCCCTACCATCAATCACGTTGGGATAATAAGGCACAAAGACTTTGCCCGTATAATCGCTACCACTTGTCTTGGTGCGAATCACAGTTTCCGACACCAATTCCTCTCCATAAAAAAGTTTCGCTTTCAAAGTAGAAAGAGGTACATCCACATCCGAAGCCTTAATGGTGAACGGGAGACTGTCGCCATAAAGCGCACTTACTTTCCCAGCTCCGAGTTCCATATCCGGATTACCCGAAAGGAATTCATCGTCACTACAGGAATTCATGACCAGTATTCCTACCAATGCCAATATTATATAGATACTTTTATTCATGTCTTTATACTTTTAAGGTTCTTATTTCAACTTCGCCCAACGGTAAGAGGTCACAGACTTGCCCGGAACATCATAAGCAAAATGACGTTTACCATCACTTAAGGTTATCTTTTTAGTCTTTTCATTATTATTCATCAGTACAAAAGCGTATGTTCCATCCGGATTCTCGAAAGCAGAATACATGATATTGCTGTCGGAATAGCCGGATGCACCGATACGTACCGCTCCCGGTTTCACTACACTTGAGAGATGGGCAATATGATATAATAATGTGAGTTGCGGATAATTGTCTTATAGTCGCTATTACTGATATCCACCGCTCCGTAGCAAGTCTGGCAACCACCTTCACGATTAGGAGCACGGTCATTATCAAGCATCAGATTCCACACAATCACTCCCTTACACCAATTGTTCACTGTTCCCAATGCTACTTCTTTCATATCTTCCAGCAATCGTTTCGACAAATCACGTCCGCTATTCCATGTTCCGATAGAAGTCTCCGTGAAAAGAAGTTCCTTCTCGGGATAAGCTTTATGGATTTCCAGCAGTTCCTCACGATCGCCGCCATAATTGTGATATGCTGCACCGGCTATATACTGGGATGCATCGCTATCACCGTAAATCTTGACCGGATACTGTTTCTCTGCCTCAAGATTGCTGTAATCATAGTTATGATCGTATGCATAAATCTTTCGTATCCAATCCCGCAGCCTTGAACTGAGGTCCGAGTGCAGTTTTCACAAAGTCTCTCTGTTCTTCCCAACTCATGTACATCGAAGCCGAATTGCCATGATTCAATGGCTCATTTTGAGGAGTCACAGCATAAATATCAATACCTTCGGCCTTAAATGCCTGTACCCATTTTACGAAATAGGTAGCATAGTCTTGATAATAAGCAGGATTCAGCTGTCCGCTTGTCCACGTCGTCAGCGGGGTAAGATCTTCCAAACTCTTTACCTTCATCCACAAAGGACAAGTCCAGGGGGCTGCAATAATCTTAATAGAAGGATTGATGCTCAAAATCTCTTTCAGAATCGGAAGGATATAGTTCTTTCTCTTCACTTTGCAAAGCAAAATGCTCAATACCTTTCGTATCGCAACAAGTATATTCACTCAATGAAAAGTCCGAACAACCAATCGAAATACGAATATAACTAAACCCGAAACCACTATTATCAGAGAATGTTTCGGTCAGAAAATCATGGCGGTCCGTCGGCTGCATCTGTAAAAGATTAAAGCAGGTAGCTCCCGTTATGGCTGCCCCGAAACCATCCATTGTCTGGTATTGTTCAGTCGGATTCAATGTGATTGAAGTAGGTGCTAGGTTATCTTTCGAGCTGAAATTAACGGCATCACGGGTCAAATCGCGAGTCAGGCTGCTAGTGGTCGCATAAATAGTCACATCTCCGGTCGGAACAGGTGCTACCGGTTTTTCCGCATCGTCACTGTTGCTGCATGCAGCTAATATGGTGAAGCATCCTAAAAAAGGTCAATGCTATATTTCTCATGTTTATCATAATCTTAAGTTTCTAGTATATTAATAACCCGGATTCTGGTGAATCTTATCATTCGCATCAATTACTGACTGCGGGAATTGGCAAGCGATAAGAGTTCTTATCGAAAGCGTAAACCTGTGCCTTGCGACCTGAATCCTTCGCATACACTGCATTCATCACCTCTTCTACCTTGTCCAAACGTACCAGATCAAACCACCGTTGTCCCTCAAAAGCCAGCTCTAACCGACGTTCTTTAAGCAAAGCGTCAATCATGGAATTCTTGTTTTCACGGATAGATGAAGGAAGTTTCCCCAAACCGGCACGTTTCCGTATTTCATCAATAATACCGGCAGCCGCTTCCAAATCAGGTGTATCCTGCATTATCAATGCCTCTGCTTTCAGCAACAACACATCAGCATAACGATATTTTATGATACTACTATTGGCCGAGCGGCATTTATACATGAACGGATAATTATCCGACGGATAATAATTGCTCCAATTACAGTCGTAATAGACTACCGACTCTTTGAAACGGACTTCATCCCCTTCTTGCTTGAAAGCACTAATCAAGTCACGTGACGGAGTCACCCATTTCGCCCACGTGAAATTGGTATTCCAATTCACGAGATCACGCCCGAACATCCACGTACACCAATTGCCCGCTCCGGATGTAAACTGTGCCTCAAGAATAGCTTCTTTTGTATTACGCATCTTTGCATCTGTTCCCGCAGCATTCATTCCAAACAAATCACTGAAGTCTTCTACCAGATCGAAACCGTCCGCTTTCACCTCATCACAATATTGAATAACTTTCGTATAATCACGCAAAGGTTTCTCGGCATATATTTTAGCCAATAAGGTACGAGCTACAGATTTGGAAAACAACGTTTTATTCCCCGGCGTATTGTCCGGTGCATACTTCACAGCATCCAATAAATCTTTCTCAATCTGCTGGTAAGCTTCAAGTTCCGTATTTTGCTCAGGGAAATACTGCGAATATACATCATCAATGTTATCAGAAGTAATATCATCCGCCACAGTTGTAATCACCGGAAATACCCCAAAGACGCACCATGTCGAACATTATCATAGCACGGAATATCTCCGCTTCCGCTTTATACTGTGCCCGTTCGGCAGTAGTCAATGAATTATCTTTCACCAGGTCGATGTTGCAAATCAGCTTATTGGCACGGGCCATATCCTCCAAATACCGGTTCCAGTCACGCTCCAATACAGAATTCGATCCTTCAATCGAGTTATTCTCAAACGGAACAACTTCCGCTCCCGTAGTACCGGCATAAGCATTGTCTGAATGAGAATCCGCAATCAGCAGTAAATCCACATACCAATGTTCCTGACGATCACGCATCTGATTGTAAAGCGTATCAGATGGCTTTCAACAGCTGCCTTATCCTTGAACACAATTCTTCGTTCCGTCACTCCGTCACTCCTTCTGTCACATCCGAATAGGTGTCTAATGGCTCATAATCCAGTGAACAGGAAGAAATCCCCAATAGCAAGCCGGACGTCAATCCACAAAATATAGTTCTTAGTTTCATAATCTTTCCTTTCATTAGAATTCAACATTAATACCAAACACGTATGATCTGCAATGCGGGTAAGTTCCCCAGTCAATACCCTGCACCGTACCGCTATTACCCCATTGGTTCACTTCCGGATCCATACCGGAGTAACTGGTCCACGTCAGCAGGTTGGTAGCTGTAAAATAAGGTTGCAGACGGGTGATTCCCCATTTCTTCAAGAGTTTGCCCTTAAAGTTGTACGACAAGGAAACGTCTTTCAATCTCAGGTAACTGCCATCCTCCACGAAATAAGTAGAATTCAGTAGTTTAAAATTAGGCTTCGGCACATCCGTTATCTGTCCGGGTATTCTCCAGCGTCCCAGCACGCGGGTCGACTGATTCTTACCATCATACATACCTTCCGTTTCGATACGTGAAGCGTTATAAACATCGTTTCCATAAGAACCTTGTATAAAGATACTCAGATTAAAGCCTTTCCAAGAGAATGTGTTGGTCATACCGTAAGTAAAATCGGGATTCGGATCACCGATATAAGTACGGTCGGAAGATGAGATCTTACCATCATGATTCAAGTCACGATACATCAACTCACCGGTTTCCGGGTCTACACCGTCGCTAATATAGCCATAGAAACCTCCCAAAGCACGCCCCGGCTCATTACGTACGACATAATCATTGACTACATCCGCTGTCTTCGCATCATAATACACTTTTTGCAGTTCCAGCTTTGTCAATTTATTCCGGTTAAAAGAGATATTGAAGTCTGTATCCCATGTAAATGCTCCTCCACGAAGATTTTTCGAACTAATAGAAAGCTCAAAACCCTTATTTACCATTTCACCCTCGTTACGGGCAATAGACGTAGCGGCTGCGGCACCGGCAGGTAATGACACATTCATCAACATGTTTTTGGTCTTCTTATAATAATAGTCCGCATTGAACGTCAAACGTCCATTCAAGACTGTCAAATCCAAACCTATATTTGTCTGTGTGGTTGTCTCCCAAGTTAAATCGGATGTACGTAAGTTCGCCTGGCTAATGGTAGGAACAGCATTTGCATAATCAGTCGAATCACCTTCGCCGCCTTTCTTAAACCATTCGATACGACCGATGTTATAACGTTGCAGATAAGCATAGTCACCAATACCCGACTGGTTACCGGTTTGTCCCCAGCCACCGCGCAATTTTAAATCGTCAATCCATGTAAGGTTCTCCATGAACTTTTCCGAAGAAATACGCCAGGCTGCAGAGAATGAAGGAAATACGCCCCAACGATGATCGGGATGTAATTTAGAAGAACCATCGGCACGAAGATTAGCTGTTATCAAGTATTTACTGTCGAAGTTATAAGCTACACGTCCGAAGAATGACATAATTCCCCATTGAGATGCACCCGTACCTGTATTATCCCAAGATATTTTATTGGCAGCATTCAATGTTTGAATCTGATCGCTACGATAGTGGGAGCCATTGATCCAGCTATTTGAATAGTCTGAATCCGTCCACGACGAACCGGCCATGACTTCCAGTCCATGTTTCTTGAAATTTTTATTATAAGTCAAGACATTATCAAATGTCAGGACCGTGTTCATATTCCGATTGTCCGAAGCCTCACCGTACTGGTTGCGTCCCCAAGCAGTAGAAATCGGATCAAGAAAAGTAGTATTTACGGCGTTGCGACGGTCAAGAGTAAGAGTAGACTTAAACTTCAGTTCCGGAAATGGAGTCAGCAATATATTACCCGATGCCAACAAGCGGTTTTCTTTGTCTTTGTTATTTTTCGCGCGGGCCATATTTTCTAATGGATTGGTGATATTACCCACTCCATAGAAGTTATTGTAATATTGGTTAGGGTTCAAAGCATCCCACACCGGAGCATACGTCGGAGTATTGATAACCGCCAGAATAACACCCCCCCGATTCGAGCCTGTACCCATAGCGCCTCCTCCATTGCTTGTATAGTCGGAATAAGAGATATTAGCACTTACAGTCAACCATTTACGAACCTGATTTTCGAGATTTACACGGAAGTTGTAACGTTTGTAGTAAGAGATATCCAACACACCTTGTTCATTCAGGTATCCCGCAGAAAGGTAGTATTTCATCTTCTCGTTGCCATTGGATACAGCAATCTGATAATTTTGAGTCTTTCCGGTCGTATACGTTTCATCAAACCAATCGGTGCGGTCGGGTAATCCGTCAGGCAGAGACACCAGTCCGATCTCGTCCTGCAATTCTTTGTACTGTGACGCATTCAAGGACTCCACTTTATCGGCTACTTTATTCAGTCCGAACTGGGCAGTCAGAGAAACTTTCGCATTTCCCGCTGCACCTGCCTTTCGTCGTAATTAGAATGACTCCGTTAGCGGCACGCGAACCGTATATAGATGCGGAAGAAGCATCTTTCAAGATCTGCATACTCTCAATATCATTCGGAGAAAGGAACTTGATATTGTCTACCGGCACTCCGTCTACTACATATAGCGGATCATTACTTCCATTCATTGAAGTAGTACCACGCACACGGATAGACATCTCGCCTCCCGGCGTACCATTGGGCTGGATGACCGATACACCTGCTGCCTTACCCTGAATGGCCTGTCCTGCCGATACGATGGGACGCATATCCAGATCCTTGGTGGATACGGAAGAGATAGCGGTAGTCACATCTTTCCGTTTCACCGAGCCATAACCGATTACCACCACTTCATCGAGCACTTCATTATCTTCCTGAAGTGTGACCTTCATTTGACGGGTAGCCTTTACCTCCTGCGACTTATAACCCACATAAGAGAATACCAGAATGGCATTTTGCTTAACATTTAATGTGAAGTTACCGTCCAGATCGGTTATCGCTCCGTTAGACGTACCTTTCTCCTGTACACTAACACCGATTAGCGGTTCTGTTCTGTGCATCCAGCATCTGACCGGAGGCAGTAAATTGCTGTGCGGATGCACTCAAAGATAAAAACATTGCCAAGATAGCAAAGAGAATCTTGCGACTCCCCGAAAGGATTTTTCGCCTGTTTCTTTTTCATGCGTACTAATTTTAAAGTTAATAATAAACGCTCGTCCGCAATGGAGTTCCTCTCATTGCTTCCGAAGCACAGGTCAAAATTATAAAGAAATTAAAGTGAGCTAACAAGGAGGGGGACAATAAGTGGATCAACAAAACGATAATCCACTTATTTTCACCTATTTACATTCAGAACATACCTAAAAAGTGGTTGTTTACAGTCCGAATTAGCGAATTTTTCGCACTAAATCGTCAAAATCCTCTCTCGATCCACGGGCTTTATTCCTTACTTTCGCCCGATAATTATAAATTGTATTCACTGAATAACGAAGAAACTCCGCTATTTGTGAACTATCTTCAATACCAAGACGTATCAAAGCAAAGATGCGCAGTTCGGTATTCAATAACTCGCCTTTCTTCGGTAAAATCTGTTCATTTTCCTGTAATAAGTCATTGAATTTTCCCACAAAGTTCAGGGAAGAGATGCAAAAAAGGCTGTATCAAAGTTAGCATACAACTCTTCCAACTCTTCGTCAAGAGCATCCTGCGAACGGGTTATCTTTATAACTCCGCTATCTGTCCGGCAGATACTTTCTTATTCACCATACGCCGGTAAGCGTCTAAACGGTTAATATAAGTAGAACACAACTTGATGAAACGGGCAATATACTCCTCCTTGATCTGATTGGACTCCGAGAGTTCGATATTGGTGGAGGACAAGCAACTGTTCATTTGCCTCAACTCCTCATTCAGTCCGTTTAACTGCTTATTAGCCTGTTGAAGATGGTTTCGTGCATCCGCCAGTTTCTTCATCTGACGATAGATATATCCCAAAGCTACAATCAACAACACCAAGTAGTGCAGTGATAAGCAGCAGGTTCTGTTGAAGACGGTCGTTCTGCTTTTCAATCATTGCCTGATAAGTCTTGTCAATCAATGAAAGCACGTCAGCACTCTGCCAACTACGCAAACGGGCATTATAGAACTTGGTCGCATTCCATGAGAAACGCATATACTGGTATGCACGTTCCATATCTCCGTCCTCATAAAGAAGTTGGGCAAGCATCCACAGCGACGCATGATCTTTAATAGCCGAACGGATATCTGAAATAGCGGAGATGCAGAGATTCTTCTCCTCCCTAAATGATCCCCACTGTACTTGTAGATGAGGGAACGATGATAAGTGGCCATCGCATATTGAGGTGTATACGGCTCCATCTCCGCCAATCGGAGGTCATTTATTTTCAAGGCTTCCTCATATTGATGTTGGTCACGAAGCAACGCTTCACGCATCAACAGACGTTCTTCCGATGCAGGCGGCAATATGGCGTACAAAGAATCCCTATATGCCTGCGAGATACTCCAATAATGTCCCGAAAGGGCTTTATCCTGTGTATAAACGCTCAATTCTCCATACACATGATCGAAACAAGTGTAATAATCCGGGATTAAGCGAGCGGCTACCTCCTGACGGTCTACCGACTCCAAAACGTCGATAGACTCTGTATACATCCCCGTCGAAGATAGTAGTAATGAGAGCTGCAGCTTGCTTTCTATCTTCCGGTCTGTATCATGCAGATACTCTGCAATCCGTATATTCTCATTCAAATAATGAATGGCGGAATCGCAGATAAAAGCTCTGTATTCTTTGTATATCTGATTATTCAAGTTGTAATGTTCCGCTGACTTGACCTCTATTCCATTTACCAATAACTTAAGATGTCCGATACGCAACTCACGTTGGGCAACGTATGTCTCATGCTCTTGAATCGTCCGGTCAAGCACGTTCAAGAGTGAATCTAAAGTCTTATCGGCCCAAGTATATAACGGCAAAGAAAGAAATACAAGGAATAACAGACTATTCTTTTTCATTGGAGTATCAAGCTTTAAAATACAAAAGTTAGTTATTCAGTTATTTTTCTTCTTCCACCATCCAGCGCTCCACATTCCGCTTTTCCGCACTGAACTCCACACCGACTTTTATCACTTGCCGACCCTCCGCCGCATAAGGAAGCGTATAGCCTTTCTCTTCAATCTGTTGCAGTGTCTGTCCGGCAGTTCCTTTCAACTTAAACTCGAATACATAAACAAACTTAGGAGTCTTTACAACAGCGTCTGCACGACCCCGTGAGCTATGGACCTCCGCTTGGGTGAACTGCCCCATCAGCTTGAATATTAAATATATGATGACTTGATAATGACGTTCAGTCTGGCTATTCAACTGATTCAAGTCACTGAACACACTAACTTGAGAAAACTTTGTGACACCGGTCAGAAACGCAAAACGGAGGTAACGGTCCGCACTCTTCAATACCCCGTAAAAAGCCTTTAAGGTAGAACGATAAGACTCAAGAAGAGGTTCATTCTGAATGGCCTGCAACAATGGCTTATCATACTCATCCACCAATACCACAACACCCTTGCCCGTCTGTTCGGAAGCACGACGGATGACATAAGCAAAACGTTCTTCCGAAGCACGGTCACGCTTTTCTTCTCCATACACCGCTTCCCATCGTTCTAAGTGCTGATTTAAAATAGCATCCAAATCCGCCGGAGTGGTGTACTTACGGGCATTCAAGTCAAGATGAAGCACTGGATGCTCTTCCCACTTCTTCTTCAACTCTTCCACAGCAAACCCCGTAAAAAGCTCACGTCTCCCCTTGAAGTAGGCTTCGAACGTAGATATCAACAGACTTTTTCCGAACCGGCGCGGACGACTTAAAAAGAAAGGCTTACCGATGTTTGCTATAGTCCACATCAATGCGGTCTTATCTACATACAAGTATCCGTCATTGCGGATATCTTCGAAAGTCTGAATCCCGATAGGGAGTTTTCTGCCCGTCACCAACATACAATTTCTACTATTAGATTGTTATCACATACGTATCTGATCTGCTACAAAAATACGAATTATACAGACGAAAACAAGTAGCATCCCTCTTTTTTAATTAGAATCACTCTTCATCCGTTCCGCAAATACGCACACAAGCTACAGATCGTCAACGAGCGGCACAATAAAATGCATCTGATTGCCACGTCCCACTCTCTTGATAATCCCTTCGGCCGCAAAAGATTTGAGGTCGGCAAGCGCGGAGTTCTTCAAGCGACCTGTGAGTTCAGTATAAGTAGCCCTTGTGATGAACCCATGCTTCCGGATATGCTGCAATACAATTTGTTCCAGTTGCTCCCTGTTCCACTCTTTCGAAGTACGGAAACCGATACATCTCCTACGTTCCAAATCTCCCCTGATACCGGTACGGAAAGACTTGGATGCACGGAAATTCACTCCATCAAAGGAAACTGAATTTGAACGCAAGTCATTCTTGTTCTCCACCAGGCGGGACTTTACTTTGGCTGAAAAGAAGCCGAACTCTCCCAATTCGACGCGGTATCCTTCACCCAGGTACTCCAACGTCTCGTTCTGCAACTCGGAAAGGATTCCTTCTATCATCCCCTCCTTGAAACCGGTTCTCTGGGCCACTGTCCGGATAAGACGCTCTGCCGTAATCGTTCCGCTATACACAATGTCGGCATACATTGTTTCCTTCTCACCCTCTTTCGTGGTAAGGGACGGTTTTTTCTTCAAATTGTAATAAGCCATAATTCTTTTCTTACTATGTTTAGGACTCTTCAGTGCAGAGAATAAGAATGTTCAGTGCGGAAAACAGTGCGGTTTTATGTAGCCGGGAAGTCGTCACCTTGCAAGGTGACCATCGGCACCTTACAAAGGGACAAAAGGCACTTTATAGGGTGACAAACGGCACCTTATAGAGTGACATCTCTTTAGAGAAAAGAATAAAATCTGTAAAGATACGAATTTAATCAGCGAAAAGCAAGACCGCCTACTAATTATTTGTAAATCAACGTGGACAAATATTCCTCTGCAAACATTTCATTGGACACCTCCAACAACTGTTCCGCCGTCAAAGCTTCTATGCGTTTAAAGACAAGCTCGGACGACTCGTATTTGTGATAATGCAAATAGGTTTTCGCCATTCCCAAAGCATTATTCTCAAAATTGTCCGAAGCCACTCCTATTTGCCCTATCAGTTGCTTTTGGCCGCCGCCAACTGGGACGAAGTCATCTTCGTATCCCGCATCCGCTTCAACTCCTTATAAGTCAGTTTCAAACAGGTATCCATATCTTCAACATCAGTGCCGAAGTAGATACAGAAAGCTCCCTGTATCGGTGTAAGAAGTCAGATTGGACTCGACATTATATACCAATCCCCCTACGTTCGCGCAGAGATACATTCAGCTTGCTGTTCATACCGGGACCGCCAAGAATATTGTTCAGCAAATAAAGCGCCGTACGCTTATCGTCATACGCATTGTATCCACGACTGCCAATCATCACATGAGCCTGATGCGTATCCTTAGCGACCGTCAAATGCTCGGGAGCATAAAGCGGAGGAGGCACACGTCGGCTGTTTACCTCTCCGGCAGGGACATCCGACAGATACTTCTCCGCCAGACGGATTATTCTTCTGAAGTCATATTGTCCCTTGAACGAAGAATACCATATTTCCCGGCTGATAGAACCGGCACGTAAACGAAAGGACATCTTCGGTGCGAAAGCTACGCAACAGTTCCGGCTTGCCCAGGATGTTCCTCCCCAACGGGTGGTTACGGAAAATCATATCCTCGAAATCATCAAATATCAATTCCGACGGAGTGTCTTCGTATGATTGGATTTCATCAATGATAACCTCCGTTTCCTTCTCAATCTCGTGTTGGGGAAAAGTGGAATGAAACACAATATCCCCCAGCAATTCGAGCGCCCGTTCCAGATGTTCGGTCAGGAAAGCGGAATAGACTACCGTTTCTTCTTTATTGGTGTAGGCATTCAAATCGCCGCCTACATTCTCCATGCGGTTAAGGATATGCCAGGCTTTCCGCTTCTCCGTCCCTTTAAAGATAAGATGCTCCACGAAATGAGCCATCCCCTGCTCATCCTCAGCCTCATCGCGCGTTCCGGCATCGATGGCAAAACCACAATAAGCTACTTTCGAGAGAGTCGGTTCATGGATTATACGAAGACCATTCGGTAGTGTATATTCGTTATAATGCATTGTTCTCTACTTCCTTATTGAATTAATGCCGCAAAAATACAATAAAACTTATTGCTGTTTATAGAAAATTGCAGATATTTGTGGACTATAACAGTAACAACGTATATGGAAAAGATAGGAATATTCTGTTCTGCCGCCGCAAACATTGACAAAATGTACTTTGAAAGTGCCCGCCAAATCGGTGAGTGGATGGGTAAAACAGGTAAAACGTTGATTTATGGAGGAGCCAATCTCGGACTGATGGAATGCGTAGCGCGTGCCGTGAAGGAAAACGGCGGTAAAGTAATCGGTGTAGTTCCTACCAAACTGGAAGAGAAAGGACGTGTCTGCACGTTCTCTTGATGAAGTGATCCATACCCACAACCTTAGTGAGCGGAAAGATATCATGACAGAGAAATCGGATATCCTGGTAGCATTGCCGGGAGGCATAGGCACATTGGACGAGATATTCCATGTAATGGCTGCCGCTTCCATCGGATACCACCGGAAAAAAGTCATCTTCTACAACGAATACGGTTTCTATGACGAACTGTTGAAAACACTCAAACATTAGAAGATAAAGGATTTGCCCGGCAGCCTTTTTCCACCTATTACGAAATAGCAAACACGCCGGAAGAATTAAAAGAAAAAATAAACTGATCATATGATAGACTCCATCAAACAACTATTGCAACAGGAAGCACAAGCTGTGCTCAACATCCCTGTAACAGACGCTTACGAGAAAGCTATACAACTGATTGTAGAGCAAATACATCAGAAAAACGGGAAACTGGTTACTTCCGGTATGGGAAAGGCCGGACAAATTGCGATGAACATTGCTACTACTTTCTGTTCCACCGGTATTCCGTCCGTTTTCCTGCACCCCAGCGAAGCGCAACACGGCGACTTGGGAATCTTGCAGAAGAACGACTTGCTTTTATTAATCTCCAATTCCGGCAAGACACGTGAGATTGTCGAACTGACCCGGTTGGCACATAACCTCGATCCGGACTTGAAGTTCATCGTAATCACCGGAAATCCGGACAGTCCGTTGGCACAAGAATCGGATGTCTGCCTGAGCACCGGAAAACCGGCTGAAGTCTGTACATTAGGAATGACTCCTACCACCTCGACAACCGCGATGACCGTCATCGGTGACATCTTAGTGGTACAGACCATGAAAAAAGACCCAATTCACCATAGAAGAATATTCTAAACGCCACCACGGCGGTTATCTGGGAGAAAAATCAAGATCACTATGCGAAAAGTAATCGGTATCGGAGAGACCATCCTCGATATCATCTTTCGAGGTGAACAGCCTTCCGCAGCCGTGCCGGGAGGCTCTGTGTTCAACGGCATTGTATCCTTAGGACGAATGGGAGTCAACGTCGGCTTCATCAGTGAGACCGGCAATGACCGTGTAGGCAATATTATCCTGCAGTTTATGCGTGAAAACAACATCCCAACCAATCATGTGAATGTATTCCCGGATGGAAAATCACCCGTATCACTCGCTTTCCTGAACGAGCAGAGTGATGCTGAATATATCTTCTACAAAGACTACCCGAAGCAACGTCTGGATGTTCTGTTTCCCAAATTGGAGGAGGATGATATTGTCATGGTAGGCTCATACTATGCCTTGAATCCGGTATTGCGGGATAAGATTCTCGAGTTATTGGATCAGGCGCGCGAGAAGAGAGCCATCATCTATTATGACCCGAATTTCCGCTCTTCTCATAAGAATGAAGCGATGAAACTGGCCCCAACCATTATTGAGAATCTTGAATATGCAGATATTGTGCGCGGTTCATTAGAGGATTTCCTCTACATGTACAACATGCAGGACGTAGACAAGATATACAAGGATAAAATCAAGTTCTACTGCCCACGGTTTATATGCACGGCCGGTGGGGACAAAGTATCACTTCGCACCAATCTGGTCAGCAAAGAATATCCGATAGAGCCGCTGGAAGCAGTCAGCACCATCGGTGCCGGAGATAATTTTAACGCAGGCCTGATCTACGGATTGCTTAAATATGATGTCCGTTACCGCGATTTGAACAACTTGAATGAAGAGATCTGGGATAAAATCATTCAGTGCGGAAAAGACTTTGCCGCCGAAGTTTGCCGAAGTTTCAGTAATTCGGTATCGGTGGAGTTTGCAAGAAGATACAAATGATATTACAAATAAGGATTTGGATATAAGTAATTCATCCGGCGAAATCCTGCTTTTCATAAAATCCATATTAAGTTAATCTGTCAACCTTAACCTAATATGGATTTCCTTATCTTTGCAAACAACCATATTCAATAAGCAATCTTACTTAAGATATGAAAAGATTTATTTTACCTCTATTGATAATCTTTATCTTCATCAGTTTACCAGCAAAAGCAAACGATGAAGTAAAAACATTGTTAAAAGTATTAGATAAATCTCTACAAAACAAAGCTAGTTATACCCAACAAAAGCAAAGACAGATAGACAGCCTGAAAATAATATTAAGCCAATCCAAGGATATTCGAAAGAAAGTTGGGACAGCACAGTCTCTTTGTTTTGAGTATTCATCTTTCCAAAAGATTCCGCTTTAGCCTATGCCATCCACATGAACAGGTTCGCTCAAGAAAGTAATGACAAAGAACTTTTAATTGAAGCTAAACTGGATTATTCAAGAATATTATCTTCGATGGGCTTTTTCAAAGAAGCTCTGGCGATTACCAATTCGATGCAACAAGAGCAACTATCTCCTAGACTCAAAGCTGAATATTTTCTCGGACAAGTCACGATCTACAATCACCAGAAAGCTTTTGCTTCCAACGAGGACGATTCACAAGAAAATGATCTGATAGCACAAATCTATCGCGATTCGCTGCTCCAATGCAAAGAAATCCCAACGAATGTACGAGCTTTTATGACCGCACCAACTCTTCTTTTCCATAAAAAAAGTATGATGATGCTATTCATATACTGGACAGCACTTATCAAAGTTATACACCCTATTCAAGAAATGCCGGAATCATAGCATATTCTCTGGCATCTGCCTATCAAGGTAAAAATGATCGTGAGAATACGATTAAGTATTTCGCAATATCCGCCATTTCTGATGTATTAAATGGAGCTAGAGAAAACCTCTCTTTAAAAATATTAGCCAAGCTGATCTTTGAGAGTGGGGACATAGACCGGGCATCTAAATATATGAAAAATGCAATGGAGGACGCTATCCTATGTAATGCGAGAATTAACACCATCGAAGCCTCAGATATGTATCTTTTCATAGATAAGGCATTTCAAGAAAAGGAGAAACATAAATTTATCATCATAACGGCATTGCTCATTGCATTATGCATTGTCTGCATTCTGCTATTCATCCTGTCCGTACAACTGAAAAAACAAAAAGGTAAAGTGGAACAAGCTAATGAGAGTTTGTCGCATCATCTTTACGAAATACAACAAATGAACTCAATATTGGCAGATAACAATAAAATCAAAGAAGAATATGTAGGACTATATATGGAACAACATACCAGCTATATCAGTAAAATTGCCAATTTTAAGAAAAGAGCGCTTAAAATAGCCAAAAGCGAAGATATTAAGAAAGTAACCTCTTTCCTCCACTCCTCTCTCAATACAGAAGAAGATCTGGCTGAATTTTATAATAACTTCGACAAAACAATCCTGAATCTCTTTCCGAATTTCGTCGAAGATTTTAACGCATTGCTTTTACCGGAAAATGCAATTATTCCAGGACCCGGCAAACTCTTAACACCCGAGTTACGGATCTTCGCACTTATCCGACTGGGAATTACAGACAGTGTGAAAATAGCTCATTTCTTACAGTACTCATTATCGACCATCTATAATTACCGCTCAAAAATGCGGATCAAAGCAAATGGAGACCGGAATGAATTTGAAGAAAAAGTAGCTCGAATCGGACAACAAATCCGGGAATAACAGTGTATTAATCATACAGCATCATTTACATTTATCAGAGACTCTCCGATCAAAGATTCTCTGATTATCAACAACATACCCCAAACAATCATTTACAATCTGCTCACTCCCCATTTAAAAAGTAACCGAAATAAGGTATTTTTGTAGGGTCACAATAAAACCTGCGAACTCATTCAAATTACTATTTATATAAACACCACTTAAATAAAAAATTATGAACGGCCTATTACTTAATGTTATTTGTGCTTTCACCATTGCAAACGCAAATCCTAACATAGAAAGAGCACAGCAAACTTTGGATGCTCTTTACAAAAACTATGCAGCACCCAACACGTGTCTGTTACGTGAGAACTGTCCTTTTGACCAAGACAATAAGGCAACTTATCTGGCGTCAGAAGAACAAGCCAAAAGGCATAATGAATATTCTTATCTTTGGCCGTACTCGGGTACATTCTCTGCAGTAAACGCACTGTTGGAGAGCACCGGAAAACAAAAAGTATAGAAAACTTCTGGAAAATAAAGTACTACCCGGATTAGAAGAGTACTTCGACACACGGCGAGAACCATTCGCTTACTCATCCTATATCAGTAATCAACCTCTCTCTGATCGCTTTTATGATGATAACGTTTGGTTAGGCATTGATTTTACCGATTCTTATCGTATGACTAAAAAACAAGCCTATCTGGAAGAAAGCCGAACTGATATGGGAGTTCATTCTTAGCGGTAAAGACGAAGTGCTCGGGGGAGGAATCTACTGGTGCGAACAAAAGAAGGAATCTAAAAATACTTGTTCTAATGCGCCGGGAGCCGTATTCGCTCTCAAACTATTTCAGGCTACTCAAGATGATGCCTATTTAAAAGAAGGAAAAGAGTTATACGAATGGACTAAAAAGAACCTGGAAGATTCAAAAGATCATCTATACTTTGACAACATCGCACTCAACAAGAAAATCGGTCGTGCCAAATTTGCCTATAATAGCGGACAAATGATGCAAGCAGCCGCCCTACTTTACCAAATAACAAAACAGAAAAGTTATCTGGAAGACGCCCAAAATATAGCAGAAGCATGTCACAAACACTTCTTCACTCATTTCACCTCTCCGAACGGACAAACGTTTCAATTACTGAAAAAAGGAAATATTTGGTTCACAGCAGTCATGCTAGAGGATTTATAGAGCTTTATCAGATAGACCAAACAAGACTTATCTAACCGATTTCCAAGAAAAGTCTTGATTACGCATGGCATCATGCCAGAGATGAATGGGGCTTGTTCCAGACAGATTGGAGCGGCACAGATAAAAACGAGAAAAAATGGCTCTTGACACAAGCTGCTTTCATAGAAATGTATGGAAGACTAGGCGGAATCGATTTGCAATAATCACTTTTAATAATCCTCTTAAAAACAATAGAGATATGAAGAAAAGAAACATCGGAATATGCATTATTACAACCACCCTATTAATGGGAGGTCCTGCTAAAGCTACAGAACTTATCCTAGCTAAGGATCATACCAATGTGGTCAATCAAGCAGCTGAAATTGCCGCTTATAAAAGTAATCGTCCACCCGTAAACAAGCGGCTTTTTACATCAAAAGCTGTGGAAGCAGAAATTATCAGAGTAAAAAAGTTGCTTACTAACCAAAAATTGGCGTGGATGTTCGAGAATTGTTTTCCCAATACCCTTGAAACAACGGTTCATTATCGCACAACAGACGGTAAGCCTGATACTTTTGTTTATACAGGCGATATTCATGCCATGTGGCTGCGCGACTCGGGAGCACAGGTTTGGCCTTATGTACAACTGGCCAATAAAGACCCGGAATTAAAGAAAATGCTTGAAGGAGTGATCCGCAGACAATTTAAATGTATCAATATTGATCCATACGCTAATGCTTTTAATGACGGAGCTGTCGGAGGGGAATGGATGTCCGACCTGACCGACATGAAACCTGAATTACATGAAAGAAAATGGGAAATAGATTCTTTATGTTATCCATTACGTCTGGCCTACCAATATTGGAAGGAAACTGGTGATGCCAGTATTTTTGATAGTGAATGGATACAAGCCATCGCCAACATACTGACAACTTTCAAGGAACAACAGCGCAAAGAAGGAGTGGGTCCCTATAAATTCCAGCGTAAGACAGAGCGCGCACTCGACACATTAAACAATAACGGTCTAGGTGCTCCGGTAAATCCTGTCGGACTTATTGTTTCAGCTTTCCGTCCGTCTGACGATGCAACCACTTTACAGTTCCTCGTACCGTCTAATTTCTTCGCTGTTTCTTCTCTAAAGAAAGCTGCGGAAATTCTGAATGTTGTAAACAAAAACACCAGTCTGGCGAAACAGTGCACAGATCTGGTAAAAGAAGTAGAAGCTGCATTAAAAGAATATGCGACTTATAATCACCCTAAATATGGTACAATCTATGCTTTCGAAGTAGACGGATTCGGAAATCATTTCTTAATGGACGATGCCAATGTACCAAGCCTGCTGGCAATGCCTTATCTGGGTGATGTAGAAATCAACGATCCTATCTATCAAAACACACGTCGTTTTGTATGGAGCAAAGACAACCCCTACTTCTTCAAAGGTACGGCAGGCGAAGGCATTGGAGGTCCGCACATCGGTTATGATATGATATGGCCGATGAGCATCATGATGAAAGCATTTACCAGTCAGGACGACCAGGAAATCAAGTCTTGTATAAAAATGCTGATGGATACAGACGCAGGAACAGGATTCATGCACGAATCTTTCCATAAGGATGACCCTAAAAACTTCACACGCGCCTGGTTTGCATGGCAAAACACCTTATTTGGTGAGCTCATTTTAAAGTTGGTCAACGAAGGAAAATAGATCTATTGAACAGCATACAGTAAAATAAATTATAAGATAGCCATCCAATTCAGGGCGCACTTTTTCGTTATGAAAGAGTGCCCTTTTTCAACACGTAAATTACTATTAACTTTGGCTAATTATCGCAAAGGAATTATCACATCTTCGGGTAATTCCTATCTTTGCAGTATATGATTACTCAGACAAAGAAACTATGTATAAGAACCTGTTAAGCTGGCTTACTGCATTCTACTGGGGCTTTCCTCCTGTTCCGGCACCTCACCGGCCATATCAGTGGTATGTGAAGAAAATAACGTAGGAAACAGTGTCATCAAATGGGAAACAGCCCCTTGTACTGAAAGGACAGGTACAAGTCTATGCTTCCACATCCCCTCACATTGATTCCTGAAGAATCTCCTGTGGCAATGAGTAATATCTCCGACGGGAAAATGACAATCATCACCGAAGATCCTTCCCAACGCTATTACTATATGATGGTATTCAACAACAAATACCGGGTCAGAGTAGCTACCCGCAATGTCAATATTCCCGGCGTACAGAACTTTCGCGATCTGGGAGGATATAAATCTACCGATACAGGGAAAATGATCAGTTGGGGGATGCTCTATCGTTCTGCACAGATAGACAGCATTTCTCCCGGTTCGCGCCGTGAACTCAAAAATATGGGTATACGCACTATCATAGATCTCCGTTCCGAAGAAGAACTCCACAATTACCCGCAACTGGATGATAAGGAATTTAGAATAGTCCATATCCCCATCCCGACAGGAAATATGGAAAGTATCCTGCAAGGAATCCGGAAAGAGAAAATAAAAAGCGACACGATTTACCGGTTGGTAGAACGTATGAACCGGAAATTAGTAGCAAATTACCAAAAAGAGTTCAGAGAAGTGTTCGACATACTTCTCAATCCGGACTGTTATCCGGCTGTGATTCATTGTACATCCGGAAAAGGACGGACAGGGGTAGTATCAGCCTTGCTGCTTGCCGCATTAGGGGTCAATGAAGACGTGATTATGTCCGATTATCGTTTAAGTAATGATTATTTCAACATTCCCAAAGCTTCAAAATATGCCTACGAGTTACCGGCAAATTCACAGGAAGCAATTACCACCATTTACTCGGCTAAAGAAGACTTTCTGAATGCCGCCAAAGACCAAATCGAGTCAGAATATGGAAGCTATCTGAAAAAATACGGGCTATTTGGAGAAAGGAATCGGACTTTCAACAGAAGAAATAAGGCAGTTACGCAAGCATATTGTTAATAAATTGACTATCTTTGCAGCCGAAATAAAAGATATACAGAGATTTAATGAAGACATTTGAAGAGCTTGGCGTTTCTCCGGAGATACGTAGAGCAATTGAAGAAATGGGATACGAGAATCCCATGCCGGTACAAGAAGAAGTGATTCCGTACCTTTTAGGAGAAAATAATGATGTAGTAGCTCTTGCACAGACAGGAACAGGTAAAACAGCCGCATTCGGTTTGCCCTTGCTCCAACAAGTTGACGTAAAGAACAGAATTCCACAATCGCTTATCCTCTGCCCTACCCGCGAGCTCTGCCTCCAGATAGCAGGAGATTTGAACGACTATTCCAAATACATTGATGGATTAAAAGTATTACCTGTATATGGCGGTTCATCCATTGACAGCCAAATACGCAGCCTGAAACGAGGTGTACATATCATCGTTGCTACCCGGGACGTCTGCTGGACTTGATGGAGCGCAAAACCGTATCTTTATCTACCATCCACAACGTTGTGATGGACGAAGCGGACGAGATGCTTAACATGGGATTCACAGAGAGTATCAACGCTATTCTTGCCGATGTACCCAGGAACGTAATACATTACTTTTTTCGGCAACCATGAGCCCGGAAATCGCACGTATTTCAAAAAATTATCTCCGGAATGCAAAGGAAATCACAATCGGCCGCAAAAACGAAAGTACCAGTAACGTGAAACACGTCGTTTATACGGTACATGCCAAAGATAAATACGAAGCGCTGAAACGCATCGTTGACTATTATCCGCAGATATACGGTATCATCTTCTGCCGTACACGTAAAGAGACTCAAGAGATTGCAGACAAACTGATGCAGGAAGGTTACAACGCCGATTCTTTACATGGCGAACTTTCCCAAGCACAACGGGATGCCGTAATGCAGAAATTCCGCATTCGTAATCTGCAACTGCTCGTTGCAACTGACGTGGCTGCCCGTGGACTTGACGTAGACGATCTCACTCATGTCATCAACTACGGCCTGCCTGACGACACAGAAAGCTACACACACCGCAGCGGACGTACGGGACGTGCCGGAAAGACTGGTACTTCTATTGCCATCATCAACCTTCGCGAAGAAAGGAAAGATGCGTGAGATAGAGCGCATTATCGGCAAAAAATTCATTCCGGGCGAAATGCCGACGGCAGCCGGAATCTGTCAGAAAGCAGTTGCTGAAGGTTATTGACGAACTCGAAAAAGTGAAAGTAAATGAGGAAGAGATTGCCGAGTTCATGCCGGATATTTACCGCAAACTGGAATGGTTAAGCAAGGAAGACTTGATTAAACGTATGGTTTCGCATGAGTTCAACCGTTTCGCTGAATATTACCGTAATCGCCCGGAAATTGAACAACCGACCCTTGAAAGCTGTGGTGAACGTAGCGGAAAAGGGAATAGAAAAGAGGGAGCTTTTGAGAAAAGAAGTCGGAAAGCTGCTCCAGGCTTCAACCGTCTGTTTATCAATTTGGGAAAAACGGATAGCTTTTTCCCAACCGACCTTATCGGACTACTGAACAGTAATACACGCGGACGTATTGAGCTTGGACGCATTGATATGATGCAGAATTTCTCCTTCTTTGAAGTACCGGAGAAAGAAATGGTAAGTGTTATTAAAGCGCTAAATCGCACCAAATGGAATGGTCGTAAAGTTATTGTTGAAGTATCCAACGAAGAAGGGGGCAAAGAGAGTGAGAACGGTTCGGGCGAACGCAAAGGCGGTAAACGATTCAATAATAAAAGTGATGAACGCGCTTCACGCAATGAGAATAAGGACAGAAAATCTAAGAATGCTTCTGCCAAAAGTTCAAAATCCGGCAAGAAGGAAAAGCCAAGCCGTGCAGAACGAGGATATTCGGAGGCCCGCGGACCGAAAAAGAAAGATGACTGGCAAGCATTCTTCAAAGATACAGAGCCTGACTTTAGTGAAGAGAGATGGGCACGTAGAAAACCGAAGAAATCATAGTAGCTGTATACTTTGCCATAACGACGGCATCCTGTACAAATGCCGCCATTATGGCAATAGCGTACTGCTATTTATTTGTCTTCAAATCATCAGCTGAAACAGGCTTAATATCCATTTCTTTATAAGATCGATATTGTCTGGGAGTCATTCCAAACTTTTGAGCAAATACCTTATAAAAAGTTCCTCGATTCGAGAATCCAGTCCGATCCATAATTTCTTCAATGGAAAGCTGCGTTGTTAATAGCAGGCGTTCTACAATAGTCAGACGATACTCTCTGATAATGTCTGCTGGCGTCTTTTCTGTAATATTTTTCAACTTCCGATAAAATTGCCGTGTACTATATCCCAATGAATTACTGAGTAATTCAACGGACAAATCTGTATCCTGGACATGACTATCAATAACCGCTATCATCTTTTCAAAGAATGATTTATCTTCTTTATGTAAGAAATGCCCGTCTTCCAATTCAAATGCACTCAAGACAGATCTATAATATTCTTTCAGTTCTTCTCCACGTTGCAACAATCTTTTAACAACATTCTCAAGATATTCCACATTAAAAGGCTTCGTAATATAAGCCTCGGCACCAGATTCAATTCCTCTCGTCTGCTCATCAATATCATTAAGCGCCGAAAGCAGAATCAAGGGAATATGACTTAATACTTTATCGGACTTTATCCTTTTGGCAAATGACATACCATCCATACCGGACATCATTACATCTGAAATAATCAAATCCGGTAATTGGACTGCCAACTGTTGCAATGCCTCTTCCGCACTGCTCAATGATATGACATTGTATGAATCGACAAATATTTCTGTCACAAACCACAACATGGAAGGATCGTCATCAATAATCATGATAATTTGTTTATTCTTATCGTATTCTGTCGGCGTATTCTTAAGTTCAACCAAATGTTCATCCAATACCGAAACCGGAACTTCCGTAATCTTTGTATCAGTATTTTCAATTGTAATTTCCATAGATGGCAACAATACCTCAAAAGTTGTCATCTCATTCGGAACACTTGAAACACGAATCTGCCCATTCAACAGATTCACCATACTGTGGCAAATAGCCAGCCCTAAACCATTACGTGGTGAAATACCTTTCTTATTCTGTACCTCAAAATTATCCAGAATCTTGTATCGGTCAAATATCTTCGGCAAGTCGACTTCCTTAATTCCTTTTCCACTATTGGAAATACGGATGCAAAGCTGTTCTTCCTTTATCGACAATTCCACCTTAATTATCCCTTTTTCCGGAGTATATTTGAAAGCATTTGAAATCAGATTATTGGCAATTTTATTTAAACAACTAACATCCGTATTCCAAAAAATATTTTCGTCTATCTGTAAACGATAATCCAATTCCTGACTTTCCGCCAGTTCAGTAAATGATTCAGCAATAGATCTCATCTGCTCCGCAACAGGAACACGTTTTATATTTAAAAGTTTATTTCCCGTTTCCAACCGTCGAAATTCTATCAGCTCTAATATCAGCGCATTCAACTTTAAAGCATTTTGCTGGATCATGGAAGCATATTTATGAATATAAGTATCCGAATGGCAATACGACAGGATTTTTTCACACGGACCATTAATCAAAGTCAGCGGAGTACAGAATTCATGAGTAATATTAGTAAAAAAACGTAGTTTCACTTCATACAATTCTTCACGTTGCTGACGATTCATCTGTTCAATCATTGCATTTCGTTTTCTACGATAACGGCTTATCATCATCCAAATTCCTCCCGCCATCAAACTGACTAACAACAAAAAATAAAAACATACGCATAGAAAGTCATATACCAAGGAGGAGTAATGCGAATTAGCAATGAATAGGAGTTACTTTCTTTGCCTGTAATATTACTCCGGTATTTCACCCGTAAAGTATATTCACCAGGAGACAAGTTAGAAAAAACAGCTACCGTAGAAAATCCATTCTCAATCCAACTATCACTTAGCCCGTCTATTTTATACGAGTAAGTATAGTTGTTGCCATTAATATAATCCACAGCCCAAAAAGAAAGATTAAAGAAATTCTGACTATAATCCAATACTAAAGTCTTTTGTTCCATTCCCTCCAGAAAATCATTGATATTATATTCCTTTCCAAAAATAGAAAGACGGTTAAAATACAAAGGAGGCATATACTCTTCCGAAAAAGAATTATTTTCAGTGATTGTTACAAATCCGTTTGTACCGCCAAAAAAATAATGTACCAGTTTGCGAATCTTTAAAAAAAGCACCGTCGCTAAATTCAATAACCTGCAAATCCCCTTGTTGCCGATATGCCTGAACTGTATTCTCACGAATGTTAAACCTTACCAATCCTTGATTGGTGCTAAGCCATAAATTATTGTTCTTCCCTTCCAATATACCGTGAATCGTATTGTTGGGAAACCCATCCATTTCATTATATACCCTATATTCGCCCTGATAAAGCCGGGTCAATCCGAAACTCGTACCAAACCAGTATCCTTCGTCATTCTTATGAATGGCAAAAATATCATTTACAGTCTGATTCTTTACACTATTATCAATGCGGCAGGAAATCAACTGGTTGGTGTGTATATTCATTTTATACGCACCATATCCACGGTTACCAAACCAAATAACCGAATCATTCTCCTGAAAAGAGACAAAGAAATAATTGGAGTTTCTCTTCCCACCATCCAATGTAAAGCGACGGGCAGATTTCACTTTAGGTAAAAATGAGGTAGTATCCAAAATGATTTTCACAATACCTTCGCCTGCAGAAACCACCCATAATGTACTATCATTCACTTCACGGATAGAGTGTACATATTTTACAATTTTGCCATCTGCAATGACAGGAAATTTTTCTATCCGCCTATTGCGATACGAATAATAATTAAGTCCACTCTCTGTCCCAATCCACAAAATTTTTTGCCGACTCGGAGCAAAACTATAGACAGAATTATCTACTAAAGCACTGTTACCGGTCAATACTCTTTCTGTCCGGGAGAACGTTTCCATATGAGAATGAAAGTCCATCATCTTCAAAAATTCCCCCGCCTTTTGTACCTACCCATAATGTTTGTTCATAGTCAAGAAACAATGCACGGACAGGATTATTCATCCGATATTCCGGTATATCTAAAAGCACATTACCAATAGAATACTCGTTTGTAAAATACATATATAGCCCTTGACCATCTGCACCTATCCACACAATATCCTGAAACCGATCTTTCATAAGACAGAATATTCCTGATTGAATATTGATTGACTGAAAGCTATATTTTACCTTTGAATTTGGTATATACTCTAACTTAAGTAACCCACTACTTTTAAAACCGATGAAATAATCAGCTTTTATGCTTTATAATGGAAGATACTTCTCCTCGAGTCAAAATCTCTTCTCCCAAATCTGCTACAAAATATGCCTTACGATTATTCAAATCATACTCATAAAATGCATAAGTATCATCTATAAAAAATAGGGAATCACCATCAATAAATGTCCATAACAACTTTGTCAGATGATTTAAACCACTACAAGGAATCAACTTTATCCGGTCTTTCTGTTTCTCTATTACATAACTCCGATTATCATTATTTGAAGAAAAGATCCAGAGAATTCCAGAATTATCAATAGCCATTTGTTGTACTTCCTCAAAATGTATCTTCTCTGTATCAAGTTTGGAAAATTTATCTTGTCCGGGAATATAATAATAAATATAACCATCATCCTTGATTATAAAAAAATCATCTTGTGGACTCAAAGCCATGTGATTTACATACTTAAAATCCCTGAAACTTTGTATTGTTTGCCGACGTATGTCAAAACGATCGAGCCCATAATTAGTTTGTATCCATAGCACATCATTATCCGCTTCAATTATACGTTCTATCAGATTACCGGAAAAACCATTATGTATGTCAACAGGTTTATACAGCCCCAAATAAGTACCATCATACACATTCAGACCATCACATGAGCCAATCCATATCACCCCACGCCTATCCTGACACATTGAAAGGATAGCACTGTTGGATAATCCGTTCTTACTAGAAAACTGTCGAAGGCTATACGAAGCTTCCATATCTGCCCCTATCAAAAGAAAGGAAATTAACAAAAATAAAAAATGTCCCGCACAAACGGTTTCTTTCATCCAATCACCGTGCTTTTTCATATAATTCTTCAGGTTTAATTCAAGATATAATAAATCGTTGGAAAGATATAGAAAATTAGAGAAACGTCCAAAAAGTGTATAAAAAACTTCAGTACATCACATATTCATATGGAATAAATGTACGTTTTATAGACATTCATATTCATTTTTATGACATTTAGCTCTAAGAAAACATTTATGTCACATATTCGTATATTACTTCAAATTAACATAGATAAATTTGCAGCATCAAATTAAGACTATTAGAATGACAGTTTTTATATAGGTAATATATAAGTCAAAAAGCGTGTCAAACTACAAAGTTAATAATTAAAAAGTTTTGACGCGCTTTCATTAATAAATATAGGATGTCTAGTTAATAAAAAAATAAATCACCATGAAAGCATCACATTTTTTATTAGCCATAGCTTGCACTATCTCTTTAGTTGGTTGTGCCTCAACTAAACAAACCGACTCTGTTTCAAATTTGGAAAAAGCACAAGAAACATTAGGCTCTCTTTATCAAAATTATTCGATAAAGGATTCTCACCTGCTTCACGAAAATTACCCTTTTGATGAACAGTACGAAGTTACTTATCTGGCATCAATAGAACAAACGAACATTCCCAATCAATTTTCATATTTATGGCCGTACTCGGGTACTTTTTCAGCAGTAAACGCATTATTCGAAGCTACTCATGACAAAAAATATTTGAGGCTATTAGATAAACGAGTATTACCAGGATTGGAAGAATACTTCGACACCCAAAGAACTCCCAATGCTTATTCATCATATATACAAACCGCTCCGGCATCTGACCGTTTTTATGATGATAATGTATGGTTAGGCATCGACTTCACTGATATCTATCAGATAACCGGAGAGCAAAAATATCTAGATAAGGCTCAATTAATATGGAAATTCATAGAAAGTGGAACTGATAATTTATTAGGTGGAGGCATTTATTGGTGTGAACAAAAGAAAGAGTCCAAAAACACCTGTTCAAATGCTCCTGGCTCCGTATTCGCCTTTAAATTGTTTAAAGCGACTAATGACAGTATCTACTTCAGACAAGGAAAAGATTTATACGAATGGACACAAAAGAATTTACAAGATTCAACAGATTATCTCTATTTCGACAATATTCGTCTCGATGGAAAAATAGGGAAAGCCAAGTTCGCTTATAATAGCGGACAAATGATGCAATCTGCTGCTCTGCTTTATCAACTAACCCAAAATCCAATTTACTTAAAAGAAGCACAAAATGTAGCTAAAGAATGCTATAATTACTTCTTTACAGACTTCACGACTACAACAGGAGAAAACTTTAAAATACTGAAACAAGGTGACATTTGGTTTACTGCTGTAATGTTAAGAGGTTTCATAGAACTTTACCATATTGACAAAAATAAAACCTATATCAATGCCTTCAATAAAAGTTTGAATCACGCATGGAATAACGCCAGAGATAATAAAGGATTATTCAATACAGACCTAAGCGGTAAAAATAAAGATAACAAAAAGTGGTTACTGACACAAGCTGCAATAGTAGAAATGTATGCTCGTCTTGCAGCTATCCAATAATATTCTCTAAAATAACTATTGCAAAAATTAAGAAGAATGAAAAACATACGAATTTATGTAGCTACAACAGCATTCCTTATTGGAGGAAGTAACATCAACGCATTTACCCTTACTTGCCCAAAAGACAATACAATAATTTGCAATACAGCGGTAGTAAATAAAAAATATAAAAGCCAGCGACCTGTCTTAAAAAGACCGTTTATATACCTCCGAAGCTGTAGAAGCAGAGATAATTAAAATAAAAAAACTACTGACAAATAGAAAATTAGCCAATATGTTCGAGAACTGCTTTCCGAACACTTTGGAAACAACTGTACATTATCGTACAATTGATGATAAACCTGACACCTTTGTATATACCGATGATATTCATGCCATGCGGCTTCGCGATTCGGGAGCCCAAGTATGGCCCTATATCCAATTAGCAAATAAAGACCCAAAGCTAAAAAAAATGCTTGAAGGCGTAATCCGCCGACAATTCAAATGCATAAACATTGATCCTTATGCCAATGCATTCAATGATGGCCCCAAAAGTGGAGAATGGATGACAGATCTAACAAATATGAAACCTGAATTACACGAACGTAAATGGGAAATTAATTCTCTTTGTTATCCTATTCGTTTAGCATGCCAATACTGGAAAGAAACTGGAGATGCCAGCATTTTCGACAATGAATGGATACAGGCTGTGCTCAATATCCTAAAAACATTTAAAGAGCAACAGAGAAAAAATGGAACAGGTCATTATAAATTTCAAAGAAAAAACAGAACGTGCTCTTGACACATTGAATAATAATGGACTTGGCTCACCGGTTAATCCTATCGGATTAATAGCTTCCGCTTTTCGTCCTTCAGATGATGCTACAACATTCCAATTTTTAGTTCCTTCCAGCTTTTTCACCGTGTCTTCACTTCGGAAAGCTACAGAAATATTGGAATCGGTGAACCAACGATTAGAATTGGCAAAGCAATGTTTGGATTTAGCCCAAGAAGTGGAAATTGCATTAAAACAATATGCAACCTATAATCACCCTAAATACAGCACAATCTATGCATTCGAGGTAGACGGATTCGGTAATCATTTATTAATGGATGACGCAAATGCCCCAAGTCTTTTGGGGATGCCTTATTTCGGAGATTTAGACATAAATGATCCCATTTATCAAAATACTCGCCGTTTCGTATGGAGTAAAGACAATCCATATTTCTTCAAAAGTAAAGCCGGTGAAGGTATCGGTGGCCCCCACATTGGTTATGACATGATATGGCCTATGAGTATTATGATGAAAGCTTTTTCACCAGTCAAAACGATCAAGAAATCAAACAATGTATCAAAATACTAATAGAGACAGATGCAGGAACAGGTTTTATACATGAATCCTTTCACAAAGACGATCCTACCAATTTCACACGTGTCTGGTTCGCTTGGCAAAACACATTATTCGGAGAATTGATTCTAAAACTTGTCAATGAAGGAAAGACTGACTTGTTAAATAGTATTTAATAGTAAATCAACATTCAAAAATAATCAATTAAAAGAAAACATGAAATACATTTGTATTAAAACAGCAGTAATTTATTTATTCACCACATTACCTTTATTTGCTAGTGCCTTTACGCAGAAAGTCGATATTACCAAAAGTGTCATGGTTGGTGACAGAATTGCAAAATTCATTCCCGCAGGGTATGACGCAAAGTCAATACCTTCTTTCGCTATTGATAAAGAGCCGCGTGAACAAGGTGCACTTCCTCCCAACTGGGAGCTCATTCCTGACTTCACATCAACAAACGGTAAAGCAAATGCCTCATTAAGTATTCCGGAAGGTACAAGTATCTATGGTGGTGGTGAAGTCACCGGCCCACTTTTAAGAAATGGAAAAACCATTAAATTATGGAACACAGATTCCGGAGCTTATGGAGTTGATAATGGAAAACGTCTTTATCAGTCACATCCATGGATGATGGGAGTACGAAAAGACGGAACAGCTTTCGGTATTTTATTCGATACCACATGGAAAGCTGAACTCAGCTGTACAAATCAGAAAATTGAATTAAGAAGTGAAGGCGTTCCTTTTCGCGTATTCATTATTGACAGAGATTCTCCACAAGCTGTTGTCCGTGGTCTTTCCGAACTGACCGGCACTATGCCAATGATTCCCAGATGGGCATTAGGCTATCAACAATCCCGATTCTCATATACCCCTGCCAATCGTGTCATTGAAATAGCAGATACTTTCAGACAAAAAAAAATCCCATGTGACGTCATCTGGATGGATATCGATTATATGGATGGATATCGTATTTTCACATTTAATCCGACAACCTTTCCAAATCCAAAAGCCGTGAATCGCGATCTTCACATACGTGGCTTTCACTCTGCGTGGATGATTGATCCAGGAGCTAAAGTTGATCCCGACTATTTCGTATATAAATCAGGAACAGAAAATGACATTTGGGTAAAAACCGCAGATGGCAAAAATTTCACAGGCGACGCCTGGCCAGGAGCGGCAGCATTTCCAGATTTCACTTATCCTAAAGCCAATAAAGTGGTGGAGGAGTCTATATAAAGACTTCTTAGCACAAGGAGTAGATGGAGTATGGAATGATGTAAACGAGCCTCAGATTAACGATACTCCTAATAAGACAATGCCAGAAAACAACTTTCATCGTGGAGGCGGAAAAATACCGGCAGGAACTCATCTTCAATATCACAATGTGTACGGATTCCTGATGGTAAAAGCATCAAGGGAGGAATCATGGATGTCCGTCGGAAAAACGTCCTTTCATTTTAACACGATCCAATTTCCTCGGAGGTCAACGATATGCCGCAACATGGACCGGGGACAATGGTTCCAGCTGGGAACATCTGAAAATGTCCGTACCTATGTCGTTGACTTTGGGCTTGTCCGGACAACCATTTAGTGGTGCAGATATAGGTGGATTCTTATTTAATGCAAATGCAGACTTATTTGGAAATTGGATTGGATTTGGAGCTTTCTATCCATTTGCAAGAGGTCATGCTTGTGCCGGAACCAACAACAAAGAACCTTGGGCATTCGGAAAAGAGATAGAAGACGCATCACGCATAGCCTTAGAACGCAGATATATACTGCTCCCTTACTTCTATACACTCCTGCATGAAGCTTCAACAAATGGCATGCCTATTATGCGCCCGGTTTTCTTTGCCGACCCGAAAGATTTGTCCTTACGTGCAGAAGAAGAAGCTTTCCTTATTGGAGACGATTTACTGATCATTCCGGCTTTCGCCAATCACCCCAACCTTCCCAAAGGAATATGGAGAGAATTATCACTCGTAGAAGGTGATAAGCAAAATAAATATCAGGCCAAAATAAAATTACGTGGTGGATCAATTGTTCCCACTGGAAAAATTATCAAAATACGAATGAAAAATCATTAGATCCTCTGACTCTTCTCGTATGCCTAGACAGTCAAGGACAAGCAAAAGGGACCATGTATTGGGATGCAGGAGACGGTTGGACATTCAAAAAGGTGATTATAGCCAACAAACATTCACTGCTGAAAAGACGGCAATACAGTTATAGTAAGGCTTGCAGATCAAAAAGGTAAATATAAAACTGAAAATAACAATATGGCAGTTGTCAAAGTTATCACAGAACAAGGAATTTACCACGCCAGCGGTGATCTGACAGAAGGCATCGAAATAAAATTATAAAACAAATATTTTCTTCTAAAAAATAAAATGAAACAAAGTTCTAATCTCAACCATTTTTCATATGAAAAGAAAAACACATGAAAGAAAATGTCTCCATATTGCGGAGACATTATTCCTGTTATTAGCAGTATGCTTTAGCAGCTGTAAGGATGACAACATCGGAACCAGTGGATACGATCCATCCAAACCTGTAACATTTGCAGATTTCACTCCTGATAAAGGAAGTCTGCGTACGCAAATTCACATCTATGGTGACAATTTCGGAAGTGACCCTTCTAAAATTCATATCACGATCGGTAATCAGTTTACCACCACCATCGGATGCACTAACAATGAAATCTATTGCATGGTTCCACCTAAAGCTTTCGAAGGTAATATCAAAATTAAAATTGAAAGCGCTGATGGAAAAGCCGAACCGGTAGTCTATGAATTTGAAAAGAAATTCAAATATATTTCACAGCCTTCCGTAGGCACACTCTTGGGAAGTGAAGATGAAAACGGAAATTCATCTGACGTAGACGGAGATTTTGCAACAGCAAGATTTGGGAAACCGGAATGGCTATTGTTAGACACATTCGGAATCGAAAAAGTTTGATTATAAACGGAAAAGGTGGTCCTGTTCGCAAAATTAACTTAGAAAAAGAAAATGTATCCACGCTTCTCACCAATGGTCAAGGAGGATTTAACAATATGCAATATATGTCTTTTGACGCAACAGGGGATACACTTTTCATATCAGATGACCATGGACAAAATAACAAAGATAGACGTGAAATCGCCTACATTTTGCGTTCTGAAGAATTCGGAAAGCTCATCCTTATGTTTATGACCGCACAGGATATAACAATGTTTACTGCGCCCTAAATAAATCACTTTACTACAACACCTATTGGAAAGGAGGACTTCAAAAGGCAGTTGATGACCCTATAACCGGAAACAAAGTTGGAAAAGAAATATTTGGTACATATGAGAACAGTGATTTCGGTACTTTATGTGTATCCATCCGGATGGAAGATTTATGTATATCACAGGCCGTAACTGTATTTTGGTATCCCAATACGATGAAACAACCAAAGAGTTTCAGAAACCAACCACTTTTGTCGGCAAGGAAGGCGAAGCTGGATATAGCCTATCTCCAGGTTCAAGCGCTCGTTTTCAAGAACCTTATCAAGGAACATTTGTAAAAAAAATGAAGAATATATAAAAACCCTCGTCCGGACGGAAACATTTATGATTATTATATATGCGACAGAGGAAATCACTGTATCTTCAAAATCACCCCTGACGGCACAGTTTCTCTCTTTGCGGGAAGAGGCAGTATTTCTTCTGATGGTAATGTACATGGAAATATTGACGGAGAATTAAAAACGGAAGCACGCTTTGATAATCCATGCGGCATCGCTTACGATGAAGAAACACAGACTTTCTACATAGCCGATAGAGAAAATCACAGCATCCGTACCATTTCTATAGAATAACTATAAAACACATTCCGAATGAAAAAATATATTTTAACTTGCTCCTCCTGTTCTGCTACGCATTCAGTCTGTATGCTCAGGATAATCAGACTGAGTTAGTAACAAACAAAATAGAAGTTAAAGGAATTGTAACAGACGAAAGTGGAGAACCATTAATTGGCGTAAACGTAATTATCAAAGACGTTCCGGGCTTAGGTGCTATCACTGATATAGACGGTAAATTTAAAATCAAAATGGAGCCCTATCATAGGCTGGTATTCTCTTTTATCGGTTTCGACAAACAAGAGATCCTGATCAAAGAACAAAAAACATTAAAGTGGTAATGAAAGAAGCTACAGCCACAGCTTTAGATGAAGTAGTAGTTACGGGTACCGGTACGCAAAAGAAGATAACGATGACCGGAGCTGTTACCAATGTAAATATAAATACCCTAAAACCTCTACTGCAAGTATCAGCAACGCTTTAGCAGGTAACGTAGCAGGTGTAATGGCTCGCCAAACTTCCGGACAACCCGGAAACAATGTCTCTGAGTTCTGGATTCGAGGAATTTCCACGTTCGGTGCCGGTGCAAGTGCCTTTAGTTTTGGTTGACGGATTCGAACGCGAGCATGAATGAACTCAACATTGAAGATATAGAATCTTCACTGTACTCAAAGATGCTTCTGCCACAGCAATCTACGGTTCGCGTGGCGCCAATGGTGTAGTATTAATAACAACTAAACGCGGTAAAGGAGGAAAAGTACACATCGATGCAAAAAGTAGAAACAACCTACAATACACGTACCATAACCCCAGACCTTATTGACGGATATACATATGCTTCAATGATGAATGAAGCACGTACTACTCGTAACCAGAACCTTTCTTCCCTGAAGACAAATTGTATATACTCCGTAACGGACTGGATCAAGACTTATATCCCAATGTAGACTGGATGGATGTACTCCTGAAAAAAGGAGCACCCACTTATCGTGCCGTGCTACTATCAACATGAACGGTGGTGGTTCATTGGCACGCTACTATGTATCTGCCAGTTATGTAGATGAAGGCGGTATGTATAAAGTGGACAAAGGGCTGAAAGACTATAATACCAATGCCAATTATCGCCGTTGGAACTACCGTCTGAATGTGGATATGGATATCACTAAAACTACACTGTTAAAAGTAGGTGTATCAGGTTCATTGGACAAAAAGAATGAACCAGGTATGGCCAGCAATGTATGGGCTTCCGCAATGAATTATAATCCGATCTCAGTACCGGTTATGTATTCTAACGGATATACTCCCGCTTTCGGTTCAAAAGACGAACAAATCAACCCATGGACAATCGCTACACAAACTGGCTATCAGGAAACCTGGAATAATAAATTGCAGACCAATATCACCCTTGAACAAGATTTCAGTTTCATTACTAAAGGTCTGAAATTTATCGGACGCTATGGATTTGATACCAATAACTACCAATGGATCAATCGCAAAAAAATACCAGAATTATGGAGAGCTGAACAAAATAGAGCTTCCGACGGTAGCCTTGTCATGAGAAAGGTCAGGGATGAACAATTAATGTCACAAGAAAGCAGATCAACCGGTGAACGAAAAGAATATCTAGAAGCAGAGTTGCACTACGACCGTACTTTTGGCGATCACATTATAGGAGGTGTGATAAAATATACACAAGATAAGACTATCAATGCAGCTGTAAAGAAGAAGAGGACATTATGCAAGGTATTGACAGACGTCATCAGAGGACTTTCCGGACGTTTCACCTATGGTTGGAAGTACCGCTACTTCGTTGATTTCAACTTCGGTTACAACGGTTCTGAGAATTTTGCGACAGGTCACCAATTCGGCTTCTTTCCCGCTTACTCCATAGCTTGGAATATAGCAGAAGAGTCCTTCATTAAAGACAAATCACCGTGGATCAATATGTTCAAAGTACGTTATTCTTACGGTAAAGTAGGTAATGACAATATGGATAGACGCTTTCCCTACTTGTCTACTTTCGGAGCAAGCAATAATTACAACTATGCAGACCTAGGACAAGAATACCTATTCGACGGATTGACCTATACTTACTATGCAACTAATGCTGTTACTTGGGAAGTAGCCACTAAGCATGATGTAGGTATCGACTTCGCGTTGTTCAATGACAAGCTGACTGGTACAATTGACTACTTTCACGAACAACGTGACGGTATTTACCAAGAGCGTAACTATATCCCTCTCTCTGTAGGAATGTACGGTACAGGAACAGGTATGAAGTTATCTACCAATATTGGCTCGGTAGTTTCCAAAGGATTCGACGGTAATGTGGGATATACACAACGTATCGGTGATGTGAATCTGACACTTCGCGGTAACTTTACATACAGTAAGAGTGAAATCCTGAAATATGACGAGGAATTCAGCAATTACCCTTACAAAAGCCAGCAAGGGCTTCCGTGTAGACCAAACCCGCGGACTTATTTCACTAGGATTATTCAAAGATTATGATGACATTCGTAACAGTCCGAAACAGAGCTGGGGCGACGTAATGCCGGGTGATATCAAGTATGCAGATGTCAACGGAGACGGAAAAGTAGATGAAAATGACGAAGTGCCTATCGGTGCAACCAGCCGTCCTAATTTATTTACGGTTTCGGTGTTTCCGCACAATGGAAAGGATTTTGATATCAACATCCTCTTCCAAGGTGCAGGCAAATCAACTTTCTGTATCGAAGGTCCTACTGTATATCCTTTCAAAGACGGCGATTGGGGAAATATCCTCGCTGACATGGCAAATGCTAATCGTTGGATCTTGGGTGAAAATGAAGATCCGAATGCAGAATACCCACGTCTGAGTTATGGCGGTAATGAAAATAACTATCGTCCTTCTACACATTGGCTGCGCAATGGTTCTTACTTACGTTTAAAGAATCTTGAAATCGGATACAATATTCCGAAAAATATTATTAACAAGATTCACTTGAACAATGTTCGTCTGTACTTTATGGGTACCAACTTGCTGACATTCTCCAAATTCAAATTATGGGATCCGGAGCTAAATAGCAGCAACGGTCAAGCATATCCGCTATCAAGATCATATACCTTAGGACTTACAATTAACATTTAATTCAAAAACAGATGAAAAAACATATATTATCCGCAGTAGCCATTTTAGTCATTGGGCTGGGTATTTCTTCTTGTTCAGACTATTTGAGCGTGGAACGTTTTTTTAAAGATCGTCAAAGTGAAGAGAAAATTTTCAAGAGCAAGAATTTTACGGAACAATGGCTGGCCAAATGCTACAACTGTCTGTTAGAAACTAATTTGGAAATCACACGTATCTTCTATTCCACAACTAACTTTGCAGACGATATGATTTTCAATGAAACCAGCGGAGCTATAAGCTATAATGCGTTTAAATTCGGACAATATGACAATACCTGGACAAACAATTCATACATCCGCTGCTACGAAGGTATTCGCCAAGCTTCAATCTTAATTAGCAATGTAGATATCAATGAAGAATTAACAGAAGAAGAAATTGCAGACTATAAAGCACAAGCCCGCTTTTTGAGAAGCTATTTCTATTGGTTGTTATTAAGAAAATATGGACCAGTTCCCTCGTGCCTGAAGAAACAATTAGCATCGATGGCGACTATACAAGTATGTCTTATCCACGTAACAGCTATGATGAAGTGGTAGATTACATCAGCAAGGAGATGGTATTAGCAGCACAAGCACTGCCTGAAAAACGGGACAGACAAAATATTAACCGTGCAACGAAAGGAGCAGCATTGGCAGTACGCGCAAAGGCTTTATTGTATACAGCAAGCCCTATAAACAATCCACGTCCAGAAGACCCTGATAAATTTTCAGATTTTACAGATCATCAAGGACGCATATTGATGGCTCAAACTTATGATGAAAGCAAATGGGCTAAAGCAGCAGCTGCTGCAAAAGATGTTATTGATTTAGCTACCAAAACTGGTGTATACAAATTATATACTGCCCCTTATCAGGCGAAAGGAGACAATGCCTATCCTGCAACAATAAAACCGCCTCATCATCCGATTTATTCTACTAAGGATTTTCCCGAAGGATGGGCTGATATTGATCCATTTGCTTCTTATCGTTCACTCTTCAATGGCGACTTATACGCCTCCGAGAATCCTGAATTAATATTTACGAGAGGAAACAACGCATTGAATGATCAAGTCAAAGACCTTGTTCTCGATCAGCTACCTACAAACGCTGGCGGAAGGAATCGTCATGGTTTAACCATTAAACAATGTGACGCTTATGATATGGCAGATGGAAGCTCATTCAGTCTAAATACCTTCTTAGATACTTGTGAAGTAAGTAAGCGTTTTGTTTCAGAAGATGAGCATAATCGTGGACTTTACCCACAGGTACGTACAGGAGTATGGAAAGAATATGTAAACCGCGAACCACGCTTCTATGCCAGCGTTGCATTTAATGGAGCATTTTGGGCGCTGGCAAGTGCCCAGGATGATGAGAAACGCAATCAACAAATATGGTATTACAGAGGTAGTGACAATGGAAGAAAAAAATGCTTCCGATTATTGGATTCCAACAGGCATTGGCATCATGAAATTCATCAGCCCCAATGACTGCAACACCAACGGTGGAAAAATCTTTGATAAAGTAGATGTACCACTTCGATATGCAGACATCCTGTTGATGTATGCAGAAGCCTTAAATGAACTGACTCCAGGTAGTAGTTATGAAGTAACAACCTGGCAAGGAGAGCCATTAACTGTTTCACGGAATAAAGAAGATATGCGTAAAGGGATCCGTCCTGTCCGTATGCGTGCCGGAGTTCCCGATTATGAAGATTCGACATATGATGATCAAATATTACTCCGCAAGAAATTAATACACGAACGCCAAGTGGAATTCATGGGTGAAAATCAACGTTATTACGACTTACGCCGTTGGAAAATTGCACCAACAGAAGAATCTGAACAAATCTATGGTTACAATGTACTGATGACCGAAAATAAAAAGATCGTTTCTATGAGCGCATACGTGTTGAAAATTTACAATCAAATTTTTCACGTAAAATGTATTTCTGGCCGATGCCTCAAGATGAACTAAAAAGAAATCTAAAAATGACACAAGCACCGGGATGGGAAACTTTTGATTAATCTAAAATGAAAAAATAAAAAATGAAAAAATACATTTATATAGTTATATTATTTAATGCACTGTTTTTGTTCAATGCATGCAACGATGAATGGAAGGACGAACTGTATACCCATATGGTCTCATTTAAGGCCCCAATCAATGATGGAGAAGTTTCAAGTATATATGTCCGTTACAAGCCCAATGGCGAAGCTATCTATAACCTTCCAGTATTAGTCAGCGGTTCCACTCCATTAGACAAAGCTATTGATGTACAGATTGCTGTAGATCCCGATACGCTAAAAGCTATGAATGAAGCCAACTTTCACGAACTTAGAAAAGGATTTATGGTATGAGCTGTTGCCCGAGAATAATTATGAATTTACTTCTACTACTTGCCATATTCCGGCAGGTTCAAGGACAGAATTATTCCCGATTAAATTCAAATTTTCGGAATGAATTTATCAAAAGAATGGGTGCTACCTCTAACTATTGAAGAAGATCCATCTTATGTTACCAACAAACGGAAAGGATGGCGGAAAGCCCTGCTTCATGTATTACCATTCAATGATTATTCCGGAAATTACTCGGCAACTGCCATGAATATTTATTTTGCCGATTCAAATACAGACCCGCTAGTTGTAGACAACCGTAGAGCACATGTAGTAGATGAGAACACAGTTTTTTTCTATGTCGGCACCAAAGCAGATGACGCCATTGACCGGGAAACTTATAAGATTAAAGTAAAATTTGAAGATCCGTCAGAAGTTACAGAGACTAGAAAAACTGGAAACCTGACAATAACGGCAGAAAATACTTCAATTAATTTCCAACTTATAGGTCACCCTACTTACGAAATTTGGGAAGAAATGGATACAAATCAGCCCTATTTAATGCATCGGTATTATGTATTATACATCAAATACACATATGACGATGTAACTACATCCGACACTCCTATTTCTTATCGAGCAGAAGGTTCATTGATCATGGAACGGAAGATTAACATAACAATACCGGATGAAGATCAGGCAATCCAATGGTAAAAAAATAGTTTATGAAAATTTTGAATAGTATATTTCTATTAATCATCATATGTACGGCACTATCGTGTAGTGATGACTCTACAAAAGACCAATTGTCTCACGGGATCGCTCCCGTAAGACAATTGAAAGTACAAAAGACAAATCGGGAAAAAGAATTTTTAATAAACTTCACAAGAGACAATTATATAAAAGACATACAGATAGAAATTGCCCACCGGAATATTTCTTTGGGAAAAACTAGTGAATGGACAACAATAGCACTAGATGGGGATGAGTACAGATACAGGGGAACCTATCTGCTAAAAGTACCCTCCGCAGGAACTTATGAAATAGCAATCACCCTGATAAATAATAACCAAGTGCGCTCGGAAACCAAAAGTCAAACAGCAAGTACATTTGAATATATAAAAACAAAAATGTTTAACTGCGCCCATTCTATGATGTCATGTGTAATGAAATATTACTACCATAAAGGTCCCAGAACGTGTTGGCAAACATGGTATCCCAAAGAACAAGGTTATTGGGATGGGGATGCAACAGTATGGGGACAAGGAGGAGGACTATCTGCATTTGTCGCCATAAGAGAAGCATCTATAGGTACAGAGCAGGAAGCATATTACCATTCTCTAGAAAATGATATATTTAATGGAATCCAGCATTTTGGGTGACAGATCATGGACGTACCGCATATAGCGTATATCCGGATTCGGAAATGATCGTTTTATGATGATAATGCATGGATAGGACTAGACATGGCAAAATGGTATTCCATATCTAAAGACGTCCGTTATTTAAATCAAGCTAAAAAAGGTTTGGGATTACTTGTCACAATATGGATGGGACAATACTTGTGGTGGTGGAGTTCATTGGAAAGAGTTGAATGAACCAAGTATATCAAAACACACTTGCTCGACAGCTCCGGCAGGTGTACTGAGCTGCAAGCTATATTTATTGACCCATGAGCAAAAATACTTGGATAAAGCAATAGAATGTTTCAACTGGTTACAAACTTATATGCGTGATCCTAACGATAATTTATACTATGACAATGCTTCTCCCTAATCCTGAAAATCCAACCCAAATAGGGCGCATGGAAACAAATAAATATTCATATAATTCAGGCCAACCATTGCAATTAGCGTGTCTTCTCTATAAAATAACCGAAGATGGATCTTATCTGACAACAGCTCGACAGATAGCAAAAGCCTGCCATAAAAAATGGTTTACCCCTTATCATTCAGAAATTTTACAACGTGATTTCAATATTTTGTCACCGGGACATGCTTGGTTTAACACCATCATGTGTCGAGGTTTTTTCGAACTTTATTCAATTGATAAAAATCCCTCATATATTGAAGACATACGGAACACGATGTTACACGCATGGTTTGGTAAAGCACATCACATAAGCGGGTTAATTAATGACGAAGATTTAAGTGGAACTGTCTCAATGAATAAATGGGAAATCCTAAAACAAGGAGCACTTGTTGAACTATACGCTCTTTTGTCTATTTGGGAATCAAGCAAAGAATAAAGCCATTGTAAATCGAATATCCAAAATACTCAAATACGAAGAAATATGCTAAAAACAAAACTTTTAATTTGTATGACAGCACTGCTATCAGTAACATCCGCTGAAGCACAAGTTGTAACAGGCAATGCACGCTATGTAGACCCTTTCATCGGCGTAGACGGAGGCGGCAATGTTTTTCCGGGAGTATGTACTCCGTTTGGAATGGTAAAATTAGGTCCCGATTGCGGCAATAAAGATTGGAACGCCGGATGGAATCCTGACGGCAATATACACGGCTTCAGCCATACTCATGTAAGCGGAACAGGCGGAGGATGCAAATATGGCAACGTATTAATGTTACCTCTGACCGGAGATATACATTTAGAAGACTATTCTTCCCCCCGTGCCAACGAGAATACCGTTTTAGGAGAATACAAAGTTGAGTTGCCGCGTTATCGCACGGCAGCCCGGCTGACAGCATTGAGCAAAGCCGGTTTTCATGAATATACTTTCCCCTCCAAGCAAAGACTCCAAAATTCTTTTTGATTTAGGTAGTTGTCTAGCTTTACAAATATGTGAAACTCAAAAAGTTATCGGTTCTGAAGTACATATACTTTCCAATTCTACAATAGAAGGCTACACTCGTGTACGAGGAGGATGGAATGAAGGAGAAGCCTATACTGTCTATTTTTATGCAGAAACAGATACACCTGCAGAAAGCTTCGGCACATGGAAAGGAAACACTTTAATGCCGAATACCAGCGAACAATTCGATTCAGGTAAAAAAACAGGTGCTTATTTGAGCTATTCGACCTCTGAAAACCAAAAAATCAACGTACGTGTCGGTATCTCCTATATCAGTTGTGGCAAAGCTAAAGAAAACCTGAAGCAGATAACAACCTGGGACTTTGATAAAGTACATGCTCAAGCTGTGTCCGAATGGAATAATATCTTAAATAAAGTTGAAGTCACAGGAAAAGAAGAAGACAAAATAAAACTATACACAGCTTTGTATCATTGCTATCTCCAGCCAATAGACAAGACCGGAGAAAATCCAAAATGGATATCAACAGAACCGAACTTTGACGATTTCTACGCTATTTGGGATACGTTCCGTGCCACTCATCCATTATTTACTTTACTTACTCCTTCTGTACAGTCAAACATGGTCCGCTCACTCATAGACATTTACCGCTATGAAGGATATATGCCTGATGCACGTAGCGGTAATGATAACGGACGGGTACAAGGAGGAAGTAATTGTGATATTCTGATTGCCGATGCAATGGTAAAGAATCTGCAAGGGATTGATTATGGAGCAGGTTTACAAGCTATGTTGAAAAATGCCAGAAGTAGCTCCCGGAGGAGATGAAAGAAAAGAAGGCAGAGGCGGAATATCTGATTATAACTCACTAGGTTATGTTTCTTCAGCTTATGAAAGATGCTTGACACGCACATTCGAATACTCCAATTGTGATTTTGCTATCGCTACGGTAGCCGATCGTTTAGGGAAACAAGATATTGCCAATAAATACTATAAAAATGCATCTAACTGGCAAAACACGTGGAATGATAGGATAACAAGTCTGGGATTTTCAGGGTTTGCATGGCCAAGAAATGAAAAGGGTAAATATTGGAATAAAGAGCATTTCAGTACCTTGAAAGGAGGTAATTGGGGAGAGCCGACTTATGAAACTTTCTCTTTTGAATTATCATTCTTCGTACCACATGATATGGAAAGCTTAGTCCGCAAGTGTGGTGGAGAAAAGCATTTACACAAAGACTAGATACCTTCTTCACCCATAAGATATGGGACCAGCGATATCATGCATAGGGCTATTCCAAATAGCCAATGAACCAGGATTCCTGGGAATGAATCCATGTCCTTGGTATATTTTCCATTCCTTATACTAATTGTGTACCTCATTTAAATTTAAAGAAACAAATTCACAAAAATGAAATAGTCCGGTATATCTTAAAAATAGATATAAAACGACGTCACTGCTCATTGCTTCCCAGTTGCCATCAAAAGCCAAGCCTAGTAATTCTCCTTTAGCATTAAACATGGCACTGCCGGAATTACCGCCTGTAATATCATTATCCGAAATAAAGCAAACATTCATGTCTCCCTGTGCATTGGCATATCTTCCGAAATCACCGGAAGAAAGCAAACTCAACAACTCGGGCTGGACGGCAAAGTCAATATCACCTGCATGTTCCTTCACCTTCTCAAAGATGCCTTTCACAGTGGTATAATAATCGTAAGTGGCCCCATCAAAAGGAGTATATCCCTCCAACCGTTCCGAAACTAAGCCGCATAGTGGAATTGGCATCCGGATAGAAATTACGATCGGCATACATACGGCGCATGGCAGCGTTGAACAAGCGCTCCCCCTGCTCTATCTGCTCGGAAGCCTCGGAAATGCTTTGATTCATCTCATAATACTTCACAATCAAATCCAGACTTAAGGAAACAGCCGGGTCCTCTATGAGATTATACGTAGTATCCCGTTCCAGGAAACGTTTTAGGCCCTTAGGAGACGTTATATTGGACGTTGCATACAAAGAGTCTACATAAGCCTGAATATTCCCGTTATAGAGTGTATCTATCTTTTCATACATAGCAGGCAGATACTTCTTATCCACTTTCAACTGATACTCCTTGAGCATGGCAGCAAAAACCTCCTTATCAATGGAAAGATCAAGATTATCATACTTCTCCAATAACTTCTTCATGCGGGTAATCACCAGCTTCTCCTCGGCCCCAAAGTCGAAATTGAGAATTTCAAGAGCAAGCTGCACCAATTCGGGACCATTGATAAACGATTCACCGAAATAAGCCAACGCACGATTTGTTTCCCGGCGATTACTATAACTCAACTCCAGAGAAGAGAATAAACGAATCAGTTTCTCTCTTTCTTCCGGATGAAACTGAATCCAGTTACGAAGCTCTGCTTCAGCCACCCGCTTCTTTTCCAACACTTTCAAATGCTTGATGGCTTTATTCGTTCCGATGCTATTCTTCCAATAATTGGAGCTTTCATCGTATTTTGAAGCATACTTGATGCGAATATCCAGACGACGGTCCATCTCCCGTTTCCAAACCGTTTGTTTTACTCCCCGCACATCAATCATTGCCTGGTTGATTCCATTCATCATCTCTTCGATACCATACGAAGAAAGATAACGTTCCGTGCTGCCCGGATAGCCCAATGTCATGCAGAAAGAACCCTCCTTATACCCGTCCAGAGAAATCGGCGCTACGTATTCAGGATGATAAGGGACGTTGTCCGGCGAATAATCCGCCGGACCATTCTTGGTGTTTGCATAGATGCGAAATACGCAGAAATCGCCCGTATGTCGCGGCCACACCCAATTGTCCGTATCCCATCCGAACTTCCCGACAGAAGAAGGAGGTGCAAAGACTAAACGAACATCGTTATAATCACGATAAACGGATAGCCAGAATTCATTACCTGCATAATAAGCATCGACAATACCGGTCAGCGTAGAATCTTTTTCGGAAACTTCCATACTGATTACATTCATAATCGAATCAACAGCCACACGGCGTTCTGTTTCCGTTTTAGCATGCCGGGCGGCAGACAATACACGTTTAGTAACATCTTCCGTACGAAGCAGAAAACGGACATACAATTCCGGATTCGGCAGCTCTTCGTCAAGGCTACGTGCAAAAGAAGCCATCTTTCAGATAATCATGTTCTACAGAAGAGTGTTGCTGGATACTGCTGAAACCACAATGATGATTGGTAAACACCAGACCGTCTTCGGAAACCACCACTCCGAACAGAAACCTCCAAAGCTGACAACAGCATCTGAAAGAGAGGGTTTCTTCGGATTATATATTTTATTCACAGGCATTTGCAAACCAAGTTCTTTCATTACCCGGTCTGTCTGTTTGTTCTTTCGGAGATTTCCCAGCAGCCACATTCCCTCATCGGCAAATACATTCGACAGACAGAGAGAAAAGACTATCAAGACGGTTAGTCTGAACTTCATATTACTATTTTTAGATTCATTATTCGGTAATCAGCCTCAACTTCTTCGCTCCTACACGGGCTTTCAGCCATTCGCTGATTTCTCTTTTCTCAGCAGCAGACGGATGTCTGGCGAACTTCAAGGACAGCCAATGTTACCGTATCGGTCTTCATCGAGTCAACCCGCACTTCGAGCGAATGAGCGATGGAGAGAGTAGTGATGGAAGGATAAAGTACCTTCAGTTCGGGCACTAATGTACGACTCATTGCATCGTACGTTCTGTATTGCTCCAATGTTGTCTCCAGTTGGGAAATCTTCACCGCCTGTTGCTGAAGTCGCTGCTCACTGTTTTTGTAGAAGTCTTCCATGACCATGGCACGGATAGAAGTCACATCTACCGCCTCATTGTTCATCCCCTGTAATACAATCAGTTTCGTATCTTCCAGCTTATACTCTTTCATCTTGCTACGGGCAATAGAAATCGAAGCATCAGGCACTTCAGGACCAATCAAAACAACCCGCACTTCTTTATGTTCATAACTGATCTTCTTATCAAGTACCTGTGTATTTTCAAAGTTTAACTGATCGCTAATAAAACGATTGGCTGCTGCCTCATAGAAAGTGCTCTTTATAATTCCAAATGTCAGATAAACCGCAGGGCACATGGTAAGCACTACAATCAGAACGATGTATTTACGTACGGTCTTCTCACGGGTTTTATCCACAAACTCTTTCCGTTGGAAATGCATCACACGAACACCGAGGAAAGTAGCCAGGCTGATAAAAACAGAGTTGATAAAGTAAAGATAAAAAGCACCCAGGAAATAAATGAGATTACCGGAAGCCAGCCCGTAACCTGCCGTACAAAGCGGCGGCATCAATGCAGTAGCAATGGCAACACCCGGAATCACATTCCTTTTCCTTGGTAGAGAGAGCCACGACACCTGCCAAACCACCAAAAAGCGCGATGAATACATCATAAATAGTGGGCGATGTACGTGCCAGCAACTCCGACTGTGAACCGGCAATAGGAGCAAGAAGGAAAAAGATAGTGGCCGTCGTCACACTGAAAGCAGTCGTGATGAGAAAACTCTTCAAAGAGCGTTTCATTAATTCGAAGTCATTCAGTCCGACAGAGAGTCCTACTCCCATAATAGGTCCCATCAATGGAGAAATCAGCATGGCACCGATAATAACAGCGGTGGAATTCACATTCAATCCGAGTGATGCCATGAATATGGCAAAGATCAGAATCCACAAATTGGCACCTTTGAACTCTACCCCCTTACGGATAGAATCCACTGTGGCCAGTTCGTTATCCTTATCTTTCCCTCAAGTCCAGATATTCTCCCAGAAAGGACTTGATAGCAAACTTATTACGTTCATCTGTCTTCATAGTTATTTCTTCTTTATAAATCGATTAATAACAGGAATCTGACTCAATGGTAAATCCTTTCTTAATAATATAGGCTATAAATAGCAATAAGAGTACGGTACGGAAAGCGAGACGGAGCACTATATTAGGGATAGGAACCTGCTCTCCAATAACGTAAAGTACCGCTGCCAGCAGAACATAAAGTCCGAGGCTCTTCAAGTCATAATGAATCGGGTATTCTTTCTGTCCTATCCAGTAGGATAGCAGCAAGATGACTGCATAGCCCGCAACAGAAGCCCATGCCGAAGCAAGATAACCGTAAACCGGCACAAACAATATGTTCAATACAACAATAATGACACAGCCGATCACCGAGAAATAAGCCTCCCCAATAGGTTTTATCCGTCAGTTTATACCAAAAGGAAAGATTGAAATAAATCCCTTTACAGATTTCTGCAAGCATTACAATAGCTACTACCCCCAGGCCTTCCCAGTAACCCCTTGCCACCAGATAACGCAGCAAGTCGAGGTAGAACATGACAGCAAGGAAAGCCAGCAAGGAAAATATAAGAAAATACTTCATCGCAGCGGCATACATCTTCCGGTTATCTCCTTCTCGGTCTTTGCCAAAAACAAACGGTTCGTAAGCGTAACGGAAAGCTTGCGTAAACATTGCCATCACCATCGCAATCTTACTGGTTGCTGCATAGATACCCAATTGCACCAACCCTTCCTGCCGGTCTTCAAAAAGAAACGGATATATCATCTTGTCAACAGTCTGATTCAGAATACCTACCAAACCTAAGATTAATACCGGGAAAGAGTATACTACCATTCGCTTCAGCAACACCTTGTCCAACTTATAAGCAAAACCCGTCAGTTCCGGAATAAAGAAGAACATCTGAACAACCGAAATAATCAGGTTGCTAATGAAAGATATATCCCACTAAATAATCCGGATCATAAAACCAGGAGATAGTTGACGGACAATGTACATTCAGCCACGGGCACACCAGTAGGAAAAATAAATTCAAACCGATGCCACCAACGATAGAGAGCAGTTTAATAGCAGCAAACTTAATAGGCCGCTTTTTATACCGTAAATAGGCAAAAGGAATGCATTGGAAAGAATCTAAAGCTACCACAACAGCCATCATCGCTATAAATTCCGGATGATCGCCATAATCCAGCAAATTGGAAATGGGTTGCAGGAATAACAGGCAAAGGAGAACAAAAATCAAAGATACACCTCCTACTGACAATAGCGAGTTGGCATATACTTTCATCGGGTCTTCTCCCGATTTGTTGGCAAAACGGAAGAATCCCGTTTCCATACCGAACGTAAGCAGTACAAGCATCAGGGCTGTAAACGCATATACGTTTGAAACGACTCCATAACCTCCGGTGGAAGCCGGTAATACAGCTGTGTACAGAGGTACCAGCATGTAGTTAAGGAATCGTCCGACAATACTACTCAACCCATAAATTGCCGTATCTTTAGCTAATGATTTTAGTCCAGCCATGTTTTATTAGTAATTATCATTCAGATTGGTTCAACGTTTCTTCTTTTGTTTGAACAACCAATCCATAAATCCGGGATAATTGAAAGCCGGATTCCAGCTCCCATGATTGCAACCGGGGAATTCAATATATTCCACATCTGCACCGGCAGCTTTCAGTGCTTTATACGCTTCGCGAGAACCTTTCACCGGAACTACATCGTCCGCATCTCCATGAAAGATACGGAACTTCACATCCTTGGCAGCCGACAACCGGCTTGGATTGACTGTACCGCAAATAGGAACTGCAGCTGCAAAAATCTCCGGATAACGCACGACTAAATCATACGTTCCCATCGCTCCCATTGAAAGACCGATAATATAAACCCGTTGTGTGTCCACTTCGGGCATTACCAGATAAGAGTCGAGCAACTGTTTGAGTGTCTGCAATATAGGACTGATCTCTTGTCCCACTGGCATTTCTGTAGGGATAAGAGACTTCGGACGTTCCGTATAAGCCCAGTAACCGTCTGTCGGACACTGTGGAATTAGAACGAAAGCGGGATACTTCTCTTGATTGACCGGATTAAGAAACATCTGTCCACCATGAGTCAATTGCTTCTCATTATCATTTCCCCGTTCGCCGGCTCCATGCAGAAACAGCACGATGGGGTACTTCTCACCCGGTTTCACCGATTCGGGGTGAATCATCCGGTAAGGTAAGGAATCTCCTTTAGAAGAAACAAAAATGTCTCTTCCATATCCCTGTTGAGCCGATAGAGAAAGGCTCAAAAAGAGAAAAACAAGTAAAGTAATCCATTGCTTCATCATCCAACTATGCTTTATAAAGTTCTTTTATACCGTTAATACCACTTGTCACATGCCGCTTTATGTCAGTCATTAAACAGTGTTTTCTGACTGTTATAAAGACTTCTTCCCAAATGTTTATAGGCCAGTTCCGTTACTTCGCGACCGCGGGGAGTGCGTTTCAGGAAGCCTTCCTTTATCAGGAACGGTTCATAAACTTCTTCGATGGTTCCCGCATCTTCTCCTAAGGCCGTAGCGATGGTCGTTATACCGACCGGACCGCCTTTAAACTTGTCTATAATGGTACAAAGTATCTTGTTGTCTATCTCATCCAGTCCGTACTTGTCGATATTCAATGCCTCCAGCGCAAACTGGGCGATCTCCGTATCGATAGAACCGGAGCCTTTCACCTGCGCAAAATCACGTACCCGACGGAGCAAGGCATTGGCAATACGGGGTGTTCCGCGACTGCGGGAAGCAATCTCCGAGGCTGCACGTACCGAACAAGGTACATCCAGTATGGACGCAGAACGACGAATGATATTGCTCAAAATATCATCATCATAGTACTCCAAATGAAGATTAATACCGAAACGTGCACGAAGCGGGGCCGTCAGCAGACCGCTACGCGTGGTTGCACCAACCAACGTGAAAGGATTCAAATCTATCTGGATGCTGCGTGCCGAAGGTCCCTTATCGATCATAATATCGATGCGGTAATCTTCCATCGCCGAATAAAGATATTCCTCCACCACAGGCGACAGCCGATGAATTTCATCAATAAAAAGCACGTCGTTCGGTTCGAGGCTGGTCAATACACCAGCCAGGTCACCCGGTTTATCAAGTACCGGACCGGAAGTTACTTTAAAGCCAACTCCTAATTCGTTAGCGATAATATTCGAAAGAGTTGTTTTTCCTAATCCGGGAGGGCCGTGCAACAGCACATGGTCGAGTGCTTCGCCACGCAGACGTGCCGCCTTCACAAAAATGCGAAGGTTTTCCACCACCTTGTCCTGCCCGCTAAAGTCTTCAAAGCTTAACGGACGGAGTGCATTCTCGAAATCCCGTTCTTTTGAAGTAAGCTGATGTTCGCGTATGTTAAAATCTTCCTGTTCCATTTATTTCTTGAAAGTAGGAGACAAAGATAGAGATTTACATTCATTTTCAGTATAAGAAAGACGAAGATTTAGTTTATTTGAAACGTAATAACTACTTTTGCACTATCTATATACACGTTATCAACTATGGTTCTAAATTACATTTGGATAGGATTTTTCGTCATAGCCTTTATCATCGCTCTTATAAAAGTGATTGTTTTGGGAGATACGGGGATATTTACGGCTATCATGAACTCTACATTCGACTCTTCAAAGACGGCATTCGAGATATCTCTGGGACTTACAGGCGTACTGGCTCTTTGGCTGGGTATCATGAAAATCGGAGAAAACAGTGGATTGATTAACGCACTGGCTCGCTTTCTTAGTCCGGTGCTTTGCCGACTGTTTCCGGATATTCCTAAAGGACATCCGGTGTTAGGGTCCATCTTTATGAATATGTCTGCCAATATGCTTGGCCTCGACAATGCAGCCACCCCATTAGGGCTGAAAGCGATGAAAGAGCTGCAGGAACTGAATCCGAAAAAGGACACGGCTTCCAATCCGATGATTATGTTTTTGGTGATTAATACATCTGGCCTTATCATCATTCCAATCAGTATCATGGTGTATCGTGCACAAATGGGGGCTGCACAGCCTACAGATGTATTTATCCCTATTCTGCTAAGTACTTTCATTTCAACTTTAGTAGGAGTCATAGCAGTCAGTATCGCTCAAAAGATAAACTTAATCAATAAGCCTATTCTCCTTTTAATGGGCGTTATCTGCCTTTTCTTTTCCGGCTTGATTTACTGTTCCTAAGTGTCTCGCGGGAAGATATGGGTACTTATTCTACATTGATAGCGAATATTCTGCTGTTCAGTGTCATCATTCTGTTTATTTTGACGGGAGTCAGAAAGAAAATCAATGTATACGATTCGTTTGTAGAGGGAGCTAAAGAAGGATTTACGACAGCTGTACGTATCATACCCTATCTGGTTGCTTTCCTTGTAGGAATCGCCGTGTTCCGCACTTCGGGAGCTATGGATTTTCTAGTGGGAGGCATTGGCTACATAGTAGGCTCATGCGGAGTGATACAAGCTTTGTAGGAGCGCTGCCTACTGCACTGATGAAATCACTTAGTGGCAGCGGTGCCAACGGCCTGATGATCGATACGATGAAAGAACTGGGACCGGATTCGTTTGTAGGCGCATGAGTTGTGTAGTACGCGGAGCTTCGGACACCACATTCTACATTCTGGCCGTTTATTTCGGCAGTGTGGGGATCACCAAGACTCGTAATGCGGTGACTTGCGGTCTGATAGCAGACTTCTCGGGTATCATAGCCGCTATCTTAATCAGTTATTTATTTTTTCTTTTAAATCATAACATTCAATTATGGCTGTAACTTATCAAACAGAAGGCGTAAAAATGCCTGATATCAAGAAACGTGAGACTACGGAATGGATAAAGACCGTAGCTGCTTCTTACGGAAAAAGACTCGGTGAAATCGCTTATATCTTCTGTTCGGACGATAAAATTCTGGAGGTGAACCGACAGTATCTGCAACATGACTATTACACGGACATCATCACTTTCGACTATTGTGAAGGCGACCGTATTTCCGGTGACTTATTCATTAGTCTAGACACAATACATACTAACGCGGAGCAGTTTGGCACTTCTTACGAAGACGAACTACATCGTGTCATTATCCACGGAATTCTTCACTTGTGCGGTATCAACGATAAAGGTCCCGGAGAACGGGAGATTATGGAAGCTGCGGAGAATAAGGCATTGGCTATGCAACAAGTGTAAGCAAACCTCCACAGCAAACGGTTTCAAAAACAAACGATTTATTCAAACATACTATACTGTACGCATTGTCATGTCCTTGTCCCCTTTTGAGAACCAAGTATAATAATTCTCACAACCGGTACGGATATTGGAAAGCATATAATCAAATGACTTCAAATGATCGTCTCCCAAGCCTCCACGAGTATTACGCGGGTCTGAATCAAAACAGGGGCTGACTACGGATATAAGCATAATGAGGATCCCTGTGTGTTGACGGATCCAGCTATCCAACGTTGCTTTTCTTCTTGTCAATGAAGAGGCATAGATAGGCTGATACAGATATTTGATAACCAGCTCATCCATACGGTCCAGGGTTCGTATTGACCAAACGCACTCCTTTCCAGACATCATCAGCCGTAGCCACATCATTAATCACTACCCACCCATCACAGAAGAAGCCAAACCATACTTCTGCGTAAAAGAGCGCAAAGAGTCTACGGATAAGCAACAGGAGCTCCCCAGTTCACATTAAGTCCTAATCCTGTTCCTACTGCCTGAGCAATAGCGGCTTGAATCAGTTCACCTTGCACCTCTTGCGGGAAAATAACAGTACGTACACGAGGATCGGTTGCTACAGTTGCCGCAATACGGTCTACATACTGTACACTGATCAAGTTCGCATTAATCAATATAGAAGCATTCAAAAATTTCACCGGTACGAGCATCAGAGTGAAGAGTGGTTTGTGCAGTATTCATCCATGAAGCAGAGTAACGGATGGTCATGCAATCCAAACTGTGTGCATTAAACAAAGTATCATTCTTAGGAAACTCCTTCACACAAATCACATTCTTAAACCAATCTTTTCAAAAAGCTTTATTCCAAGATTCCGCCCCGGCTTTAATATAAGGATGCCACTTGACGGGTAGTAAGCTATCAATATAGAATACTAATTGTTTCTTCGGTTCCACCAGTTCACCCCCGACGGTAAGCAGCGGAATCTGAAGGCTCAATCCGCCAACGTTTTGCATAACGTATATTC